>Ga0315280_10002063_pt1 | contig 33177 bp, 32 predicted proteins | sample YL17G06_40_MG_FD_203697 | JGI IMG/M metagenome (GOLD analysis project Ga0315280, IMG submission 203697) | Sediment microbial communities from Yellowstone Lake, YNP, Wyoming, USA - YL17G06_40 | ecosystem: Environmental > Aquatic > Freshwater > Lake > Sediment | place: USA: Wyoming | collected...
GGGCACGTTTTCAGATGTCACTTCCAATAAAGGCTCGCCCTTCTTGACGACATCGCCTTCCTTTTTATACCATTTGCTAATGTTGCCCATCTTGCTGAGTTTGGGCATGACCACTTTCTTTTCCCAATCCTTCCAGCTAATTTCTTTGAAAACCCATCTCTTGCCCAAATGTGCGCCAAGCACAGCATGTTTGTACTGTTTTTCCATGGGAATAAATTCGTGTAGAAATCTGAAAAGTTTTTCGATTTGCTGTTTTGGAAAGTAAGCGTAATATCTAGCGTTTTTAACCTCAAAGGCGTAAACATGCAAATCTTTTCTTGCAATAACGTCGGGCAAGGGGTTGAGGCTTGGGTTGCTGACTGGAACACGCACTGCGTTGTATCCATTTTTAGTCAGAAGTTTTACAAGGGCGCTTTCGCTGTAAAAACCTCTTTTACGCCATCGGCGAATTTCAGCCTTGTCAACTTCCCTAACCATTAATGATTCTCCTAGTCCAGAGGCTTTTAGAATTAAACTCGATCGATTTTCTTTAAACCTAGAAAGTTTTAGAGTTTTCTATGCTTATAAGTTTGAATCGGAACCTTAAGGGTTGGCTTCTCAACCAAGCATTCTTTCAAATAGTCGTCTAAAGTGGCTGCTGGCACAACCTCTATTTTATAGTCTCTAGCATCAATGGAATGTTCAAAATTCTTTTGAGGAATAACCACTTTCTTGAAGCCCCAAGCCTCAGCAGCCTTAATCTTCTCATAGACGCCGCCCACAGCGGTTATTTGAATAGAATCGCCAACGCCTAGGTTTATTTCTCCAGTAACAGCCACATCCTGCTTTATCGGTTTGCCCTCAATAAGTGAGCATAAAAGTATGGTCATCGATACGCCTGCTGAGGGGCCGTCGACACCATAAGATTGGGCGAAATCAATGTGCGTCAAATAGTCCTGTGATATGTCTATTCCATATTTTTGTAGGATTACGCTTCTAACTTTGGCTATGCTGTCTGAAATGAAGCTTTGACCCTTGGCCACACCAGTCACTTTATAGTAACCTTTGAATGAGTAGTTTCTTGGAAGTTCGCTTCTCTTGGACATGTGGGCGTTTACGCATAAGACGTTTCCAGTCATTTCTCCACTGTAGGGATCACGGACAACAGCCAAACCATAAATTTGTCCAAGCTTAACGCCCTTTGGCGTTATTTCCAAGAGTTTACCCCTTTCGCTAATTTCATGCTCCAGGATTTGTCTTTGGATTGTTTTGCAGTGATTTTCTATGGCTTCTCGAACGTGCCTCTTTTCAACAACTTTGCATCCTTCGTTCATTGCGAGGATTGCGGCTGTTTTAATAATTGAAATCAACGGTCTAAACTTCGTTGTTAAAGCATCTTTTTTGTCGCTTCTCCGTCTGCCCTCTTCCACTATTTCTTCGCATGCTTCTCTATTGAAGGGGACAAGGTTGAAACGTTTAACTTCTTGACCTATGAACTGCACATATTTACGCCTGTTTTCCACAGTGTTAGGCATGTCATTATTCATTCTAACAACTTTGCCATAACCGTAAATGCGGTCCATGAGGGCTGGGTGAATTTGGCCTATGCTGTCAAAGTTTCCAGCGCCCACAAGGAATGTTATGGCTGGCGCTGGCTCTGTTGAAACAGCCATGGCAGCTGTGTCTCCGCCGTGCCACTTGCCCCTCAAAGTAATAGGCAATTGTCCGTCTTCAAGCACTGTTAAAAGCGTCACAGCCTCGTCCGGGTCAAGATTCTTTATCTCATCAATGTACAAGATTCCCAATGATGCTCTGTGAGCGTCTCCGGCGCTAACCCTTTGGTGTTCTGGAGTGCCTAAGCCGCCGGTCTGATATGGGTCCCAAGCTATTGAACCGAAAAGTTGAGCGCTTCCATGTCCGGTTGCGTCTACGAAAGGCGTGTGTCCAGAACTGTTGTCAACTACTAGTTTTGGTACATCTGTTTGCTGGGCGCCGCCGATGCCTTTTAGGTTTCCTAAACCGCCAAGTTTAGAGAACCACCAGATGAAAACGCCGAAGAAGATTAGGCTTCCTCCTGGAATGAAGGTTAAGGGTACTAAAGTAACGAATTTTCCGATAAGATAGTCTAAGAAGTTGTGATTGTAGTAGTCTTGGAGGGGTTCTCCTAAAAACATGGAGTTTGCTTCCCAAGTTTGCCAAGTCTGATACATGAAGTAAAAACCTAAAGATATTAGAAATAGACCGATTAGCAAAAGAAAGGCTTGTAAGGCTTTGAGGCCTATCTTTGTAATGAATTTTCTTTTAAGTTCTTTAAACTGTTCCTTTTGCTGAATTTTTTTTCCTTCACCGGCATTATGAATTGAGATTTTAGGTTGGCTTGGCAACGCTGTGTTTCTCCAGCATAAGGCATCGAAGAGTTTTAAGCCGTTCTCCTTGTAAATTTGGGTGAGTTTTTCGGCTAGGGCTCTGCCGATTAACGATTTGCCTGTTCCAGGGTCTCCCAAAAGAAGAAGATATGGTCCTGGGCTTATCGCCGTTTTGGGTGATGTTTTGGGCTTATCTGGGCTGCTCCAATTCTCGTACCATTTTGTTTTTTCAAGCCAATTTAGCTTGTACACCCACTCGTCAAGGCATAAAAAGCACTCTTTTAGGGCTTGTTCCTGCCCGATAACCCAGTTTATGAGATTGTCATCAACCGGAAAGCGTTCGGTGCTTTTAAAATTTCCCCAATCCCACTTTATCCTAACCTTTCTACCATTAACATTTCTTTCAAGCATCTCGACATCGTTTCCAAAAGGGTCGAAGAGCAAACATGACACCTTGAATTGTGCCTTCTGCATATCCTCAATCAAAACTCATAGCCGTGAATTATTATAGAGGTTATTTCAAAATTGACAATATGCAAAAACCAATAACATACGTTACATTCTGAAAAAATTTCGATGTGCCTTTTTTCCAATTCTAACCTCTCTTATATCTTCTTTCATTGTATTCTTCATTATTTTAGTTTGTTTTCATTCGAACTTAACCCCACTTAAAATTTCCAGCGTTCCTCTCCCTAAAGCTCAAAATCTTAAGGCTTAATTCAAGCTTAAAATTAGGAAAGAAGCTCAGTTTCGGCTTTTATGTTTTGCCGATTAACCCAAGGCATGGACTTCACTGGGGCCTCATATAAAAACCCTCGAAAATCTCCATACGAAGGTAACGGCTTCTGCTTTCGAAAATCCTTCGAACTTTTGAACCAGTTTTCTCAGTTTTTGTTATCGCAACTCTGGAAATGTTTTTGATGATTTGCCTTTGTTGCTCTGCGGTGACTAGCCCCCTTATATATAGGTTGAACTTTGTTTCGAATGCTTGGTTAGTTAAGGGTTTCAGTTGCTAAATTTTAGGCTCCGTATAGATTTGTCTTGTGTGTGAGTTTTTGTTTTGTCAGACAATGTCCTTAGTGGAAGGATAGGTTTTTGTGGCTTTTGTTGATGCTTTTGTATACGGTTTATCGTTTGCTTTAGCCCTTGAAAGAGTTCTCACCAAGTTTGGGCGTGAAAATTGATGTTTATGAATGGCTGTTTTTCTGGCTTATTTTCTATGACTGTGTGAAGTTGTTCTGTCTATGTAGGCTAAATGGTTAATATTTCTGACTTGTTTAAGTTGAGTTTTTACTTTCTGGTGATTCTGGTGATATTGGTATTACTTGGCAAAAATATGTTTCACCATCGCTTTCCAGCAATCACGCCTTAGGTAGCCGTATACAAAAGCATCAACGCAGTTCCGTGTTTTAGGCTGGTGTAGGGCTGGAAGTTGTAAAAGTATTAAAGTGTTTAGGGCGTAGTAGTAGTTATGAAGTCTGGAAAAATTGTTCGGAGCTTCTTTGCTAAGGACGGGCGTAAAGTTGTTTTGAGAACGCCAAAGTGGGAGGACTTGGACGATTTTCTGGAGATTATTAATTCGCTTGTGGAAGAAGGTGCGGACATTCTCAGAACTGAGAGGGTTTCGAAGGAGGAGGAAATTGACTTCTTGTCTAAGGTGCTTAGCCGCTTAGAAAAGGATGAGATGTTTTACTTGGTTGCCGAAGTAGATGGAAAAGTTGTTGCAGTTTCCGAAATTAGTAAACGAGGCGGTTATGAGAAACATGTTGGCGTAATAGGCATAGCCATTAGAAACGGTTTCAGGGATTTGGGCATTGGAACAGAGATTATGAAGACTTTGGTTGAACAAGCTCAAAAAATGGGTTTGAAGGTTTTGACGCTTTCAGCTTTTGCAACCAACAAACCCGCGATTCATGTTTACGAGAAAGTTGGGTTTGTGCAGACTGGCACTATTCCGAAAAAACATTTCAAAGAAGGCAAGTACATAGATGAAATTATATTGACTAAAGTGTTGGAGTGAAAGCCTATGTCAGGCTTTAAAGTTTTTAACACAAGCTACAGCTTCTCCACAAAAGGCGAAATAGACTTCATAGACCTAACAGATAAAGTTCAAGAAACAGTTTCTCAATCAGGCATAAAAAACGGTTTAGTCCATGTATTCGCTCCTCATGCGACAGGTATCCTCATTTTAACAGAAAGCGAATACGGCCTGTTAAACGACATTAAGGCTTTCCTTGAAGAAATAATCCCAAAACACGGTGCATATACACATCCTTCTAATGCTCACGCCCATCTGAGGTCTGTGCTCCTGCCACCAGACAAAACCATGCCAGTAATTGATGGACGCGTGGAGTTTGGAACATGGCAGTCGCTGGTCTTTGTGGAAACAGACGTGCACCCAAGAAGAAGAACAGTCATAATCCAAGTCATAGGCGAGCAATAAAGCTAGATTTCTTCTCGCTTCTTTTCAGATATTTCCTCGACTGCTTTTTTCTCCTTCACTTCGCATTTCGTCTATTTTAGAAGCGAATAGAGTTATGATTAGATTTAAAGTTTTGAGGATTTTTCTTACTGGTTGGACTGTGTTTTTTTAATTTTTTGTTGTAAATTGTATGCATTCGCTTATTTTTCGCATATACGGTTAAGAAGCAGATGGTTGTGTTTGGGGAGGTTTGTATACTCTTCTAGTCCCTTGGTTCTTTTTTTACAATATCTTAACAAGCATGCTGTTGAATTTCATCTGTAAAATAGCGTCAATAACGAGTGGCGGATGCGGAATTTTATGTGTTTATAAGTTTCGTTCATGTTCGGTTGTTGCGAAAGGTTTATCCACATGTTTGAGAATAAAAAGTTACGAGAGCTCGTAAATTTAGGAGAATGGCCCGTTGGAAACGGTGCTTTCATACGAAGCGGAAGAATACGTTGAAGCAATATATAGACTTCAAAAGCGGAGCGGTGTCGCTAAAACAAAAGAGTTAGCAGAAGAACTGCATGTTGTGCCAGGTTCTATAACAAACACTATAGAGCACTTAGAAAAGCATGGTTTGGTGAAGCATGAGCCTTACAAAGGCGTGAAGCTAACTGCAAAGGGCGAGAGGCTAGCCTTAGACATTCTCAGAAAGCATAGGCTTGCGGAGAGACTACTAACAGACATTTTAAATTTCAAATGGAGCGATGTCCACGAAAGTGCTTGCAAGCTTGAACACGCCCTAACCAAAGATGTAATTACACTTCTGGAAAAGAAACTTGAAAACCCAAAATTCTGCCCACATGGAAACCCTATACCAACGGAGAATGGCGAAGTGGAAGAGGAGGAATGCTGTCCACTGACGGAAGTAGGCTTAAACATGGCTTGCATCGTGGCAAAAATTATCGATGAAAAACGGGAAAAACTGCTAACACTAGCTAATAAAGGAATAAAACCTAATGTCCCCATCCATGTTGTTGAAAGGAAACCTTCAAACATTGTTTTGTGCGTGTCTGAAAAAGAGTGTACCTTGAGTTATGATGACGCTTCTAGCATTTGGGTTAAACTAAAAAAGGTGAACAAACATGCGGTTCAGAAATAGAAGGACCTCTGAAAGAGGAAATCCACGCAGCAATGGAGAAGTAATTTCTCTAACAAGCCTCTTTGAAGGAGAAAGAGGAGTCCTAACCAACGCTTTTGGAGGCTTTGGGCTTGTCAGAAGACTCGCCGAGATGGGTCTAACCCCTGGCGTTGAGATCAGGCTTATCAGGAAGTGTCCATTCCGTGGGCCTTTGCAAATTGAGGTTAGAGGATCGGTGCTTGCCCTCGGTTATGGTGTAGCCTCAAAAGTTTTCGTAAAACCATTAAAGGCAGAACCAAATGGCTAAACAGTTGAGGATGGCGCTAGCTGGAAACGCAAACGTTGGAAAAAGCGTAATCTTTAACCAGCTCACAGGCTTAAACCAAATTGTCGGAAACTGGCCTGGAAAAACCGTTGAAAGGGCTGAAGGGACCCTGCATTTTAAGGGCCATACCATTCGTATAATCGATTTACCTGGGATATATTCGCTTTCCACTTTTTCGATGGAAGAAATTGTTTCACGAGATTATATTGCGGTTGAAAAGCCAGACATCATAATTAATGTTATAGATGCCTCAGCACTGGAACGCAACTTATACTTTACACTTCAACTATTGGAGCTTGAAGCCCCAATAATAATCGATTTGAATCAGGTTGACTTTGCAGCCAAGAAAGGTATAAGAATTGACGTAGAAAAGCTTTCTAAGACTTTAGGAGTGCCTGTTAATCCTACGGTTGCGATTACTGGAAGTGGAATAAACGAGCTTCTCACAACAGTTATAGCAGTGATAAGCGGACAAAGGAAGCTCAAGCCGTTAAAGGTCAAGTATGGCAAAGAAATTGAGAAAAGAGTGCAAGCCATCGAAAAACTTGTTAGCGCTAAACTTCCGCAGCTTTGCACGGTCTACCCTGCAAGGTGGATTTCAATTAAACTCCTTGAAAGAGATACAGATGTTGCTGGAAAACTTAAAAACCACGAAAGTGGAAAAGAGGTTTTAGATTACGCTGAAAAGTTGGCAGGTGAGCTTGAAACTATACATGGAGAGCCGTCACCAGTCATCATAGCATCTGAGAAGTATGGATTTGCAACCAAGATAGCTAAGGCTGTAACGACTATTGAGGCTCCTCCAAAAATAAGTTTGGAGCAAAAACTCGACGCGTTAACCACACACAAGATTTTAGGGTACCCGATTTTGGCCGCTGTATTAGCATCCATGTTTGCACTAATTTTTGCGGGCGGAAACCTCGTTTCCACAGGCTTAGACTACGTTTTCGGCATTTTCACAACTTATACTGAAAACATTTTGTCTTCGCTTTTACCTGAAATTGCTGTTAGTCTGATTATTAAGGGAATTTTGTCTGGAATAATCGCTGGAATAACCATAGCCCTACCATATATTGTACCATTTTACATACTTTTGGCATTGTTAGAGGATAGTGGCTATCTACCACGTGCAGCTTTCTTGATGGACAATTTAATGCACAAAATAGGCTTACATGGAAAAGCCTTCATACCTTTAATTCTAGGCTATGGATGTAGCGTTCCTGCATGTATTGGTTGTAGAATTATGGAGACAGAGCGGGAACGTTTCTTATCCGCTTTCGTGGTTGTTTTAATTCCGTGCGCTGCTAGAACAGTCGTGATTCTTGGATTAGTTGGAAGATTTGTGGGTTTGCAGGCAGCCTTAGCCTTGTATGCTTTCGACCTAATCCTAGTTTTCATTTTAGGCAGAATTGCCTTCAAAGTTCTGCCAGGCGAGCCTGTTGGCTTGATCATGGAAATGCCATCCTACAAAAAACCTTCATTGAGAAATATAACACTGAAAACTTGGAGCAGAACAAGAGACTTCGTTTTCATGGCTTTTCCAATAATAATAGCTGGAAGCATAACAATAGAAGCTCTATCATTGTCTGGATTAATGAATTATGTTGTTGAAGCTGCAAGTCCGCTTATGAGCGGTTGGTTAGGGCTTCCACCAGCGGCAGGCATTCCATTAATTTTTGGGGTCTTGCGCAAAGAATTGACGCTTATTCTGCTTTCAGAACTCATCCCGCTAAGAACCCTATCCAATATCCAAATGATTGTTTTTACATTAGTTACCATGATTTACATCCCATGTCTTGCAACCATTGCTGCATGCATAAGGGAATTTGGATGGAAAAAAGCCGCAGCAATAACTGTTATTGACATAGCCTTGGCACTTTTCCTAGGCGGAATAGCTTACAGACTCTTATCATTAACTATGTCAATATAATGACAAATGCAATGCGTGATGAAATCACTTACTTTCTCTTCTTTTTGGAAGCTTAAAGGACAGAAGCAAAGCAGCCAAAGCGAAACCTGTTAACAGGTAGAATGTCGTGTTATAGCCGCCGTAATTGTCAGCTACGTATCCTCCTATTGACTGTGAAAGTGAGCCTATGCCAAAGGATGTGAAGAAGAATATGCCGTAAACTGCTCCACGTTGATTTTCTGGGCAACAGAAGCCGGCGAGCGCGTTTAATGCGGGTTGGTGTGCATAGAAGGATAAGCCATATAGAAGGATGAATAGGGCTATTCCGATAATGGGAAATGGAAAGAGCAAAATAGAAAGCAGGCTTAGGCAAACGCCTACCATAGTGGCTGTTAAAACCTTTTTGGAGCCAAACTTGTCAGCGGTTTTTCCGCCAATCCACTGGGCAGGCACGCCGACAGCTAAAACCAAAGTGAAAGCTATGGAAGCCCACATACCCCGCTCACCTTCAGTAAGACCAAAACCAATCAGCTTGTCGTCTGAGACATATTTTGGGAAATAGAATTCTACACCTTTCATGAAAAGCCCTATTGCCACATTGAAAATCAAGAGTATCCAGAGCTCACGAATCTTCAAAACATCAATTATTTTCCCGCGACTGGTGCTTCTGTTTTCGCTCTTACCAAAATTCTTAACGAAGAAAAAAGCAAGTAGGACGGATAATAAGCCGAAAGTAACGAAAGCCCAGGGCCATCCGAAAGTTGCGCCAATAAACCATGCTGCAGTAGGGGTTAATACAGTTCCTAATGTTCCGCCTACACCGTGCAAGCCCATGGCTTCGGAAACTCTGCCCTTGAAAGATTTTGAGATCAATGAATTTGCTGTGGCGTGATAGAAGCTTGCCCAGACAGCCATTGAAATCAACGCTACAGCATAAACATAGATGCTGCTTGTCAGCCCAGCAGCAAACATGATGAGTGTGGAGAGTCCTGAAAGGGCAAGGCATATAGTGATTGTTTTTGCTTCTCCAATTTTGTCGCCTAGAGGTCCGCCCACTAGCGCACCAGTGCCATATATGAAGGATGCAATGGTCGACACGATGCCTATTTCCGTGTTTGATGAAACATGTAGACTTGCCATTATTAAAGTCAACAAAGGCGACGCAATGAAAAACAGTGAGTGATTAAATGAATGAGCGGCTCCCAATAAGGCGAGTTGACTGTTTTTCTTCGATTGCCCCAATCTGATTCAGCCCTTTTTTTGTCTTGTAGGAATTGCAGCTTTTCTATTAAAGGCTTAACCTTGCAAAATTGACTTTTTTCAATAAAGAAAAGCGAAAAATAAGTAGGGCTATAATTGAAGGGCATCACTCAAGCTCATCTTGTTTTAGGTTTTCATTGCATACAAAGTCACATGGTAGAATCCTGTAGTCCAATCCTAGACGTCTCCTAGTCAGAATTTGGACGATTCAATCCGTTTGTTTCATTCATTCTAGGATGAAGAAACTTTAATAGAAAAAGAGGGATTAAGGTTTATTTTACCAGAAGATTACCATTGCACCTATGAGATTGCCGTTGCGTTTGACTGTGAAGCTTGTGGCGCCTTGGGGAATCGTTACGAAACCAGCGCTGTCAGGCGATATGGTTTGACCTGTGTTGAATGTGATTGCAACTCCTGCCAAGTCGGTAATGTATGTTCCGCTTTTCCCAAAATTGTTTCCAATCGCAACGGTGTCTTTAACGTTTATCACTCTGTCTGGAACAATATCCGCCATGTAATTCCAGTTGGCACCGCCCTCAACAGACCCGAAAGCGACGCCAACAAGAACGCTGTCTTTAACGTTTACATAACCGTCAGGCCAGTTCCTAACAGATGTGTATGGTGATGTGCCACCCGTTTGGTCACCAACAATGTTTTGATTGTCAAACAGCATTTCAATTCTAAGAATACTTGGCGCTAGGTTAGGCACGTAGAAGTACCCGTCTGTCAATGTTTTTAAAGCGCATAATGGTTTGACCATAGTTACTGATAGTGAGGCCATGTGGCTCAACATCCCGTATGAGTCTTCCACCCACACTTGAATCAAATAGGCTCCAGGATTGTCTGTAGGCTCCCACATCAGATTCCAGCTCATGGGCGTCCCAGAAGAAACCCATATCGTCGTGTTCTGGTAGGGGGTGCCTAGACCAGTAGCGTTAAGGTGATAACGGATCTGATCCCCGTCAGGATCATTCACAGCATTCGTAGTGTAGGTGTACCAAACGTTCTGGAACACAGTTTGCGGGCCGGAAAGCGTAGGATCATTAGGCGGAAGGTCGTATGTGGTTGTAAGAGGACTGCCTAAACCGGTACAAAAATCATAGCCTGACCTCGCGCTGTATAGTCCGTTGTTCCCACTTGTAACGTCTCGAAAGTAAGATTAGTACTTTGCAGATTTTGCAATTCTATAAAAGCGGTCATTTGATGCAACTAGTCCTAGAGATTTGATGGCTGCCCATTGCGGAGCCCCAAAACTTGTACCACCCTCTGTCAGCCATTGCTGACCAGAATAGCTAGTGTAAATTGGATAGCCTGGAACAGGATCAGCATCATAGGAAACATCAGGTACGCCACGGTGACCGTTTAAACCTTGTACGCCGTATGATACTTGGTAAGAAGGCTCAGTTTCAAACGCACTCACGCCGCCGCCGGTTGCACCGCCATTTCCGTTCCACACAGTCTCGTTAGCAAACGAGCCGTCTGGGTTAAAGTTAAGCTTTGTTCCACCAACACCGACAACATTTGGCGAAGCTGCAGGCCATGAGGCATTTTCTGCCTGATCCCCGGAGCCAGCAAAGAAAGTAGCTCCAAAAGAACTGATGAAATGGAAGTCATAATTGGATTCGCTGGAAAAACCGCCGCTGCCTGTGCCCCAACTCATCGAAACTGCCACGACATCGGACCGACTTCGAGCATAACCAACGGCGTCAAGCAGAGGCCCAGCAGTACCGTTACCATAAACTATAACACGACTGGTCGCCTCAACCAATAGTATTTTTGCATTTGGAGCTATCGCATGAGCCCACTGAACGTCAAGCGTCATCTCTAAGTACCAGTTGATTGGTGCCGTACTAATTGTTGACGCCATCATATGCTTCTCAAAATTCGCGCTCGTGAGAGTAGGCAAACTGTAATTGCTACTGAACACATTCGAGTCACTTAAGACTGTCGGATCATCGTAGGCATCGACGATAGCAATTGTTCCTGTGCCTCCTGTTGAAGGAAGGTGGTATACTGATCGAATCGTCGTTGGAGAGAGCCCATGAGGAGATGTATTATCAGGCGAAACCGCAACAATGTTTTGTGGGTAAGCATACACGTCTCCTGAATCGGCTAAACTGGGATGTATTACTAAAGCCAGTAGGCTACTTCCAGTAAGAGCGCTTAGCAGGAAAAAAGCATACTATAGTAGCTGAAGTTTTTTTCATTTTCCCTTTTTTCTCCTTTCTTTTTTTTAGTTAAGCCCTCGACATAGATCTAAGCATTCGCTTCAAATCTATGGCTAAGCATCACAGTTGTTTCCTGTCGGTTAGAAATATAAATAACTTTTGGTTGCCCTCCTTATTCATAGCAAAACGATGAATAGCCTTGAGCGCTGTTTCCCTTATTTGTGGCCATCACATTAAAATGGTTTCGCACGGAAGAGTTCAACTCTGTTCAATGACGATGTTGTGAGCTTTTGAGCCTCTTTAAGGCTGTTTTTGTCAGAACAACTGCGATTATTGTAAGGCCGAGTATGAACGCAATTTGGATAGTTTCTGGGTATTCTGGAACCCACTGAACTCCATTCCAACGAACTATCGTTCCGAGCGCACCTACTGCCCAACCATCATTGGAGTTAACCATGTAAACAGAGTTGAGCGGCATCCTCGTCGGTCCTCCAGCATATGTCCATTGAGTTCCGTCCCAATGAAGGGCAACAGTCGTATAGTTTTGTGGAATAAGCGTTCCCCACGTGCCCACTGCCCATCCGTCGTCTGTACTCGTCATGAACACTGAATAGAAAACGTACATTGTGCCACTCTCCACTTCTGTCCATTGAGTCCCGTTCCAATGAATTATCGTTCCAAGCTCGCCTACTGCCCAACCATCGTTCATATCAACCATGTAAACAGAGTAAGTCTGCGGGACCATTACTGCGCCTGCGTATTCGTTCCAACTTGTACCGTTCCAATGGATCCAATCCAGGCCAACTGCCCATCCGTCGTCTGCGTTTGCCATGGATACTGAGTAGAGAGTGAGATTCGTTGGGCTCGTAGCGTTCGTCCATTGAATTCCATCCCAGTGAATAACTGTCCCGCTGTGGCCCACTGCCCATCCGTCATCGGCGTTAACCATGCAAACCGCGTATAAGTTGGAAGATGTTGGGCTTGAGACGTTTTGCCAGAGTTTCCCATTCCAATGGATTATCGTGCCGTTGAGGCCGACTGCCCATCCGTCGTCTGGACCGACCATTGACAGGGAAATGAGAGTGGTACTCGTTGGGCTTATGGAATTTGCCCATTCGGTGCCGTTCCAGTGGATAATTGTCCCGCTTCCGCCCACTGCCCATCCCTCGCTAGAGTTAACCATGAACACTGAGTACAGGTCGGAAAGCGTTGGGCTTGTCCAGTTGCTCAGCTCAATTTGCCCAGGTTTTGCCAATGCGAGGTTTGAACAAACCAATGACAACAAAATTGTTGCAATTAGACCAGCCCTAAAAATGGACTTGAGACGCAATTCGCTTCGCCCCATTTGTGCTTAAGTTTTTGTTAACTTGGTTCATCATTTCTTGGTAAGCTTCCACAACCTCAGGTTTTTCCTGACAGAATATTTCCCATAGACTGACTCTTCGTTCCATTTTTCCCTATTAATCATTTGGACAGTCAATTAATAAATATGTATCTCTTCTCCATGCACAGCGCGCGCTACCCACATTGTTACGCGTGAAACAATGGAAAAAAGGTACCTTTTCAGACCCCCTCTCCCCTTCCTACCTGTCCATCGCGGCTCCCTCTGTTTCTGAGCTGAGAAGCCAGCCTTTTCGGGCCAGAAACACCTGCTCTCGTGTACAGGGCTCTAAGACAGCATCCGGACACGACTAGGAGCCCTATAGGGCGCCTTTTTGCTGCTATTGCGCCACATGAATCCCTGCAAGGGGTCTCATAGCCGAAAGTCGATTGCAACGCAACCGAGACTTGATGGCGGAGTACATTTATAGGATTGCATGTCGCAAAACATTCAGGTATTTATGTATCACTCGTGAAACACTTTTGGCCAGAGAGCGCCCTCGCTGGAGCATTGAAGACTAGAAAAAAGGGTTTTCGCCCAGGATAGACGTTCAATCTCAGTGTTATGGCAAAATTGAAGCAATCAGCTTTCCTATACAGACCACTTTGCAGCATTAACCTGTCCATTCCAGAACAGCTATTCAGAGAGCTAGAAGAGTTCGTCGAACAATCCCAAGGAAAATACGTTTCTGTGGCTGAAACAGTGCGAGAAGCCATTAAATCTCCGCGAGACTTCGATACTTCTTCAAGAATACTACGCTAAACGTTAACTATTGTTTTTCTTGTAATCGCGGCCTTTTCTACAATAACGACGACAAAATCTTCCGTAAACGTAAATAGCTTCACTTACCTAAAAAATGATGAAGTCGGGAAAAAGACATAAGAAAAATGGCCGGGGTGAGGTAGCTTGGTAGCCTATAGGCCTGTGGAGCCTAGCGCCCGGGTTCAAATCCCGGCCCCGGCCCTCACAACCAACCAACTAAAAACTAATAGGTTAAAACTCGCTTTTACTAGTCATTGAACGGAGTCAGTAAAACAATGCAAAGGAAAAGGCTCGTTTTCCCATTCTCTGCAATTGTTGGCTTAGACAAGCTTAAACTAGCCATTCTAATAAACGCAATAAACCCGAAAATCGGCGGCTTACTTATAAGAGGGCCTAAAGGTTCAGGAAAAAGCACCATTGTCAGGGCTTTAACGGATATTCTTCCAAAAATAAAGGTTGTTAAAGATTGCCCATTCAACTGTAGTCCTTACGATCCTTCTAACATGTGTCCTAAATGCAGTGAAAGATACAAGAGCGGAGAAAAACTGTCTGTGGAAGAGGGAGAGATGGTCGTTGTCGACCTACCCTTAGGCTGCACTGAAGACAGGGTTGTTGGAAGCTTAGATGTGGAAAAAGCAATAAAGCATGGAATAGAAGCGCTGGAACCCGGCATTCTAGCTGAAGCAAACCAAAATATCCTTTACGTAGACGAAGTAAATCTGTTGCCAGACCACATAGCAGATGATTTGCTAGACGCTGCTGCCACTGGATGGAACATCGTTGAAAGAGAAGGAATGTCTGTAAGCCACCCTTCCCGCTTCATATTTATTGGGACAATGAACCCAGAAGAAGGAGAACTGAGACCGCAACTTCTCGACCGTTTCCCCTTGTCAGTCACGGTTGAAAGAATAACATCTGTAGAAGATAGAATAGAAATAGTTAAGAAAAACATGGAGTTCGAAGCTGACCCTGAAAAATTTTACGAAAAAAATAAGTCCCTACTGGAAGAACTGGGAAACAGAATACTGCAAGCAAGAAAAGTGCTGGAAAACGTTGTTATTCCGAATAATCTCCTTGAAAGCATCTGTAAGGCGTGTTTGGAATTGAAGGTTGATGGTTTACGCCCAGACATAGTTATTGCAAAGGCAGCTTCAGCGCTTGCGGCTTTTGAAAATCGAACGGAAGTAGCTTTAAACGATATTTTGGTTGCAGCAGAACTTGCCTTAAGCCATAGAACAAGGGAAGGCGGCTTTCTAGAACCGGCGGCTCCTCAAGAAATCAAAGAAGTTTTCGCGGAATCAGTAAAAAAGGTTTTTCATTTTGAAAAAACTGGAGAAACGACCAAAAAAGAGGTTGAAAAAAGGAAATTTCTGAAAGGCAGAGCTGTTTTCTGGGTTAAAAAAGACGCTACGAAAAAAGAAGAAGAAAAAACAGAAAAAGAAACCCGCTTTGAAAAGATTCAGAGAATAAGGCGTAGCCTTATGTTCCTTTTAGGCAGGTTTACTGGAGGGGTTTGGGGAATTGGAAAGAGGTTAAAGAAAAGCCCGAAAAATGCGCCCGTTACTGATGCGGTTCAAGTTGGAGGCGACAAGCTCCAAGGAGAAACTTACGAAGAAAAAATAGAAAAGAAAAAAACTGGAACAAAGACAATTCCAACTGTTAGCGATGTCGCTCAATTTACAGAAGTCTCTAAAGGGTACCCAATTATTAGCAGCTTACAGAAAAAGGTCGTTTCTCCTTCTAGTTTTTTTCTTAAGATGGGAAAAATAAAGACTGGAAGGCAGGGAGTTTATGCTGGGAAACATGCGCAAGCTATGACAACTCTTAATAAGGGTAAGCCCTATGGATGGAGAATTCCACATGGAAAACCCACAGATATTCACCTTCCCGCAACTATCCGCGAAGCAGCTCGAAAACAAAAAAATCGCCAAAAACCCTCAGAGACTGCGTTAAAAATTTGTCTTGAAGATGTTCGGGAAAAATTAAGAATGTATAAAGCCCCTTTAACAATGATTTTTTTAATTGATTTAAGCGGCTCTATGCTTTTCAATCTCGAAGCTGTGAAAGAAGCATTGCTTAAACTGCACAGCGACGCCTACCGCTCAAGAGACCGCGTGGGAATAGTAGCTTTGAAAGGTTTGCGTGCTGAAGCTGTTCAGCATCCCACAACAAATCTGAGAGTTGTAGCAAATAAACTTGTAAATCTGCGCATAAGTGGGTATACTCCGCTGGCCACTGGAATGTTGAAAACATGGGAAGTCTTGAAAGAAGCAAAAAGGAGAGATCCCTCAACTGTGCCTGTTATGGTGGTTATAACTGATGGAGGTGCAAATGTTCCCTTGACAAGGAGTCTTGAAACTGGCGAGGTTCGGGAAATAGAAGAAGTTCGGGTGATTGTAAGGGAGTATGAAGACTTGTCGGTAAAGGATGTGATGTCCGTTTCAAGGCTCATTAAAAGGGAAGGAATACATACTATAGTTATAAACACTAATCCTCACATGTATGGTCGCGAAACCTACGGCTTTTTCGTAACAGAAGCCATAGCTTCAATTACTAAAGGAAGTCACCACGTTATCGGTAGACTAACAACAAATAAGGATATTGTTGAAAACATGATTGAGCAAATAAGGGAAGACCAGAGAAAAGTAATCAATGAAAAATTGTTAGAGTGAAGCGCCAACTGATGCTTTCTGCAAGACGGATGCAAACAACATGTTAAAAGATAAAAGAAACAGAAAAATTGCCATCGTTGCACATTGCATTTTAAATCAAAATTCCCGCCTTTTTGGTCTAGCGGAAAGATCAAGCGCAATAGCTGAAATTGTAGAATTTTTGATACTTAATGATATGGGCATTATTCAAATGCCGTGTCCCGAATTAACGTATGCTGGCATATTAAGGAAAAGTCAAACCAAAAACCAATATGGTGACGCAAAGTTTAGAAATCATTGTAGGAAAATCGCGGAAGAAATTGTTGAACAAATTCAAGAATACTCAAAGGGCAAAATAAAAACGAGAATCATTATAGGCGTTGATGGAAGCCCAAACTGTGGTATAACCGATTCTGGAATTCTTATAGAGGAGTTACGGTCTATGCTTAAAAAGAAAGGGCTTACGGTGCCATTTTATGGAATACGTTACGAACGCTTATCTGAGGACTTGAATAATCTTGAAAAAATGATAAGAGACTAGATTGGAGGCTTAACATGCTTCTTCATATTAATGCTTTCTCGCATCCATTTTTCAAACTCTTTTGATGGAGGATTTTCAACAAAAAGCCTTTTTCTCGTAGCTTCCAAGAAAGCGTTTTGTTTACCTAAGAATTCGGCTGCGGTTAAGATTTCATATCCAGCCTTATTGGCTTTGTCGAAAACATTTTTTGTTTTTTCTCGCCAGTTTTCGTCCCTTAAAATATGGTGCTCCAAGATGGTGCATGGCACAGTCTCAACAACTTTTTCCAAATTCTTTAATCCAATTTGAACTTGCTCCTCATCAACCCTGAATCTAGCTAAGTATGATGGCGGTCCACCTATCATTATTAGTTGAGGCTTTTCCCTCCTGATTATTCCGAGCGTCTGGGTTGACATGGGGCCTTGGACGTCTGGTGCAAACATGAATTTTTCATTTTGATATTCGATAGTGTTCATTAAAACCCATCCAAGGGCTGAGTTTTCAGGTCCATGGAAGACAGGTTCTGAAAATCTGACTTTTGTAGCTTTTCCGAAAGTGAAGGTTGTTCCGTCTGCGATTTCAAGTTTTTCTGCGTATTTTCCGCCAGTTTTCTGAAATATCCATCCTCTGCGCCTTTGGCTGTAGTTGATTTTATCCGTCGGATTTTTTATTAAAACAGTTTTTCCATCGTAGATTTGCCTTGCAGTTTCTGTTGTTGCTGTCCAGTTGCATAGCCAATCTTCATAAGAAGGCGTATGATGGTCGAAGTGGTAATGGCTCAACGTCACAATTTCGGCTTTTTCAGCGGCTGCGGCAATTTTTCTACGAGCCTCGTCTATAGCTTTAAATTCAATTGGATGCGGAGGCAAACGGAAACGGCTTGGACAAAGCGAAACCCCAGCATCTAAAAGGATTTTCAAATCTGAAGTTTCAACATAAGTGCACATGGACCTAACACCTAGACTTTCAGCAGCCAACGGAACAATGCGAATATAATTCAGCATATTTTTCAACACTTTAGAATGGCTATAGCTTTTTATTTAAGTCTAAATTAATTTTGCATGGTGGGCGATGACGACTCTGGCCCCGCTGAACCCAAAATGATTGGGATCTTGAGTGCGGAGAGCCCGCCGCTTAGTAAAATTGTTGAAAATCGATTCTTACCAATTGCATCCTGCGAACGAAACGAAAAATTGGATTTTCGTTGATGCTTTTGTATACAGCTATGTTGGTCATATATTACGATTTTTCACCAAGTTATTGAATTTATGGAATATTTCCTCGCCTCTGGGCCTTAGCGATTCAGGAAGGTTCGGGTCATCTTCCAAGACGGACTCCTTATGCTGTTTCAATCGAACTTTAATCCAAAAATAATCCTTCTTAAACAGGGCATATTCAAGCTCCAATTCCATAGCTTTGAAATGAGCTTCGTAAATTACAGTTTTAGGTGAATCTACAATTACTCGCTTGTCAATTATTCTTCCCATCTTTTTTAGCTCGCTCATCTCTGATAGTTCATGTACCATCAGAAACTCGTTGCCTAGAACATCTTGCAATGTGGTTGTGTCCTCGGAGAATATTTCGCCAGTCATATAATCGTGGAATTCTTGTGCCGAAACATTCTCTGTAACATAGTCAATTGACTTGAGAGCTTCTCTTGCCCTTTTTATCTTTTCATTTATTTCCTCGAATATGGGCATATCTTCTATTTCTCTTCTGGAGGTTTTTCCCAAAGTTCCAGCGTCTTCTTTTTTAGTTCTCTTCGTTTTCTGTGGAGAAAACGATAAACGGTGCTGTGCAGGCTTCCGTTAATCAACATTTGGATGGCCTCTCTCGCTGCCTGCGCTTGTTCAATGTTTCCAATAACACTGACCGTGTGTCCATAGACACACATGTTTGTGTCGGTTAATTCCTCGATTATTCTGCGGGTTTTACCATTCATCCCGATTATTCGCCCTTTAACGCGTCTAATATCGGATTCAGACTTTCCAAAAATAAGACGCAAATCTATAACATCTAGCATAGCTTCTTCATCACGGATTAAGCGGAAAGCATGTTCTGGGGAAAAGCCTCTTCCAATGGCTGTTACGACATCTTTTACCCTAAAAAGTAAAGACGGGTCCTCGGCTTTTTCAGCCAGCATAACTGTAACACCACCTGTTTCGCTGTCTATTTGGAGCTCAACCGAAAGCTTTTCTTCGATGCTCTTCTTGGTTTTTCCTTCGGGCCCTATTAAAACTCCTACACGCTCTTTTGGGATTCTTAGAAATGTGCTAGCCCTTGCCATGACCTGTAACCTTCTTATAGCATTCTTCAACTGGTGGAACATTAACGCCTAACCTGCTAAAAAATCTATTCACGTTTATTAAATCTCTATGCAAAAGGAAACCCGCCATAGGATGCGAAAGCGGAACAGCCTGTGATATGTCGAAGAGTATTGGGCGGCCCTTCCAAATCATGACATTGTATTCGCTCACGTCTCCGTGGACGAGCTCAGCCTTAATGTAAAGCCTCCTCAAATAGGTCAGGAGGGTTTCGTAGATCTTTTCAGGATTTTTTGGCACCTGTTCCTTCATCGATGGAGCACTCACGCCGTTTTTACCGATGAACTCCATTATGAGCACGTTATTTTTCACGGCTATGGGTTTTGGCACTCTCACTTTTGCGACTGTTGCTTGTTCTAAGTTTTTGAATTCTTTTTGAGCCCATGCAAAGATTAGCGAGCGTGTGTCGCGTCTTACGCCCTTGAATCTCGGGTCGCCTTCAATATACTTAATCATGCCCTTTCGGAACTCTGCTGAAAGAGTCAAGTAAATCTTAATTGCCAACTCGTTTCCTTGCTTGTCTTTTCCCCAGTAAACCCGTGATTCTTTTCCAGCCTTAACAACTCCGTGAATCTCGCTTATTGCGCCTTTGTTCAAAAAATCGTAGATTATCATGAGGGTTGAGCGGTCGAAAACCTCTTCTAAAGCCTCATATTCTTCGCTTCGCTTTTCCTTCATCAACTGTTCAGTTTCGTATTCTTTTTCCTTTTTGTAAAGTTTTTTGTCAACATGCTTCCGAAAAGACACAAGCGTTTCTCCATTCATAAATATAATTTAGATGGTTAAGTAGCCTTTTTTGCGGAGCATCTCCGCTTGGGCTTTTGTATAACGCCAAATCAAATCGCCACGCTTGTCAAATTGAAAATCCCAAGGAGAAACAACGACAATGTCTCCTTGACGTATCCAAACCCGCCGTTTCATCTTACCGCGTATGCGGCATAAACGTTCATGTCCATCTTGACACTTAACTAGAACACGATCAAAACCAAGCAGTTTAACAGCTACGCCTAAAACATCATTTGCGGATGGAAGCACCATCTCGCTTAATTCTCCTTCGCTTAGCACCTTCTTTTTACCCAATTAAGCACCTCAAATGTGTCTCTTTAAAGGAAGTATATCTTCTTTAAAAGTATGCTTATTCCTCTGCATGTTTCAGCATCAGATTTTCACTATTTGAGCGTGTTGCGAAAATAGGGCGATATTCTAAGCATCTCCCGCAAAACCCCCTTTTTTTCTTTTATGATCATTACTACGAGCATTTTAGAGCTCTCACGTGCCAGCCTGGCACGAACATCTGAAAGCCTCTAGGGGCATGCTCTCTGTTACTCCGAGGATCCCTAGGGCATGGTCTCGGTTGCAATCTACTTCTCTATAGAACACCCCTTGCATGACAGGTGGAAAATTCGTCGTTCCAGCGCTTACACATCCACTTCAAGCCCTTAAAAGCAGAATACGCAAAAAGCATAAGCCTAATAACAGAAACAATACACAAAACAAAATAATAAAGTCTATGTGTCTTCATCAAGACACGATAAGCGAGAGAGTGACGAGATGAGTGAGAGTCAACACACGTTCCTAAACAAGAACGCTAAAACCAGTTATCAGTTATCAAAAATTAAAAATATTGAATAAAGATTAAATTGAGCAGACTAAGGAATGGAATGAAAATGACTCCTGAAGAGTTGACATTAGTAAGTGTTCTCTGTGCGGCTTTAATTGGCAGCATCTTGGGTCCGGTGATTGTCGAACTTCTAAAATTAATGACTGAACCAAAAAGGAAAGAACGCCGCGAGAGTGAAGTGCGTTATTTTAATATGTTAACGAACCTTACTGGGTTCTACGTGAGCACTTTAGATAAGAAACAAATAGAAACTTTTTATGAGCATTACAGAGTGGCTTGGCTTTATGCCCCAGATGAAGTAATAGAATCAATTAATAATTTTCTCATCGCAGTGGGCGGTGCTCCAACGATGGAAACTGAAGCTGAAAAAGCAACACGCAAAATGGTCTTCGAAATGAGACGGGCATTCAAAGGAAAAACTAAGTTGAAGCCCGAGCAATTTCTGTTCATTGCAGTACCGGAACATAAGAGACCATAGGTCATTACGTTTTCTCCCTTAATTTGTTCCATTGGAACGCCTCATACGGTCCACATAAAGGCGTCATAACCCACTTGTGATCTCTCTTCTCATCTACTCATCAATGCGCGGCGCGCGAACCTTGTAAGTGCTTTGGTTTGGGATTAGTCTTTAAGTTTTCTGGGAAGTCTTTTCTTCCCTATGATAACGGCAAATGTTGTGAACAGTAAGGCTAACAGGAAGATCACAGTTGATGGAAACTCTGGAATAACTGTGTAAACGTAGCATTGCCCGCTGTTATCCTCAACCCTATGGTTTCCAGCGTTGTCGTAGGCTGCAATTGTGTATCTTACAAGGGTATTTGCTTGTTGACCCGAGATTATGGTTTCGTAAAGACCTGTTGTAGAATTTAGGACCATTGGTAAGTCAGTCCATATGGCGCTATCGTTTAAGTTGTATGACAGAGTGACATTTTTCGTATCGCTCATAAAATCAGTTACATTGACTAAGATTTTCACTTCTTGGTCAGGTTCAACATGGCCCTCTGGTGTGCGAGACGGGGTTCCAATTGTTGGAACGATCTTGTCAAGCTTGATTCCAGTTAAAATTTTGTGAGGAAGCTCTTCATTGCTTGCCTTATCAACGCTCCAGTATTCCAATGTATTGTTGGCGCTTTCGGTGGTGATGCGTGGTTGGCCATATGTACTGACAGCCCTGATAGGGCCATCATTAATTCGATAGTGGGTTTCTGCAACGCCACTTTCATTCTCAATAGCAGTAAGCGTTATGGTAAAGTCTGAAGCATGCCATGCCTCATCATAATCATCCGAAGTAATTGGAGGCATGTAATCTTGGAGCACTGTGAAACTTTTTGTTGTGCTGTTTCCGAACCCAAACTCGTCTGTAATTGTTAACGTAACATTGTAGTTGCCCGGCATCGTGTAGGTATGCTTTGCAATCGGGTTATTTAATGTTGTAATGTTTTCATCTCCGAAATCCCAAGTGTAATTGACTATGGTGCTATATAGGCCAAAGCTTGCTGATGCGTCAAAGGTTGCTGTCACATTAGCATACAGAGTTGACGGGGAATATGTGAAATTTACCATTATTGGAAGCGTAGGAGTGTCTGGGTGAGGCTCCGTTAAAACGGGCAAATACTCAATAAAGTCTGCACATGTTATGTCGTCATTCTTGTCATAAATCATTGAATCAATGACCTTAGTGTCTGTGGTGCCCCAATAATTTTCTGTAGCAATCATAGCAGCAGAGCTGTAACCTGGTGGCAATCTTAGAACTATTCCAGTCATTTCAATAAACGAATTGTACTTAACAATAGTTTGTCCAGCATAACTCGCCCCGTTCTCTGCGACCGGACCACGATTTCCTTTGAAAAGATTGTATCTTATATACACACTGGGCCCAGAATGGCAGGCAAAAAAACCAGCAGAATTTACGAATATGTTATGTTCAATAAAAATATCCATAGTAGGGTACCACACATCCGACGAGGTTCCAATTATTTCACAGTATCTTAGTTCAAAGTAGCCACCATAATCTCCTGCTGCACGCTGCCAAAGACCTGACCCATTCTTGATTATACAATTTTGCAGACTCAAGAAGGCACCTGGGCTATGATAATTTACACTGCCGAAGAAATTTTTACCTCCTCCATCAAAGGTTATCTTTCTGTCAGATGTTCCATGAGCATGGATTGTTCCAGCAAATAAAAACAAATATTCACCAGAAAAGTAAGAAGAGGAAATACCAATAGTCACGCCTGGCTCAATAGTTAGCGTAACATTTTCTGGTATCTGCACGGTATCTGTTATGGTGTATGGGCTATTTTCCAATGTCCATGTGGTGTTTTCCCATATTATCCCGCCAACAGGAGTGCCTGAACTACTGTAATCCACAGCCTTTGTCATATTAAAGCTGATTCCAGCGATTAGAAGAGCTGAGAGAAAAGCGACGATTAAAACTCCAATAAACGTTTTCTTCAACATTTCCGTTCCCTTCATAACCTAAAAGCTTTAATCATGAATAATAAATTTTTGGAGGAACCTCTATCGCCATCGGCAGTTCTAAGCAGGTTTAGAGTAGTGTTAGTTTTTGGGAGCCTTTCTTGTTTCAATGGTATACACCTTCAAAATAAATCACAAAAGTTGAATACTCAATCCTGTTTATGATGGTATGAACAAAAGGAGAATAAGCTGAATGCTAGGTTCCAGAAAAGCAGTAAGCTCCAGTATTGTTGCACTTACTATCATCGTCGTAATACTTGCCATTTTTGTAATTTTGTCTGCTGGGCTACTAACATTCAAAACCAGTGTCATCAAGGCCAAAATATATTCGCCTGATAATAACATCGGCGTGCTGAATGAAGAGGGAGTATTTGACATTACCATCGAGAACCATGTGAATACTACACGAACGTTTGCTGTAATCATTGATGCAGATGGACACGTGTTATTCAATGAGACGGTTGCCATAGGAGCCGTGTCATCAAGGAATTTGACTATTACACAGAAACTCATTTTCACTGGATTATGGGCAATTGAGTTGCAGGAGAACGGAAGAATCATTGACAGTTACTCTTTTACTACCTTGACTAACAAAGCGGAAGCCGACATGCAGATAAACCAATTGAATAATGTAAGATTCAACAACAATCTATCGCTTGCTGCGACAATCATCTCGTCGTTAAGCTTGGGTGTAAGTATTTACGTTGTTTTGAAGCAAAGGCGCACTTCCAAGAACTCAAGCTAAACCCTCGTTCTTCTTTCTCCTATTTTGTTCAAATTTCATTTTTGCCTTTATCTGGCAAATATTCTGGTTTGAAAAGAGTTCGAATTATAGGTTTTAGCTACTCTACCAATGTAGTTTTCTAAGCATTGCTTAACCTTTTAATAAGATACTTCATAATTCGACATTTCAAGGAATCTTTGCGTCTTCCATAGTTTCTTTAGCTGTAGCTTTTTCAAACCTCATGTTCACTAAAGGAAAATCTCGGAAACTTTCAAAAACATTAGGCTATAATCGAATCGTTGGCATCGTGGATGCCGCGGGTTCAAACCTGCCCCGGGGCAACCTGCAGAACAGCTGCGGGCATGCTTACGCGAATCCGAAAAGGGCAGGCCCTATCCTAGGCTTTCATCATGCAAAAAAGGTACGGGGGTAGACGCTCCAAAACGTTAGGGTCAGACAAGTTTTCTCTAGAAACCCGAGAGGGCAACGGCCTAGAAATCTTTATGTTTTTCGATTTCCAGCGTTTCTTCCTCGAGCTGCTGTTTTTCATAGGCTTCTGAATTTTCCACCTGTTTTCTGAAAGAGCTTCTACTGCCACCCACGATACTCTTTAGCAAACTCCTTCGCTGAACGGTATTTGTTCCGGAGCCGATAGAGATCGCCTCAGCTCCAGACGGAGAAGTTTTCCTTTTAAACAACGCTGAACTTGCAAAAGCAGCTGCGAAGAAGGCTCAAAAAATAGAAAGCACAGCACCTTAAGGCTGCCAAAGGCTAACAGCTTCAAAAAGCCACGGTGTTGTTGTTAAGAAGTTAGAGTCCAGGATGCGAAACGTTTATTGCCAGCCTCACATTATTTTTACTGTAGAATTACATTTAGGACAGTAATAACATGGGCTCTCAAGTTAGTTTCACAATCGATGACAACCTTATAACGCAGATCGATAAAATTGCAGCAAAGATAGGCCACAGCAGAAGTGATACTATAAGCACTATTCTATGGCTTGCCGTTCAAAAGCTAAGAACCCAGCCCAACGACTTCGGCGAGCTCATCCAAAACGTCAGCGGAGGCACGGCCGTTACAAGTTCGCCAGCCAGCTTCCAAGTGGAAAAAGAGTTCAGAGTCGCAAAGGAAACTGGGTTGAAAGAGGACGAGTTGAGCGAGCTGCAACAGCTACAAAGTAGATGGAAAAATGCGCTTGAAGAAAATTGGTGCTTGGGCGCAAGAGAACACACTGCAAAGTACCAGATTAACCGGAAGCCTCAGTTATTTCATATCTTAAAAACGCTAGAAACTTCTCCAAGAAAAAAAGTGAAACTGAGCGGTGGCCAAGGTCAAGAGTTTACGCAAGATTTCATCGCCATAGACGAATCCCTTAAGCCTGTTAAACTACACGTGCGGTATGTGCACGGTGCAGTCGGCGTATTGGTTGAGGCGCAAGTCGAATCCATCAACCCCAAAGACTATGATTTAACAGCTGACAAAATTGTACTTTTGGCTGGACGATTGATAAGGGGAGGTGAAGCGTGAAGATGGGTTGTGACTGTGCGCACTGTGGTATAGGTGAATGTAGTAGCTTTTATGTTGAAAATGGCGTACGTAAATGTCTACGAGGCTTTAGGGCATCGACAAGTATTCAAGGGCAACGCCTAGGAAATACAACTGAAGAGATTCTGCAGAGGCTGCAGAGCCTTAAGAGAAAAATAGAATTGCTGAATCTACAGGGCCGAGTTGACTGTTTGATGGAGACGGCTAGGGAAATCTACGCAAGCGGATATTGGGACGACTCGCGAGCGAGTCTGCTGAAACGAGTTCAAAACCTTAAAAAAATAGTCAATTGGATGTACAAAGCCGGAATGTTACGCGATGAAAATCACTATTTGGGCACTCGGTTTACAGTTGCGAATTGGGTTGAGGAGTTGCGGGGCTTATGCTGAAGAATATGAGCAAGTGCGCGGGACAACTATGAGCGAAGACGAGTCAGGCAATGATGCTTGTGCACATGAGAAAAAGCCTGAAACAAGCATTGTTCAGCGAAAGCGTTTAAAATCAAACTCAAACAGCCTTCTCAGAGAACAAAAAAATTTTTACAAAGTTTTCACACAAGTCGCCTCTGTCCTCGAAGCCTGTGCCAAGCCTTCCATGAGCACCAAGTTTCTCTTCAAGGCCAGACGCGTTAAAGGCGACCGTCGACACATTGGCCAAAGGATAAGAAATTCCGAAAGTTTCGCCGACAGAGACAAGATTCTGCGTGACTTGGCAGCGTACTGTTACCAGGAAGGAAAAAAGTTTGCTGACATGGGCGACGCGGACACACAGATGAAATGGCTCAAATTGCTCCATCGGTTCCTCATGCTCAGCCAATCGTTGATGAGCGACAAAAAGTTTGAAGAAGAACTAGCTGAGATGGAAAGGAAAGTCAAAGTTATCAAGGCGGCCCAGCATGATACCCAAATATGAGTAACCCTTGATTCTCGTGGAAGAGGAAGTTAAAAACTGCAGATCTGAAACCAAGCTTTCACAACGCCTTTTCTTGGCTTGTTCTGGCGTACAACGTGTTTTTATAGGTTGAAGCGTGTAAATAGCTTTTAGGCGTCTCAGACTTGCGGTTAATACCTAAAAATAGGCGTTTTTGTAAAGATTGCGCTTATTTCAAGGGCGAATTGACTGCACAGGACAGCTTGCTGCTCGCCAAAATGCTGGAACGGTACGGCCCTAAATTAATACTTGAGAGCTGGGTTAAGTCGCGTCAACTTGGAATCAAAGGCGGAAAAAGATTAGATGTCGACAAGGTCAGGGTGACGGAGATCGTTGCAAAAGAAGTGCTATGTCCTGTCGAAAAAGCTTTTATAACGCCAGTTGATGTAGCATGCTACGGCTGGAAACCTCGGAAATAGTCGCTTTTGTGAGTTATCGACGTTTAGGGATAAGTTTATATATTGCTGTAGCATTATCTACATTTGGGGATAAATGTTATGAGCGTACTCATAAAAAGAGACCGACTGCGAAGCTGGCTCCTCTGGTGGAGCTCAGACGGGCGTAAGTGGTTTCCAATAAACAGCAAGAACGTAACGCCCATGCACGGCGATGGCGACCCCTTCGTAGCCTACAAGCCTTACCGAGAAGCCATGAACAGAGTTTACGCTGGCGCCACAGAAACCTTTCTGGGCAAGTATGACAGGGCAATGGGAAAGCTGCAAGTTAAGGCTCTAATCACAGGCCCCGCAATCGTCGCAAGGATGGGATAAATCATGAAGTTCACGTATGGCTTCGCAACAAAGACCGTCAAGGGCAAAGAGTATGTCTACTTCTGGAAGTACACGGGTACGGGCCACAAGACCGAGCAGTACATAGGCCCTGCGGGCAAGCCGAAGACGGAAAAGAGGCGCCTGGAAGTGGAGCTTGAATACCTCACTGGGCTTCAAGAAGAATTGAATGCGCGGATCGGCGAACTCAGGGCTAAGCTGCAGGAAATGGAACCCACAGAGGAAGAAGAGGAGAGTTCGAGTTAGGGGCTGCTTCAGAACTCAAATACATCATAATCGCTTCCGTGAGCTCGTCCATCTGTTCGACTCCAAATCCCGGACGGTTTAGAATGCACCCACTCAGGATAAGGTGTTTCTGGCAAAGGTAGGGTCTGAATATTCATCGATAACAGGGTCTTAGTAATGTCGTAGTGCTCCATCTCATGGATTAGTGTTTTGCCAATTTCTCTTTCGTCAAGATTTTTCCTGACCCACATGAAAAAACACTTTCTGTCGCTTACGTATTCGAGCCTTCCAAACTCCAAGACCCAGCCTTCGACCCTAATTTCTAAATCGTCTAAAACCCTCACATCACTCACCTGTTTTTCTTACGGAGATTCTCTTAACACCGCTTAAGGACTCATAATAAATAGCTCGCATGTTTGCTAATGCACCGCCTTCTATTGCAGTGGCAATATGGAGTGTTGGAGCTAAAAGCTCAGCAAACGTAGACTCATTAAGCACACTGATGATATCATAGCATAGTTTTATGAGCCGCAGCCTTCGCGCTTCAGCCTCAGGCGTGTAGATAAGCTCGTCTTTCTCTATCGTTACCCCATAAGAAGCTGAGAAGTTAAAGAGAGCCTTAAGAAAAGGCCAAAGCTTATTGTCGTTGAATATTTGGCTCTGCTGGTCTTCCGGTAAGATTTCAGCCAGCCGTGTCAAGTCTACTATCTCCTTCTGTGCCACCTGGCGAATGTGGAAAAACCGCTGCCTTCTTATATTCTGTTCTTTACTTTCGTCGTTTGGACGGCCAGGAATTTTCTCTTTCTGTTTTCTTTTCTGATACTCAATCCATTCAAACGTTGTTTCATCTAACGTTTTCAACATTTTAGTTTGTGCCATCTTTATTTCTCCTAACGCTTGCCTAGAACATTATTTATATTTTCGGCTTATATGTCTTACGATTGTCAAACAAAAAAAGAGATGAAAATGCATTGAGTAAAGATAGGAAAGACGTGCGAATCAGTGCACGCATCCCACAGAATCTAAAAAAACTTATGCAACAATTCATGGACTGCGATGCACACATTAACGAAAGCGACCTGATTCGAGACGCCATACGAGAAAAAATCCAACGAGAAGCGCCAGACCTTTTCAGGCGACTTTTCAAGGAGGCCCCAAAGCAATGAGTTTCAAAGTTAAGAAGCTTATAGTGGGCCGGGGCAAGACAACGGGCAACGAGAAGGCCGGCGAATGGAACCGAGTTTACTATGAACTCGAGGCCGAGATTGAGGATGAGCATCAGATCGAATTGGCTAAGGGCTCTATGGAAGCTATTGAAGATGCATGGCTGCGCGGCGAAAGCATTACACAAGCAGAGAAACCAAAATCAAGCTGGGATCCGAGCAAGATTAAATGGACTCAAGAGGAAGGAGCCAAAGGACCATTTGAAAAGTCCGAGGATTTGAACAGTCTAGACTTCAAGAATCTCATCAAAGACTTGAATGCGCAAAAAGGGAAGCTGTACCGGGATGGGTACTTTTATTGGTTATATCAGTCGGGCAGCACAGTCGGCAGAAAATTGAAGGCAGAGAAATTCCTAAGGGAAGTCCTGCATCCACGCCCTTCAACATAGCCCCGGAGGGTTACCAACATGAGTAATGGTTCTAACCCTTATAAGAATATTCATAACAGTCAAGTGGTTTCTTCGCCTCTCTGGCGTTTTCGCCATGAATATTGCAACAGATGTCCCATTAAAGATGCTTGTGTAAATGAGAAGGATCTCGAACTGCGGTGCATCTTAGCCCAAATCAGTTTAGACTTGCACACGTTGACAGGGAAAATGCTGTTGGCAACAGCCCACCTTTAGAGGGGTATTTGTGCATGACTACGGAACAATGCGGCTCATGTACCAAGTTCAAAGCGCGAGACAGCGGCTGCCCCCACTATGATTCCTTTTTGGAGTACGTGGACGGACGGCCTCTGATGGATGCTCAAAGTGCTGCTTGCAGCGATTTCTATGCAGTTCGTAAATCCAAGAAGGAAGACAAGGAGAGAACTCCGCACAAGGCAAGTGGGCTGGCTGAAGAAGGCTTCTACGAAGCAGTCTACCATAATAGAAAGCCAGCTTTTCTAGTCAAAACATCTGAAAGCTTCAAAACTTTTGAAACCGTGACAAATGAAGGAAAACCTGTAGCTCCAAAAGAGTGGCCGAGCGAATTTCCATATGAGCCCTACAGCGTTTATGAAGGGGCAATTCCTAACCGTGAAGAGCTTTTCTGGAAAGTCAGAGAAGAATTTGACTTGTTCCTCGACGTCGAAAGCATCTACAAAGATTTCTTGGCAGCATGTGTTCTGCTAAGTTATCAACAGGAAAAAGTCAAAACCGTGCCCTACGTCTATTTTTATGGTGATAATGAAAGCGGCAAAACCGTAGCCCTCACATTGCTTTCGCTTCTCTGTTATAGGCCCATGTTTGCTGTAACAATTCCGCCAGCAGACCTTTATGGTTATCTTGATGATTCAGATGCTCCAGGCACTATTTTAGAGGATGAAATTCAGGGCTTACATCGAGACATGGACAAGTCGAAGATTTACAAGGCCGGCTACAAGCAAGGCGCAGTAGTTCCCAGAACCATGATTACGCAACATAAGCGATTCATCAGATATTTCCGTTGCTTCTGCTTCAAAGTCTGTGCAGCTGAGGAAATGCCTCGAGTTAAAGGCTTACTCGAAAGGTTCATTTTCATAGCCATGGTTGAGGGTTTTCCAAGGAAAGACTGGGCTGATGTCAACGGAGAGGATCTCCTTCGTATTCGAAAGCTTAGGAATATGCTTCTGAAATGGCGCCTTGCAAGCCACGAATGGGAGCTGCCTGAGGTCGATTTGCCCGTTAAAGGTCGCCTCAAAGAACTATGGAAGCCCATCATTCAGATAGTCCAGGGCTTAACAGTTGAAAAGGATCTGCGGGGCTTCTTAGAGAGGTTGCAGCAGGAACGCCTAAACGAAAGGATCAACACGTTAGAAGGCCACATCGTCAAAGTTGTTGTGGGACTATATGAAAAGGACCGCCCCCTGCATTTCAACACAATCTGGGATGAGCTCCAAGATGATTTGGAAGGTAAGGTAGACGAGAAGAAGCCCAACAAAATGGACACGCCGGAATTTGCAGAAGTGACAAAGCAGAAAGTGGGCTATCGTCTCCGCGAGATCCTCGGGGGCAAAAGGAAAACGATTAGAGATCCCCAAGGCTGTGTTAAGGCTTACGAATTTGATGAGATGATACTCAAACGTATAGCCAAAAAGTACGGTTACGAGGTTGTTACCAAGTTACCGAGTTTTCCGACTTCCAGAGGTATATCCACACAAGAGAATACAAGAAAAGTCCATGAAAACAATGTTGAAGGCATGGGAAAGAGCCCAGAAAAACTTGTGGAGACACCTCAGAAACTCGGTAAACTCGGTAACTCGGTAACAGGCCCTTCTAGTAATGAAACAGCACCAACAATGAAAATTGAAGATAAGGCTATCTTAGAAACAGAGGCACCAACAGTCAAAAATGACGTTAAGCCCAGCTTAGACACGGTTCAGCTTGAAGATTTGAAAAGTCTCTCCTGGGACCCAAAAATTGAATCCCTTGACTTTCATAACTGCGGCGTGTGTGGATATCGAAAACAGACTTCTTGGAAGGCTGAAACCTTCAAGGGCAATGAGTTGTGGATCTGCGAAGACTGCAAGCAAGAATGGGAGAAAAAACGTGAGGTGCCATCATGACCGCCAAAAACAGCGATAAAATACCTACACCAGGCAACAGCGAATACAAGACTCATGTTGACCGTCGACGTCGGCAGAAACAACGTCTTTTGAATGCGCCCTACGTAGAGTCCAATAATCTCAGCCCCTTCAAAAATCATGGAAAAGACCATCACGTCCAGTTTAGAATATCACCATTCGCGGAAAAAATAGGTTCAGAAGTGGCAGCGCTCTTCGGCATGTCACTTAGCCAATATTGCAAAGCTATTCTCTACTTGAATTTGGGCTTAGTCTTCGAGCCGGTGGATCGCCGACGTCGCGGCTGGAAACAGAAAAAGCGGTCAGAAGATGAGGAATTTGGAGAGGAAGGTTTGTAGGGCATGGTTAAGGCTGAGGTTGGGGAAAACCGGTCTTCCACGTTTCCCCCTCGCATACTTGACAAAAGCGGCTTAAACAACGGGAAGTTGGGCAAGGCCCAGCCGCGCCAGTCCCAAAAGCTTCAGCCCTCAGCCAATACTACGAGCATCAATGCCAAGAATACTCGTGGTAATAGCCAAGCCCTAACATGTCCAGAATGCGGTTCCTCCAAGCTTTTCAAGGACGGATTCCGCTATCTCTACGATAGAACTCCAGTTCAACGGCTGCTATGCCGAACCTGTGGATACCGTTTTTCCTCAGAAAAGGGTCGTGAGCATTGGGAAAAACCATTACAAAAAAATTCAAAGCAGTCATTAAATAATGGCATTGCCCATTATTCTAATCGTCAAGTATGCGTCTTAGAAAAAGAGGCGAAAAACTTGGCTGCAACAGAAACCAAAACTGTTGCGGGAGAAACTCAGAAAGTCAGCATTGAAGCCCAAATAGTGAACTATCTAATTTACCTCAAGAATGAAGGACGCAGAGACGCAACAATCGAAGCAAAAGACTTCCAATTAAGGCGATTAATACAACTAGGCGCCAACTTGAACAATCCTGAAAGCGTCAAAAGAGTAATAGCGGATCTGGATAAATCCGAAAGCTACAAGCTGTTGTTATGCATAGCCTATGAAGGATTTGCCAAAAAGAACGGTATCACATGGACACGACCAAGCTACAAGCAAGTGGATAAGCTTCCGTTTGTACCACATGAATCAGAAATAGACGCTTTGATCGCTGGATGCGGAAAGAAGACAGCAACACTTCTTCGGCTACTTAAAGAAACGGCGATGAGGCTGGGAGAAGCATGGCAAATAGAATGGAAAGACTTTGACACGCAAAACCGCACAATCACGTGTAACCATCCGGAAAAGAACAGCAGAGCTCGAGCCTTCAATATCTCCGTAGAACTAACCCAAATGCTGCAAAGTTTGCCCGTCAACAGCCAATACATCTTTACCTGTAGCCGGCAACCGATAGGAAAAGAGAACCCTAAAGTTCACATGCACAATTTGAAGAGACAGAAGGGGCTCTTAGGTCATCAAAGACTCCGCGTAGCTCACAAACTCAAAAACCCCAGAATAGCGCAGATCCACTATCACAGTCTGCGACATTGGAAAGCGACACAGCTTAAACATCAAGGCTTTGACCTATTCGATATAGCGGCATTTCTGGGTCATAGAAGCATCAAAAACACTGTGCTCTATGTTCACTTAGAAAAGACTTGCTATCCTAACGGCGGAGATGACTACCACTCTAAAGCGGCCAGGACAGAAGCTGAAACCTTAAGTCTAATAGAAGCTGGATTTGAGTACGTATGCGACTTTGAAGGAGTTAAACTGTTCAGGAAGCGGAAATAGCCGAGAAAGTTTTACCACACGGAAAAAAGCATGGTCAAATCTTCACTATTTGAGCGTGCGGTACGCCTTCTATGTTTAATACTGCTTCCGGGTGCACATACCCCTTTTCTATTGCTTTTTGAACAATGTTTTTGCCTACCATGTTCACTATCGTGGAGTTTGTAATCA
>Ga0315280_10002064_pt1 | contig 33158 bp, 30 predicted proteins | sample YL17G06_40_MG_FD_203697 | JGI IMG/M metagenome (GOLD analysis project Ga0315280, IMG submission 203697) | Sediment microbial communities from Yellowstone Lake, YNP, Wyoming, USA - YL17G06_40 | ecosystem: Environmental > Aquatic > Freshwater > Lake > Sediment | place: USA: Wyoming | collected...
GACTTAGAGCTTATCCGTAAATAATAATTACTTGTCTGAAAGTGATTAACGCACATGCTAATTCCAACAATCCCTCATAACTGGCAGTCGTTTTCTCATACCGGACGAGCAACTTGCGGAATCGGTTCAACCATGAGTTTGTCCGCTCTACCACCCATCGCCGAGCACGATAGCGTGGATTTCTTTTCTTCTCCTCAGTCTCTTCTCCCCTTTGCCGAACATGGGGGATATACCCTCGTTCTTGCATCGATTCCTGAGCAGGCTGCCCCGAGTACCCTTTATCCCCACAAAGATGCTGCTTCGGACCCTCCTCCTCGGAAGGCCGATCCACCACAATTCCATCCAAAGTGGGTTCCAGCAGTTTCACATCATGTCTCTGGGCTCCGTCTACGACTAACGACAGCGGGATTCCATTCCCGTCGACCAAAAGGCTTCGCTTGGTCGCATTTTTTCCCCCGGTCCGTCGGATTCGGTCCAACGGCCTCCAATGCCAACGGAGCCTTCACCATCGCCCCATCGATACTTTGCCATCGCCAAGCAATCCCTTCCATCTCGTCATACTCTGCAAGTCCTTTGCGCCAGAGACGTACAAAGACCCCCTTCCGCTTCCACTCCAAAAAGTATTTATGGATGGAACTCGAACTACCAAACACTTCTTTGGGGAGGGCTTTCCACTGGCACCCGGTTCGAAGGACATATACTATAGCTTCAAAAACTTTGCGAGAAGCCATAGGTTTGCGACCTCCGCCTGGCCGTCGAAAATATTTCTTTCTTTTCAGCCTTTTTTGCTTTGGGATCAACGACTCAACTCGCTGCCAAAGCTCATCCGACACCGTCCATGATTTTATCCCACTCATGGAAAATGTATACCATGAACTGTTTTTGAGGTCAACAATTATTTACGGATAAGCTCTTAGTCTTGAAGAGATCATAATCTCTCAATTCGCTCCAGCAATTCCTCCTTATTCAAATTTGCGAGACCCATGGCCCTTAAATTGCGGCCCGTTGCTCTGTAATCCTGACCCATGATCTCAGAGGCGAGAAGGATAGCACTATCCATGAAGGGTGTCGGAACTCCTGCGATCTTGGCGATCTCCGCCATTGGAACCAGGCCCATGGGAACATCTTCGGTAAGAAGGCGAGTCTCTTTGGAGCCGGGCGCTTGGATCTCTTCATAGGAACGGTTGGATCGTAGAACTTCAGGAAGTGAGCCTCCCCTCGCTCCGTAGAATTTTTTCTGCCATTCGATGACACTGAGAGTAGGAATTCCAAGGGATTGACAGAGCATCATCCGTTCCCTGTCTACCGCCTCAACCAATTTGGCCACAGAAGCCGTAACCCCATCATAATAGAATCGGAAATTCCCTTGCGTGGCTTCGAGCCAACCGAGATTCGCCAGAGTTGAAAAGACGTGGAACATTGGATTCAGGTTATTCAGCCCAGTGGAGAGAACATTCTTTTCAGCGTAAGCCTGGGGATAAAGCTCCTTCAAGGGTTGAAGCAAGGCTTGGGCATCTTTTGCAGGCAGAGCAGCCACACCCAAGTAATCTTTGACTCCAAGGATTTTCACATGACCTGGGCCCGAAATTCTGCAGGCATAGATCAGCGTATTCGTTTCACCCACCTTTACGTCTTTCGGAGCTCCGCGTTCGGAGAGGATCTTCCTAAATTCGAGGGCACCTCCGGTGGAACCAGGTGAGAGGATAATCACGTCATCGTTTCTTAGCAAAGGGGCGATCTGCTCAGCGATATAAGCATGGGCAAAAGCTGGCAGGACGACCAAAATTAGGCCCTTTTCAAGGAGGGCCTCCTTGAGATCGGTTGTCACTTTTGCAAGAGGGGCAAAGCCTTGGGCTGACACACCGGAGAGCTCAATCCCCTTCCTTTGCAGAATCGGAGCGATGGCTTCCTCAAAACGGTCATACAATACAACCTCGTAACCCGCCAGTGCAATCGCAGCAGCCATGGCCTGGCCTCCATTTCCTGCCCCAAGAATGATGATACGCTTCGTTTTCATTGCGCCTCCTTAGCCGAACCAAATTTCCCCACCCCCCTTTGCAAAAGGAGGGAGAGGGGGGATTACTAATTAGAAAATCCTTTTGCCATAGATCCGCTCTTCAATTTTTTGTGCAGTGGGTGTCTTGGAGAGACCCGCACCCAGGGTATCGCAAAGTTTTGGGTCCATCAACTCACCCACTTCTTTCAATGCGGCGATCACTTCATCAGGAGGGATGACGCTGCGAATGCCTGATAAGGCCATGTCCGCTGAGATGAAAGCATTGGCGACGGCACCGGCATTTCGTTTGATGCACGGAACCTCGACCAAACCTGCGACCGGATCGCAGACAAGCCCGAGGACGTTCTTGAGCGCGATGGCCACCGATTGACCCGATTGTTCTGGGGTCCCTTCTCCAAGTTCAACTAAGGCGGCTGCGGCCATGGCAGAAGCCACTCCGCATTCCGCTTGGCACCCCCCCATCGCGCCGGAGATCATGGAGTGCTCTGCAATGATGAGTCCCATTCCAGCTGCTGCAAAAAGGGCCTCCACCACCTTGGGATCGGGCAGGCCTTTCTCCTCTGCGATGGCCACGACGACCCCTCCCAGGACCCCACAGGAACCGGCCGTGGGACAGGCCACGACACGGCCCAGTGCCGCATTTACTTCTGCCGCTCCCAGAGCTAAAGCCGTGGCACGGACTAAAGTTGAACCTGAAATCGTTCGACCTTCTGCTCTTGCTCGCTCGAGGCGCGGAGCATCTCCGCTTACCAAACCTCCCACCGTCTTTTGAATCTGAGAGATACCCTGATATCCTGCTTCTCGCATCGCATCGAGACAACGTTGCATCCTGAGCCGCACCCACTCCACATCCTTGCCCGTATTCTTTTTCTCATATTCAATGACAGTCTGGCCCACAGACTTCCGGAATCGCTCTGCCTCATGAATCAGATCCTCGATCCGATCGAAAAAGTCTAAGCCAAACCCCTTACCTTCAATGATAGGTTGAAAATAGAAAGCAAAGCCGAGGCTCGACAGAGAACGGGCTGCCTGTGTTGCTTCCTCTATTGAGACGGCATCCGATCGAAACTGGATATAGCCCCCCTCTCTCGAGATGAGACGTTTCCACTTGGAACCAAGAAGGAGAGAGGCTTTCTCACCGCCACCTCCGATGAAAAGGATTTCATGATGGTCTCCGGTCATCTCAACAGGGCATCCATTGATCTCCTCAATGATGATGTTTCCGCCGCCAATGGTCTTACTTCTTACCGTGCTGGATAAACCATCGCGGCCCTTTTGAATGACAATGATTGTGCTTGGGTGAGCACCCGAGATATTAACCTTATCACATCGTACAGAGATACCTCTCTCCTTGGAAATCTCAAAAGCCTGGCGGATTCTTTCGTCATCTACTTGGAAGCCCATAAGACCTGCTAAGACTCCAGCGTCTGTAAAGTGAGTATGGTAGACTTCAGCCAAGGACCCATGAAATTGGAGTCGTATCTCTGCCGGGTCATATCCTGTCAACTGGCCGGCCATGAGTCCGATGCGGACAGCTCCTGCTGTGTGGGAGCTGGACGGCCCGATCATGATCGGGCCAACGATGTCAAAGATCCCATATTTACCCATCTGCTTTCCCTATTCACCCCCACCTCTACCCTGTGGAGTAGAGGAGTTTACTCCACAGGGCAAGCCCTCCCCCTCAAGGGGGAGGGGAATTAGAACTTTAAATAAAGGAGAAGGGGGTACCTATTTTTTGGTCCAACGCTTTTCGGTAGACTTCAAAGGCGCATCCGATGTCGAGACTTCCAAGGCCAATCGGAACAGCGAGGATGTTTTCATCGTCCCTTTCACGTCCCTTTTTCTTTCCGGCCAGGATTTCACCGATCTCAGCATGAATGTTCTTCTGCCCGAGTCTGCCCGCCTCGACGAGTTTAGCCAGTTCTCCCCGGTGGCTGGTCTGCGCCCAGCTGTCAACGACGATCTTGTCTGCAGAGAGGACGACCTCAGTCTCTAACTCCTGATAAGATCCCGCCGAAACAACCAGGGTCCCTTTCCTTAACCATTCTTTTCGCACAAGAGGTTCATCTGCAATGGTGACGGTGCAGACAATATCTGCACCTTCTACTACTTCTTTATAAGATTTTTTCGGCAAGATATTCAAACCCAACTCTGCCTTCATCTCCCGGCTGTACTTTTCTAAAACATCTTCCCTGATGTCGATGACGCGGACTTCCTTGAGTTTGAACGCCTGATGAAAAGCCCTGAGATGCATTCGACCCTGAACACCGGCACCGACGATTCCGAGTATGGAAGCGTCCTTCCGGGCCAGAGCCTTAGCACAGACGGCACTGGCAGCCCCTGTGCGGACGGCGGTGATGTAGGCTCCGTCCATGACAGCGACAAAGGCTCCGGTCTTGGGGTTGATCAGAAGGATCATGGCGGAGATAAAGGGGAGCCCAATCTTTTCGTTATCCCGAAAACCTCCAGCCCATTTGATCCCAGCGATATCGATGTCACCGAGATAAGCGGGCATCGCATTCAGGGCGGCCTTGTAAAAAGGCCAAGTATGATGTTCACCAAGGTCGAGCGTCACTTTTGGGGGCATAATGACTTTGCCTTCCCCATGGGAACGGTAGACCCGTTCAACAATTTTGAGGACCGTTGATATGTCGAGAAGAGATTTGATCCGCTCCTGATTGATTAATAATGTCGATTCACTCATCTGTTCACCTCTTTTTATCTTAACATTGCATTGAAAAGGCAATTGGGTGTACTTTCCAACCTTTACAATGCGGGTTTTGGCATATTTTATGGGCAACACGCGATGTAACCCAGGGTGACTTTGGTAATATGCTGGGCAAGGGAGCAGCGAAACGTTTAAAGGTGCCGCTGTAAAGGTTTCCAAGCACACCCAAATGCCTTATGGAAAGTTTTTTTGCAACTACCAGGTTTATCTTTGACATGTTTTGCCTGATTAAACAAAAGAGAAAGGAGTTCCAATTCCTTTTTCTGTGGCCTTTCGGTAGACCTCAACCGCGCATCCGATGTCAACACTTCCGAGGCCAATCGGAACAGCGAGGATGTTTTCATCGTCTCTTTCGCGCCCCTTTTTCTTTCCAGCAAGAATATCGCCGATCTCAGCATGAATGTTCTTCTCTCCAATCTTGCCGGCTTCTACGAGTTTAGCCAGTTCTCCCCGGTGACTGGCCTGACCCCAATGATCGACGACGATCTTGTCTGCGGAAAGAACCACATCAGGGTCCAGCTCTTGGTAGGATCCCGCTGAGATGACGAGGCTTCCCTTCTTTAGCCATTTTTTCTTAACCATCGGCTCATCTCCGATCGTCACCGTGCAGATCATATCCGCTCCTTCTACGACCTCCTCATAGGATCTTTTCGGAACGATATTCAGACCCAGCTCTGCAATCATCTCCTCACGGTACTTCTTAGCAGCACCTTCTTTGATATCAAAGACACGGACTTCTTTCAGCTTGAAGATCTGTTGAAAAGCCCTGAGATGCATTCGGCCCTGAACTCCGGCTCCTATGATTCCAAGCACGGAGGCATCCTTTCGGGCCAGAACCTTGGCACAGATGGCGCTCGCCGCTCCTGTGCGAACGGCCGTGATGTAAGCTCCGTCCATGGCAGCAAGAAAGGTCCCGTTCTTGGGATTGATCAGGAGAATCATGGCTGAGATATAAGGGAGTCCGATTTTATAATTGTTCTGGAAACCTCCGGCCCATTTGATACCAGCGATATCGACGTCGCCAAGATAGGCCGGCATCGCATTCATAAAACCTTTGTAGGGTGGCCAGGGCCTGCCTTCTCCGAGATCGAGGGTAATCTTCGTGGGCATCACCACCTTCCCTTCCCCATGAGAGCGGTAAACCTGTTCAACAATTTTGAGCGCCGTTGGCATGTCGAGAAGGGATTTGACCTGCTCCTGATTGATTAATAATGTCGTTTGACTCATAACTGAACCTCCTTTGAAAATGGATATTCCTATCTTGACCCAAGGACTTTGTTGAGACCGACCAGCTTCTCTATCGTCATGATGACGATGATCGTCATCCCCACGATGCTGGAGGCAATGGCTGCCACCAGAGGGTCTGTATAGTATTCGATATGTGCGTAGATACGGATCGGAAGAGTCACCATTCTCGGTCCTGTGACGAAAAGAGCAACGGTGAGATCATCAAAAGAGACAATGAAGGAAAAGATTGCCCCAGCCAGAAGACCCGGTGAGACAAGAGGGAGTGTGATCCGCCGAAAGGTCTGGAACCAGTTTGCACCTAAGTTCATCGCAGCGAGCTCCAGGTTATGATCAAATCCTGCAAAGCTGGCTAACATGGTTCGAACCATATAAGGGACGGTGATGACCACATGAGCGAGAACCATTCCCAAGAAGGTGCCGGCCACATGGAAGATGGAAAGAATCTGTAGGGCTCCCACACCGATGACCACCATGGGGACCATCAATGGGGAGAGAAAGAGTGTGTTTAAAAACTCACGGCCTGAAAATCGATAGCGAGCAACCGCAAAAGAACCCAATGTTCCCAATGGAGCAGAGACCAGAGAGACGGTAATGGCCAAATAAAGACTGTTAAAAAAAGCAGAGATGAATTCAGGATGATTGAGAATGCTTCGATACCAGCGAGTAGAGAATTTTGTAAGAGGAACCTGTAGGTATGTCTGTGGAGTGAAGGAGACCAGAACAACGACCGCCACCGGTGAAAGGAGAAAGATGATCAGGATGTAATGGTAAATCGAGAGGAGCTGCCTCGATTTCATCGGAATACCTCAGCCCACCTGCCGTGTTCTAACGCTCGGTGGTAGAACATGACGATACCGACAGTGATGGCAAGAAGGACGAGTGCAGCCACCGAGCCAAAGGGCCAATTGAGCAAGACCATGAACTGTTCGTACGTGACAAAGGGGACGACACGGACTCGTGTTCCTCCCAACATGGCTGGGGTGATGAAGGCGCTGACGCTCAGGGTGAGGACGATCAGGGTTCCGGCAAGAATTCCTGGAAGACTCAGGGGTAAAGTAATCTTGAAAAAGGTTTTGACGGGATGGGCTCCCAGGGATTGGGCTGCCTTCTCGAGATCCATATTCCGGTTGATCAGGGAGGAGTAAACGGAGAGAACCATGTAAGGCATGAGGACGTGGACGAGGCCAATGACAATCCCTTTCTCGCTGTACATAAATTTGACGGGTTCACGAATGAGTCCTAACAAATCAAGACCTGAATTAATGAGACCATGGGGGGCCAAAATAATCATCCAGCCAAAGGTCCTTATCACAGCACTGACGAACAGAGGAGAGAGGATGAGGGCTAAGAAAAGAGCCTTCTTCTTTCCTTTGATGATGGTCAGGTAATAGGCTTCAGGGTATCCGAGGATGAGGCTGATGAGGGTGACAAGAACGGATAGTTTGATAGAACGGTAAAGGATACCCAAATAAAAGGAATCGGTAAGGAATTTGATGTAGTGAGCTGTTGTGAACTGATCCATGATCCCCTTCGTTGGTGAGTAGCCTCGGAAACTCATCACGATGAGGAAGAAGATAGGAACGAGGAAGAAGATCGTCAGCCATAAGAAGACAGGGCTTGCCAAAAGATAAGGAATCCACTGTAGAGATCCTTTAGACCTCGATGATTTGTGGGTTGAGTCGTTCAAATCATTCACCCCGTTAGAAAGCCCGCCATTCATCGCGGGGATGATATAAATAAGACTTCAATTCCTCATAGAAAGGACAGGGTCAAAGCCCCGACCCGTTAGAATTCTTGGTAAACCCCGTTAGCCTTTAGAAATTCACTCCCCCCGAGGGAATAACGGCATCCGCTCAGGTAGACTTATTTCTAACGGGTCCCGTCCTTTCTAACGGGGTTCACTCTGCCTGGATGATGCGACAATTTTCAGGTCTATATTCTAAACGGATCTGGTCGCCTGCGGAATAGGTCCTTGTTTCCAGATTCTGACAGATCACACTCATGGAATGGGACTGTGTCTTGACGGTGTAATACGTGATATTTCCAAGGAAGACCACATGATCCACCGTTCCCGATAGACAATGGGCTAAGTCGCCTGATTCTCTGCTGAAGCAGAGTTTTTCGGGTCGGATTGAAATCTTGATGGCATCGCCGATACGGAGCTTGAGATCAGGGGGCCTGGGAAGGGTGATCGGCCGGATTTCACCGACGTCCAGAAGGAGTTCTCTTTCTTTGATCTCCCTGATCGTTGCGGAGAAAATATTGGTCTCCCCGATGAAAGAGCTCACAAACTCGTTCTTTGGGGATTCATAGATCTCAAGGGGGGAGCCGACCTGTTCGACCCGGCCTTTGTTCATCACCGCTAATCGGTCAGAAAGGGAGAGCGCCTCTTCTTGGTCATGGGTTACAAAGATGGTGGTGATCCCCACCGTTTTCTGAATGTCTTTCAACTCAATGCGCATCTCCCTTCTCAGTTTTGCGTCAAGATTGCTGAGCGGTTCATCAAGGAGCAAGACCTTCGGATGGATGACGAGGGCCCTGGCCAAAGCAATGCGCTGCTGTTGGCCGCCTGAGAGCTGACGGGGATAACGTTTTTCAACCCCTGGAAGACGTACCAGTTCAAGAGCCTTTCCCACCTCTCTCACGATCACAGACCTTTGGAGCTTCTGCATTCGAAGACCGAAGGCAATGTTGTCCATCACCGTCATATGGGGGAAGAGGGCATAACTCTGGAAGACCATTCCGAGCTTCCGCTTGTAGATTGGAACGTCATTCATCCGTTCGCCGTCGATGGAGATCTCGCCAGCATCCGGATTGATAAATCCAGCGATGAGGTTGAGGGTCGTGGTTTTTCCACATCCAGAGGGTCCGACGAGTGAGACGAACTCACCGGAGTGAACCGTCAGAGAGATATGATCTACGGCTGTGATCTCTTCAAACTGCTTCAAAAGATTTTGGATTCTAACTCCGGTCATTTGAATTCTCTATATCAGGGTTATTGAAGCAGTCCATCAGGCAAATTCTAACCGAAGAAGGTAAAAAAGGACCCGGAATTGAAAATCCGGGTCCCAGTGGCATCTCTTGCGCAGTCGACGGTTACCTGGTCTCCACTTCCTTACTCCAACGTTCTGTCCATTCAGGCCGAACCTGGTTAATATACGCCCAGTCGACTTTGAGCAGTTTTTTCATCTGATCCAGACCATAAGGAACTCGTTTGGCCACCTCCGGGGCGAGCTTCACATTTTTATTCATGGGACCGAGCATAAAACCTTTGCCCCAGACCTCTTGAGATTTCTCATCCAGCATGAAATTAATAAACTCCTGTGCCAGACGTGGATTCTTACAGTTCTTTACCATATTCAGAGTAACCCCAAGAGCAATGGCTCCTTCTTTTGGGTAGACAAATTCTATCGGGAATCCCATGTCGGCGAGAGAATAGACACGGCCGCTTCCCCAGCAGCCGACCCAGGCCTCCTTCGATTGGAAAAGCTCAGACATTTTGCCTGCCTGAGGTTCGAAAGAAATGACGCTCTTTTTCAATTTCTTCATCACCTCGAAACCTGGGTCAATTTTCTTTTCCCCTCCGCCACTCAGCCGGGCAAACATGATGAGGGTGTGAAGCCCATATGAATTGGTAATAGGGGGCATAACGAACCTCTGAATGAATTCGGGCTTGAGGACATCCCACCAGGAAGCGGGCGGGGCAAACCCCTTTTCCTTAAAGATTTGAGTATTGTAGAGAAGCCCTGTCGCAGTAACCCCCATATCCACTCCGTTGTTGTTGGGATGGAGGGCAATGTCGTAAAGTTTGCCCAGGTTTGTCACGATCTTCGGATCGAGATTGGCCCAAAAGCCTTCAGCACTTCCGAGGATGGCGGGCCCATCGTCAACAAAGGTGACATCAATTTGGGGGTTGTCCTTCTGAACACGAACCTTTGCGAGAGTCTCCGTTGAGATTCCAAGGACATAGTTGATTCTACAATCAAACTTTCTTTCGAAGATTGGAGCAAGCTCCTCCTTCAATGCTTTCTCAAAAGTACCCCCATAGCTGGCGACATAAAAGTCCGTGACCGCCAGAGCCAAGGTTGGAATGAATAAAATAGCTCCTACACAGATCAAAAGCGATAACTTTTTCTTCATACACTTCCTCCTTTCTTTTATGATATGAAATAGACACATTCTCTTTTAGACCATATTTCGCCAAATTTCAAGTAGAAAATTACCAACGGTGTAATGCCTCACTCTTCCGGGGAAACTTCCCAGAATCGGGCAGGGATGTCGGAGAAAATCTTATAGCGGAAACCTTTTCTTGTCCCTCAACTACAAGAATACCATGAGCATTGTAAGGACCATGGTCTGATTAGGGAAGTTACCTTTGCCAACCATAACCTTAGCTCATCCGCTTGATAAGATTTTCGGAGATATTCCTGCCCGATCACAGTCTTTCACCCACGCTTCAGTGATGCATTACCCAACGGTGTTAAAGGAAAATTTATCTCGGGATCATTTGGTAATACGTCGAAATTTTAATGACCCCTTTTTGGTCCCGTCACTCTTTGAAACAGGTCGAAATCGATGTCCTGATAATCTTCTAAATCCTGAAAATTCCGGTGTTCTCGATAAAACAGACGGATCCTTTCCGCACTTTCTTCGATACAGGTCAATGAAACAAGATCGATCTCATTTCTTTTTTCGTCCAAGATCAACGTCCGAAAAGGATTGTGAATAAGGTGGATATCTCCCGTCAAGGGATGGGCAAGAAGAGGATAGCCGTCGTGCACCTTTTTCCTGCATTCCAACATCACCTCGAGGGGACCTCCGTCAATCCACAACGCTGTGGGATGCAGTGACAAGATCTTTGGGTTATTGGTTAATATCCATCGGCTCATCTGACAGTTTCTGTAGGGAGGTCTTCGGATTTAAAAACCGTTTGTTCCTGAATTTTTGAGCTGAGCCCCATCAGAGCTGTTCTGAGGAGTTTTTTCCTTAGCTCGATCTCCTCTCCTTTCTCGAGCTTGGGATCTCCGGTTGGATGGGGAATGGCGACTGCACGAACAATTCGATTTGCACCCACCGTCAATGCGATCGGCACAATCGCGCAGATCTGAACAGCGGGTAACCCAACCCTCTCAATCTCTTTGACCATCGTTGCCCCGCAACGAGTGCCTGTTCCTCAGGTGGAAGTAAGGATCACTCCTTGAACGCCATCCTTGAGAAGGAGCTCTCCAATTTCATGGCCATAGCGTGCAGCGGATGCCACGGCAGTGACGTTCCCTACCGTCACATAATAATAATCATAGAGTTTTCCGAACATCCCTTTTTTTTCAAGAAGGCGTGCCGCATCCAAAGGAAGGACTCTGTCCGGATCTTCATTGGCATAGACAGGGTCATAACCACCATGGGCTGTTTGATAGGTATCTCCGGTGAGATCGTACATATTTCCAATAAAGTATTTGCAATATTTCGATGCGTTGTGAGCCTCGATCCGGTCCGGATTCCCTTTGGGTACGATTCCGCCCTCTGTTACAAGAGCGATGACTGCGTTGGAAAGGTCTGTAATAGGCGGAGCAGGCGCGACCCGATCGAACTCGGGGAGAGGCAGCTCGGTCTCAAACGGCTCGCCTCGCAATTTCTTAAGCAACATCTCGACAGCACGTTTAGAGCCTCTTTTCTCTGCCCGAATGTTTATCCGAATTCCCCGGGGAAAGTATCCCTCCTCCTGAGGCAACCCGATCGGAACCTTGTCCAGAATCTTTTGAGCCAGGGCAACCATCTTTGGGATCACCCTTCTCATGTCCCGGGTGGAATCTCCAGCCTCTAAGATATAGATCTCTTTGCGCGCGGCATCCACTCCTGGATTGCTTGCATGCATGGCACTCAGTGCAGGAATACCCAGCTTTTGCTGCACTGCCTTGCACAACGTCCCGCAGGCAATTCCGTAACGACCCGCAGCGAAGGCGGGTCCGGCCAAGAAAAGATCGGGTCGTAACTCCAGAACCCATTTCAAGATCATTGATTCGACCTCTTCCAAATGTTCGGCCGCATGGTTATCCCCACAAATGATGGTGTGTACTACCTTGAATCGACCTCCTGATTCGCTTTCAATCAGTTGGCCAACTCCCACAGGTCCCTTTTTGATCTGAGGGGGGATTCCAGCCTTCTCCTCTCCACCCATTTGACCAAAGAACTGATTGAGATAGTGGACCACCTTAACATTTTGCATTCTTGCCTCCCTCAATTAACCTTAACGTTGATAAACTTTTGACGATACGGACATGGGCAAGCCGTTCGGAGAGGCTTCGAGGCGAACCTTCGGCCGAATCGGCACTCTCGTCCCCTTCCCTTGCTGGAATTCACTTGGAGTGATGTCCTCCGATCCCCTTAAATTCTCAAAACAACCGCCTTGCGAAGCCTTGAAGGGCGGTTTGCCCGTGTCCGTTTTGCAACTGTCAGGTTAAATGGCGATGGTCATCAAGTTTTCGGCTCCCACTTCCACAGTAGAGCCCATGATACCGGCAATCTCCATCTCAATCCAGCCATCTGGCCGCAGACTACCCGTGTGGCCACCCGTGATCACATCAATTGCCTCAAGATGACCGATCGTCTCTTCCATGGGTGGCAAAACGACATATTGGTTCCCATTACCATTTGTCACAATTGCATTCGCCTCAGGTGTGACGTCAGCTAAGCCTTGAGAGGCTCCATCGCGACCTGCATATTCATCGGTGACCAGTACCGTCTTCATTCCCTCTTTTTCAAAAAGACGAGCAAGCATCATCAAATCAGTTTCCGGGTTTCCTCCGCCGTCCTCAGAGACAATCGCTCCTTGGGCACCCAGAGACTTTGCCATCTTCAGTACCTGGGTGCAAATCCTTTCCTTGTCGAGCAAAGTGGCTCGAACAGGCATTGCGATCACACCGAGGAAAATGAGGGTCTTGCCATGTTCTGCAAGAAGATCCTCCACAATCGGGTTGTTTTGCTGATGGTAAGTTGTGTTCTTATGGCAAGGAGCAGCGCAATTTCCACTGACAATAGCCCCATCCATGAGTTCGGTAGGTGAAAGCAGAACGGGTAGGCTTCCCTGGGCATTCACTCCGTAGATGTAATTATCGTGTAACAACCCTTGGGCGATGACCATATCTACATAGATCACTCTCGGAAGACCCGGATAGGGATGTTCCAGCTCGGGCCATGTGGCTACCTGGAAGCGTCCCTCCTCATCAAAGTTTGCACGGGTCCCGGCGAGACCGAGGTAGTGGGCTGCCTTGACCCCGGCGATACGCACCGCCTCCTCATGCTCATGTTTCCCCAGTTTCTCTACCGGCTCCATGACCAAGACGACATTGAGCTTCTTCGAAAAGAGGCTAAATTCGGCACCGGGACCGCTCATATCAATGAGGCCTTCTTGGAAGTTCACAAGTTTTCCGCAAGTCACCACAGCGACTCCGTCCAGGACAGAAGTGATTCCGGTACCCACCGGTTCGGCCGTGCCCAGAAAGCCTGGGAATGTAGTCGATGTCCCCCCCGACTTGGCCCGTGGCTCTAAAATATCTTTGACCGGGATAATTCGCTTCTTTTCTCCCGGTCTTGCAATTTTTATCTCTACAGACTTCAGACGTTGATCTTCCTGTAGATATCCCACGAGCTCTTCACGATTGATTCGCAATACGTGATTGGCGACCTCCGTGTTCTCCCCGAACATCACATCCTGGATTCTAACTTTGCGCAAAAGGAGTTCATCCATTGTGGGCCTCTCTTTCGGCCGATTGAATTGATTGCTACAAAAACATATCTTAAATTTTCCAGAATTCATTTCCTCCCCCCTTCGGGGGAAGGCGCAGGTGGGGGTGGACAATCAACCGATTCTATCGAGATTTAAAAGAGTCAGAATGCTCCTGACCATCCGTTTACCGGGAAATCAGTGAGTCCCTGATAATCTCCCTGATATTTTCTTCGAATGCCTCCTTAGGACCTTCCTGTTTAATCTGTCCCATCTCAAGAAGATACATATAGTCCGAAACTTCGAGGGCCTTCAGGATGTTCTGATCGACCAGGAAGATGGTCGTTCCCTGTTCCCTGATTTTTGTCATAAAATTATAAATCTCTTTTACAATTTTCGGAGCCAGACCCTCAGAGGGTTCATCAATCAGTAAGAATCTCGGTTTCGTCATGATCTCCTTTCCAATGGAGAGCATCCGAAGGATTCCGCCGCTTAAACAATTGCTCTTCTCTTTCCTTCTCTCCCTGAGCAATGGGAAAAAGTCGTAAACTTCGTTCAATCTCTGTTTTAATAAGTTTCTTTCCTGTCTAAAAATCCAAGCCCCCAGAAGGAGGTTATCCTCAATCGTGAGTTGGGGAAAAGTGCTGAATCCTTGGGGAACATAGCTCATCCCCATCCATTTTAATTGGGAAGGAAGACAATTCTGGATCTCATGACCTTCGAATAGGATTTTCCCCTGGCGTGCAGGGAGGAAGGCAAAAATGGCCTTGAGAAGGGTAGATTTTCCTGCCCCGTTGGGGCCGATCATCCCAGTGATGATCCCTTCTTTTATCTCGAGAGAGACATCGGTGAGGATATCAATCCCTTCCACATAACCGGATGTCACATTTTCAACCTTCAGCACCGGTGAGTTTATCCTCCAAGGTAAGCATCGATCACCAATGGATCATTTGCAACCTCTTCCATGGTTCCTTGGGAAATGATTTCTCCTCTATGGAGAACCGAAATTTGGTGACAGAGATACTGGATGGTCGTCAACTCATGGCTAACGACGATAAAGGTAATCCCTTTTTCCTCATTCATCTTTTTGATGGTCCTCAGGATCACACCCTTGATGACCTGATGGACTCCTGCAAAAGGCTCGTCGAGTAAATAGAGGCGAAGGTTCTTATTCATAAAGCCTCGGACAATCTGAAGCAGCATGTTCTGCCCTCCTGAAAGATTCTTAGCCGGTTCATCCTTTAATCGGGTCAGAAGGGCGAATTCAAGAAGCTCCTCTGCAAGCCCCTTTGCCTCGACCATGCTTTGGTCTTGCGTAAGGGCCGGGACCAACATGTTTTCAAGGACGGTCATATCTTTAAAGACCCGAGAGATTTGAAAAGTTCGCATAATTCCCTTACCGGCAATCACATAGGGTTGTAAGCCATCAATTCTATCTCCGGAGAAGTAAATGGCCCCGTTGTCAATCTTATACATGCCGGTGATGAGGTTGATCATCGTTGTCTTCCCGGATCCGTTCGGTCCGATGAGCCCTTGGATCTCTCTCCCTTTAATGTTTAAGGAAACGTTATTTACCGCTCTCAAGCCGCCAAAATCTTTCATCAAATTTTTTATATCCAGTAGTGGATGACTTTGGCTATTCATTATTTCCTCGATGTCTTTGCGTTGGCTCCAATTTTTGAAAGCCAGAAACAGGGTTCCTGCCTTTTCTTTGCCGAATCCGTTGGTACCCTTGTCTTAAAAATTCCATGACCCCACCATTAAAAAACCGCATGATGAGTATGACCACAGAAGTGAGAATAACCATCCGAACTTCAGGCCATTTTTTTAGAACTTCAGCAAGAAAACGAACGGATATGGTTCCCACCACTGGCCCCGCTTGACTTCTCATGCCACCGATGACCACGAAAATGATGATGAGCGCCATTTCATAGAATTCACCTGATACCGGACTGATCAATCCTATAAAATGGCCATAAAGGGTTCCGGCGATACTTGCAAAAACGCTCGCTGCCATAAATGCAAAGACCTTCCAGCGAACCGTATTGACGCCCATGGCCTGAGCTGCTACCTCATCGTTGCGAATGGTTCTAAGATAGTAGCCGATCCGTGAACGCATGATGATGGCAATTACAATAATCGTTATTACAGCAAAGGCGAGGAAGAGGTAGTAGTAGGGAAGAGGGTTCATGGTCTTAAAAAATAAAGGAGTCTTAAGTCCTCTATCTCCACCGGTGAATTCAAAATCCATTCGGATATAGCTTTTGACAATTTCTGCAAAGGCCCAGGTTGTCAGGGCGAGATAGATGCCCCGCATCCGCAGGCATAGAATACCGAGTAGGACGCTAATGAAGGCATTGAATATCCAAGAAGATACCATACCCATCCATAAGGGGATGCCTGTTTTAATAATTAAGAGAGCCGATGTGTAGCTACCGATGACAGCAAAGGTATGATGGCTGAGAGAGAATTGGCCGGTATAACCTCCGAGTAGATTCCAAGTGATGGCCATGATCACGTAGTAGAAAGTGATCGTGAGGGCATAAATCCAATAGTCAGTGAGAAACAAAGGCAGGAGAATGGCAATCAAAAGGATGAGCAATGGTCCGGAGTAATTTAACCTCAATCTTGGCACTAAACGCTCCGCTCAGGTTTTCCAAAGAGTCCGTATGGTTTTATTAAGAGGATGAACATCAGCAGTCCGAATCCATAGATGTCCACAAAGGAAGGGTTGATAAAGGCTGCGCCGAGGCTTTCAGCTATTCCGATCGAAAGGCCAGCGACAAAGACACCCGGGATCGAACCCAATCCACCGATGACGATGATTTCAAATCCTCTTACAGTGGGGATCACGCCGCAGAGAGGGTAAACGAGGAGGACGGGGGCTAAAAGGGCTCCACCTGCCCCGGCCAAGGCAGTTCCAATACCAAAGGCGACCATATCGAATTTCAGAACGTCGATCCCGGCCGTCAGTACTCCAGCTCTGTTCTGGGATACAGCTTGGAATGCTTTCCCGATCCATGTTCTTTTCAAAAAATAAAAGAACAGAGCGAGAATAGCAATGGTTCCGATAAACGCAATAAAATTGTTTCCGCTTAAAGGAAGTGGACCAATATGGGTGGGAGGGGCGTAATCAGGTGGCGTATAAATATAAGGGCCTCCTATGAAAATCGCAAGATTACGAAGTAGGATCGCCATGGCAATCGTAACAATGGTGGCATATTCGGTCTTTTCCTCTACCATGCCGACAAACATAGGCTTAATCAGTATCTTCTGTACGAAGGCCCCCAGAAAGAATGTGCAAAAGGCAACGATGAAAACACCGACATACCAGTAACGGACTCCCAAAAAAATGACAATCAGAAGATACTGGACATAGGCGCCGATCATAAAAAACTCGCCTACGGCCCAGTTGATGACTTTCATGATTCCATAGATAAAATTGACCCCCAAGGACATCAAACAATAGAGGACGCCCATGATGATCCCTGAGATTAAAAATTGCATGAAGAGCTGGGTATCGATCCTCTTATCTCCTTTGGGATGAGAATTGAGATGCCCCTCCAGAATTGAAAGCCTTTGCTCTCAAGTTCTGAAGGGGCGATGGGGTTTGTCACTGACGCGATCACTCGTCTCTGTGAATTATGGAGTCACGATTTTTCCGCTACCGCCCAATGAGGGAGGCCATACGGTATTAGATTCCCTACTCGGTTGTCTTGCTTTCGTCATTTGAAGGATAAGATGGGGTGGTGAAACATTGTGCCACCTCATCCCCGGTGGCTCCTCAAACTTCACCGTACCCACCCAATCGGTAAACGTCCGAGTACTGAGAGCTTTAAGAACATCTTTTGGCTCAGCCGATTTAGCAAAATTCACGGCCTGGGCCACGATCACAGTTTGGCCAAAAACATTCAAACTATAAAATGTAGGATCTTCTTTGTGTAATTCGATGTATTTGGGGATCATCCAGTTCCCTGAAGCGGTAACAGGCATTCCTGGCTTGTAATAGATCGTATAGAGGATGTATTTGCCTTTATCTCCTACTGCGTCCCAAAATTCTGTTCGGGTCGGCCAGTCATAACTGGCGAGCATCGGGACTTTAGGGAAAAGGCCCACATCAAAAGCCTGTTTGGTCAACAGAAAGGCGTTTGGTCCAACCCCTACATTGATGACAAGGTCCGGATTCCATGCCTTTATAATCAAGAGCGAAGGGGTTAGGTCGATGCTCGTTCTTGGGAAGATGATGCCTTTTACTTCAATTCCTTCTTTCTTCCCGATTTCTTTGAGCCACTCGTCAAACCCTGTGCCGTAGTCCGTGTCTTCTGATAGAACCGCCACGCGCTTAAATCCCATCTTTTTTGCAAATTCCATGAAAAACTCACACCTCGGCGGAGTGAGGCTCATGATGCTGAATATGGTGGGATAGCGTGATTCCGTAATCTTTGGAGATGAAGCACCTGTAGAAAATAATGGCACACCCAACTCCTTTGCCACTTCGTTCACCGCAAGGCATACCGAACTATGAAATTGCCCTGCAACAGCTACCACTCTATCTTTTGTCACGAGTCTCCTGTAGCCCACAACCCCCTCTGCCGGAGTGCCCTGGTCATCTTCAACGGCCAACTGTAAAGGCCTTCCGCCCAGAACACCACCCATCACCTCATTCACATATTTGATACCTAGTTCTGCTCCCCAAAGGATCCTTTTACCAGAGGCGGGATCCCCCGGTGGTGAAAGAGGGATTAATATACCCATTTTTACCGGCTCCTTGGACTGTGTCTGAACCATTGGAGGAACGGTAACCCCCATGATCAAGATAACCCCACTCAACAAAACGACCATCCATATTCCTTTTTTGGATCTCATCTGACTACCTCCTTTCTTGGTTTCATCCTACCCTCTCTTCTTCTATCTTCTTCCCTCAAATCTTGACACCCTGTTTTCGGGCGAATTCGTGGAACTTCTTCCTCAATTCCATGGCTTGTTCATATGAATCTTCTATGGTGATCACCCTGCAATCGATATTCAGCATTTCTTTAAAAGTGTTATAGGCTTCATCTGTCATAACCACATCGCCATTGGCCTTTATCTCTTGGACGCCATCGTGTTGTTGCCCCTCCAGATTAAACTCTCTCGCTTGTCTAAGGGTCAAACCCTTAGGTAAAACGACTTCAGCACCCTTACGGCTCAATCTTACTGGATAACCACCTTCTAATCCTTGGGGGCCTGCGGCATGGGTTATTTCTCCGGTGTCGTTAAAAATAGCCATAATATTTTTCAGGCATGAACCAGCCACGACAAACTGGCCATGACGTCCAGCCGGCCTCATCCCACGTTTGGGAAGTTCGGCAATAAATTCTTTCACATCACCCAATTGGTCTGTCACATCTTCTTTCCCTACATAGACTCTCAAATAAAAGGGGACTTCGGAGCCAGTCCCATAACGGCACCAATAATAAGCATGGTAATGATGGGCGACCAATTCGACTCCAACGTTCTTCATAGGAACATTCAATAGTTCGGAAGCGGCTTTTTGGATGTATGGAACGGCAAGATCCATATTTCCAACCCCTATGGTCGGAGCCAAACCAACTCTGCCAAGGCTGGGATTGGTGGCATCTGGATAAGAAGTATTGACCACATAGGCATCAATACCAGATATTTTAACAGCCTTCATCAGCTTTGCAGTTAGGGCAAGATGCATAGCTGTCCATGGCCCAATCGCACACCTGTCTTTATATATTTTTGCGTTGACTTCTGGAGGCAGTTCATTGACCACCCACCAGGATTGCAATGTAGTCCCATTGCAGATGATTGTGGGATTGATTTTTTTAAGTAACTCGGCCGTTTTTTCTATGTTCAGCAAATCAATGTGATGAAACTTGATATTCGGATACAATCCCATATAGGAAGCACCTTCGATCGCACTGTTTGTTTTTCTAAAGCCCCAATCCGTATTCGAATCGGCCGTCACTATATTGCAGATGCCTGGAATTCTGCACATATATTCCAGCACGATTCCTCCCAGTTCTCCAATGCCGATGAGCATGATCTTTTCTATTTCTCTGGACATTGTTTCTCCCTTATGTAACTGAAGTGATTATCTCGAAAGACCCCTTTACCCCGTTAGAAAGCCCCAGCATTCCTGCCTGTCGGCAGACAGGTATGCTGGGGATGATAGAATTAGAAAGCATCAGCTCCTTATTGAGGGCAGGGTCAAAGCCCTGACCTTTCTAACGGGGTATACCTTCCATAGGATACTGCCCTGCTATTGTTTAACAGAATCATAGGCTGCCCTTAAACTCTTTTCCTCCTCCCTTCCGCCTCTGATTGATTCGAGTGTCTTTAATCTACCATTTTTCTTCTCTAAAGTAAAATCTCTTGAGAAGTCCATAATCTGTAATGACGAGATGCTGAACCAAGTCCAGCATGACAACCGAGACGAATTCAGTGCCACCCTGGACCTTGCCCTGAATCAAGTTCAGGGGCTAATAAATACTGACACTTCGTTCTTTGATTACGGATTATGGGAAGTGTGCCCTGCTTGGTGCATCCGGTAGCCATTCTTCTTAAGTTTATCATCTTGGTGTGTCCTGGGGTCATTCTATAGGCCCTTTTAGCGTGGCATGATTCCCTGGTAACTTGTCCGCACCACGGCTTCATACACCATATTGGTCAAAGTAACGATATCAAAAATAGGGATATGGACCTTTTGTTGAATCAAATAGGCAAAAGGAGGTAAATCCGTGCACTCTATGACGAGGGCACCCATGTCGGGATTTTCCTTGGCAAGGTTATCAACTACGGAAAGGACTTCTTTTTCAAGTCTATCCAAGTCCATTTCCTTCTTTCGGCCAAAGATAATGGTTTCAGAGAATTCCTCTTGATCATCCATTCCAGCTATGCAGACAGGCACAGACTCCGCCCCCACGGCGCGAAGATGATCCCCTGTCAGTTTGCTTTTTCTTGCTGTTAAGATCCCGACCTTTTGGTCCCGTCTCAGCATGCGGTGTACCATAGGGACCTGAATCAGGCTCGATATGAAAACGGGTATGTTCACCGCCTCTGCGAGCTCCCTTTGAAAAAGAACCATGAATCCGCAGCTCCCTGTGATGGCTCGAACCCCTTCCTGCTCCAGTTCACGAACGGCTTCTATGAAAAGCGCAAGAAGACTTGGATCTTGTTGATTAATAAGTCTGTCAATACTGGCTCCCATGACAACCTTATAAAGCACCGGAAACTTGAACGTTGATGCATTTCTAAGAATCCCAGGGACTTTTGCATGGTAAGCTTCAAGGCACAGGACGCCGATTGGAATCCCGCATACGCTAAACCTTCTGGCCATATTTGGAAGAATCATTGTTATTCTACCTCCCCTCTTTCCTTTTGGTGGGTCGCTTCCCTCCTTATCAATCATAACTTCCCTCCCAACCGTATCTTCCTCAAAATGCTCAAGGGTCTGAATTTTATCAAACGAAACCTTTGTGTTTTTCTTAAGACCAAATTTGATAGTTTCGTAAAAAGTCGTCACTCCGGTGAAAACGGGAGTCCAGGGAATTTCTGATTATTTGAAATAACTGGATTCCGGCTTTCGCCGGAATGACAGAGCAGGATATTTTCAGACTTTTTACGAGTTCACCAAATTTGGTTTTCACCTACGCTCAATTTTGTATCCAGAGCTTTCAAGGTCCCAGCAATCAGTCGTCTCTTTTAAAAGATTTTCCTTGCGGATGCGCTCCGTAGGAGTCTTTTCAAAAAAGTCCACAAAAGCCACATAACGTGGTATTTGATAATAGGGCAAAAGAGACTCGCACCATTTGATGATTTCAAGAGGTTCAAGGGTAGAACCGGCGGCACATTTTATAAAGGCTTTCAGCTCTTGCTCCCCCACATCAGCATCGACACCCATCACGGCACTTTCCTCAATTTTTGGATGGGAGTTCAGAACACGCTCCACCTCCCATGCGGAGATGTTTTCACCGCGGCGACGGATACTATCTTTCATGCGCCCCTTATAATAGAAATCGCCCTCTTCGTCATAACACCCTAAATCTCCAGTGTAAAGCCACCCCCCCCGCAATGCTTTGGCTGTTGCTTCCGGGTTTTCCAGATAACCCTGTGTGATCAGTCCTGGTTCCTTCTCACGAATGACAATTTCACCGATTTGTCCAGGTTCTAATGGTTTCCGTTCGTCATCAACGATTTTAACCTCAAAATAGGGGTAAGCTTTCCCGATGGAGCCAATTTTCCCCGATTTGTTGATTGTGGAGAAACCTGATGCCTCGGTCAACCCGTAGACCTCTTGGATCTTTACACCAAATCGGTTTTCAAATGCTCTCCAGCCGTTTATGCTGCACCCTCCGCCAAAAGCAAGTTGGATGCTGTGATCCTTATCGTTTGGATTCGCTGGGGATTTCAACAGAATGTCAATGATCCCTCCGAGGTAATGCATTTTCGTGACTCGATACTTCCTAATTTGGTCCCAGAAACGGGATGCACTAAATTTTGGTACGATCGCTAATTTCACCTGTTCCATGAGTGCAAGGATACACATCTGGACGCCGCTGTTGTGATAAAGGGGTTCCCAGAGCAGAAAAACATCACCTGGGCGGACCTCTGACGCAATCGCAGCGCCTCTTGTAAAGGTCATTAACATACGTTCGGTCAACAGTACCCCCTTCGGTTCGCCCGTCGTACCGGAAGTAAAACTAATGCAACGAATCTCGTCCAACGTGGGGGTTGTGTGCGGTGGGGTCGTCTCTCCTCCGGTGACTGTGGAAAAATCTACAATCCTCATTCGGTCCGATGGACTCAGAAGCTTGGAGGCATTACGAACAATAACCGTCTTAGCATTTCTATCAGCTAAGACAGGTCCCAGCCGATCCTCAAAATCACCATCTACGATGACTGTATTAGGGGCAGATTTTTCGAAAAGAAAGTCGAGGCTCGGTCCCCGTAAATTCACATTGACCGGGACCCAAACGGCACCGAGCTCCGCAAGGGCAAAGATTGTAAAAATGTGGTCCGGATGATTCCCGAGCATTACGGCTACGTGCTGCCCCGGGGTAACCCCGACCTCCGTAAGGCCATTTGCCAAACGGTTCACGCACGCTTGCAAAGTGCTGCAAGAAATTTCCCAATCCTCATGGATCCCAAAGACCCAATCGGGTGTGGAGTGTGCACGATATTCCAATAACTCACGTATTGTCCTTTGATATTCCATGTGGTGGTCGCCTCTAATCTTACGACAGCCTTACCGCTTACTCAACCCATTCCACAAAGGGTTCACCCGTTAAGGTATATTAATCAGTCCATTGTTGTTTAGACATCAGAGATTAAATCCCTCCTCACCTCCCTTTGCAAAAGGGAGGAAATTCCCCTCTTTGGCAAAGAGGGGTGGGGGAGATTTTCCGGAGAATATGTCTTCTCAATTATGGACTCCTTAGTAAAACCAATGCTCACCGTTTAGCTCCTCGCTTCTCAAGAAACTTCTTCATTACTGCTTGAGGTTCTCCGGTTCCATATGCTTCACGATCTATTCTTGCAGCTGCTTGAAGAACGTCTTCTAAACCCTTTTCCAATACCTCTCGGAAACGTTGCTTGGTCAGACGCATCGCCAATGGCAGTTTCGATGCAAGAAGTCTTGCCATATTGAGTGCTTCGGTCATCAGTTCCTCTTGAGCAACGAGCTTATGTATCAACCCAACACGGTAGCATTCTTCAGCATCCATCATCCGGCCTGTTAAAGCCAATTCAATTGTTCGGGAAAGCCCCAGCATTTCCTTCATTATCCATGGACCGGTAATACTTGGAATACCTGAATTGATCTCAGGTTGCCCCATTTTGACGCCCGGATGACCAATCCGAATATCCGTAAGGAGAGCCACTTGGAATCCAGATCCCGCAGCCACTCCATTCAAAGCAGCAACCAATGGTTTGGATAAGCCGATGAGCAAGCCATACACCACTCGCCACTCAGCGATCCATTCTTCTGCCCGATCTGAGTCGAAGGTTTTTGCCTCTTCAAGGTCTTGGCCAGCGGTGAAGGCTCGATTTCCGGCTCCGGTTAGGATCATGGCCCTGATATTTTGATTTTTTTCAAAATTTTTCAGTGCATCGATAAGTTCATCTCGCATCGGTTTGTGCCATGCATTTAATTTCTCAGGCCGATTTAACGTGATGATACCTACATTGCCCTCTTTCTTAATCTCAATAAACTTATACATTTCTTCTTTTACCTCCTTAGCCGTCAAATTTTTTACTCAATTAAATTCCAGGACGACCCTCATCAGGTTACCGACATCATTATTGACGATGTCCAGGCCCTCATTTATCTTTTCAAAGGGCAATTTTAAGGAAACCGAGCGAGACAGATCTATCTTCTTCGTTCTCACCAATTCAATCAACTCCGGCATTTCATCTTTGCGATTAGTAATACTCGACGTCATCTTAATTTCCTTAAAAAGGAAACTTTTTCGATAGTTGTCAAACTCAAAGGATACTTTCTCAAAAGGTGCCCCCAGGAAAACTAATCTTCCTGCTTTTCTGACACATAAAATGGATTGATTTATTGTCTTATTGAGCCCCACTGCCTCAATCACAACATCTGCACCTCTTCCATCGGTCAGCGTAAGTATTCTTTTGACGGGATCTTCTCTTAATGCATTAATCACTACGGCAGCGCCGGCTTTCTTGGCCAATTCCAGTTTTTTATCTACGGTGTCGATCATGAAAACGCGGACAGAGTCATACGACATGGCGCAAAGCATCGCGTGATAACCTACTGCACCCCCCCCATAGATCACAACGGTATCTCCCTTGTGTATTTCAGCCCGTCGGATTCCATGGTATGCAGAGGCCAAGGGACTTGTAATGACCGTTGCCTGATCAAAGGGAATCTCCACCGGGAGATGGTAAACATTCTCCTGAGGCAATTTGTAATATTCCGCAAATGCCCCCTGCGTCCCACCGTCCGTTCCAACGATGACGTGTCTCTCACACACTTGTTCCAAATCATTCCTGCAGTAGTAGCACTCATTACATGTCACGATAGCGTTCCCTAAAATTCTATCGCCGACCTTAAACCCTCTTACTCTCCTTCCCACCTCCGCTACAACCCCTGCCGCTTCATGGCCCATAATATGCGGCAATTCAATAGGCCTTTGCCCCCGAATGGTATACATGTCCGATATACAAATCCCAGAGGCCTTGACTTTCATTAAAACATCATTTTCTTTCACCTCTGGTTTCGGTACTTCCTCAATAACAACAGGCATTCCTAACTTCTTTAATACCGCTGCTTTCATATGGATTCTCTCCTTTTCAAATCGATTCTTCTAAGATCCCACTTAAAAAAATTAGAATTCGATCAAAACCCTTGTATAGCCCCCTGCCTCAGCCAATTTGATGCCTTCATTCACTTCCTTTAAAGATACGACCCTCGTCTGACAGGGTGAAAAATCGATGAGACCCTTCTTTACCATATTCAACATCATAGGAAATTCCTGCCGGGCATAGCCATATGAAACGATAATAGAGGCTTCTTTTTGACAAATTTCACGAAAAAAACCTAAATCATCTTTGAAATCCAAAATAGCACGGTGAAAAGGAACACCCAAAATACAAGTTCTTCCTCCCACTCTTGTACTGTAGAGGGCTTGCAACACCGCCTCAGGGTTGCCAGCGACTTCGAATCCGACGTCCACTCCCTTTCCTCCCGTCAGTTCCTTTATCTTCTTTACGGGATCTTCTTTACCTGAGTTGATCAAGTAATCCGGGCCAAACTTCTCTGCATTTTTTAAAGTCTTCTCACTCCTGGCGACACCGATAATCTGAGAAGCCCCGAATGCCTTAAGAGCAAGGATGATCATTGTTCCGATAGAACCCACACCGTAGATACAGGCAGTCTCAGATGCTTTGAAATCCACCCGCCTCACACCGTGAAAAGCGGTAGACAAAAGACTCGTGATAAAAACGCCATCGGTAAAGGAAACTTCATCGGGTAGTTTGTAGAGATTCCTCTCTGGAATCACTCCATACTCTGCAAAAACACCTTGGGTTCCATTGTCGATACCGATCATCTTCCGATTTTCACACATGTTATCCCTTCCAAAACTACAATTAACACACATACCACAGCTCAACAGGGGGTCCATCAATACCCTGTCTCCCTTTCCAAATCGAGTCACCTCTTTTCCAATCTCTTCGACAATCCCTACCCCTTCATGCCCTACAATAAAAGGCAAATTCCCAGTCGGTCTTACCCCGCTGACCATACGAATGTCCGTAGTACAAATGCCGCATTGTTTAACCCTCATTAAGACGTCCTTGGGACCAATGGTTGGAAGAGGGACATCCTCTATGATCAAAGGTTCCTTCAGTTTTTTTAAAACTGCTGCCTTCATTCATCTGCTCCTTTCTCCGGCAATGATTTCCGCATTAAATCGATTTCTAATACTCCATTATAAATGGATTGTCAAGAAAACCTGCCGTCTCTCAAATTCTTCTTGACATCGTTTCATATCTGGGACAGAATTTTTTCAAGTTTCAGGAGAGACCCTATCCCTCAGGGGAGGGGCGCCGAAGGGGCAAATCCCAAAGAGATCAGATGAAACTCTCAGGGAAAGGACTGTAATTTGATGGAATCCTGGAAAGATCTGCCCCTTCGACTTTCGCTCAGGGTTGGACACCGAAGGGGACAAATCCCGGTCTTTTCAGGGACAATCTCTCAGGGCAAGAGATCTAATTTCCAGATCCTTGCCTACGATCAATGGAGGATGGAATGTCATGAGGCCGAAAGTTTTAATCACCCGAAAGATCTTCGATGAGGCCATCGCCATTGTCAAGCAGTATTTCGAGGTTGAGGATAATCCAGGTGATCATCCTCTACCCCCTCATGTTTTGATACAAAAGCTTAAGGACAAAATGGGTGCGATTGTTCTCCTCACGGATCGGATTGACGATGACCTCCTATCTCATTGTCACAAACTTAAGATTATCTCGAACGTGGCTGTAGGATACAATAATATTGATGTGAGGGCATGCACTGCTCGAGGGATCATGGTGACAAATACTCCTGGGGTATTAGACGATACCACAGCTGACCTTACCTGGGCCTTATTGCTGGCTACGGCAAGACGGGTTGTAGAGGCAGATCATTGTTTACGTTCGTCCAAATGGATGGGATGGAAACTGATGGATTTTTTGGGGTATGATGTTCATCATAAAGTCCTTGGCATCTGTGGCCTGGGACGGATTGGACAAAGGGTTGCAAGGCGGGCCAAAGGATTCGATATGCAGATATTGTATACGGATGTCATTCAGGCCTCTACGTCCATTGAAGAAGAGTTAGGAGTACGTTTTGTAGATAAAAACACCTTGTTGACAGAGTCCGATTTCGTAACGCTTCATGTCCCGTTGCTTCCACAAACCACGCACTATATCTCGACGACTGAATTGGCCTTTATGAAGCCTACCGCAATTCTGGTCAATGCTTCTCGAGGTCCTGTAGTGGATGAGAAGGCTTTGGTTCAGGCTTTGCAAGAGGGAAAGATTGCCGGGGCCGGTTTGGATGTCTATGAAAGAGAGCCTGAGGTCGAACCTGAACTCATAAATATGAAGAATGTTGTAGTGTTGCCCCATATTGCGAGCGCTTCCCATGAGACCCGGCTTCGCATGGCCACCATGGCAGCAGAGAATTTGGTGGAAGGGCTATTGGGTAGGCGGCCTCCAAACTTGGTGAATAAAGAAGTTTTGTCTTGACATAAACTCATAATTGAAACAGAATTACTCCATAAGTTACAGGAGAGACCCTATCCCTCAGGGGAGGGCGCCGAAGGGGCAATTCCAGAATAACGGAAGAAACTCTCAGGCAAAAGGACTGTAACCTATTCAAATCCTGGAAAGCTCCGGCTCTTCAACTTTTGATTTGGGTTTACCCTGAATATTCATTGAAGGGTTGGACACCGAAGGGGACAAATCCTCCGAACTTATCGAGGGATAATCTCTCAGGTTAAGAGACAGGAGGAAGGATGGTTGAAATAAAATCGTCTTTCCTCCTTTTTGTTTTAAGAGAAGATGAAAATGGTTAAGGAAAAATCCCAAAAGGCGAAAAAACGAAAACCCGTAATTAAGATAGAGGTTATTTTTCTCGAAATCGAAGAGCTAAAAGAACACGAAGAGATTCGACCCGATTATTTAGAGGAATTAAAAAATGAAATCCTCTCCGATGGTATTCTAAAAATGCCGATTGCCGTGGATAAAAAAACTTACATCATCCTGGATGGGCATCACCGATTACACGCTTTAAAGAAGATAGGATGCAAGAAGATTCCGGTCATTCTTTTTGACTACCAATCACCGGACATAGTAGTTGTCCCCTGGAGAGAGGATGAAAATATCACGAAAGAGATGATTATTCAAACAGCGTTAGCAGGGAGGAGAATGTCTCCCAAGACTTCTAAACATATGATCCTGATCAAAGGTGAACTGAAACACATCTCGGTCCTCGAAACGGTTATTAATATTCCATTGGAAAAATTAAAATAGGGGGATTAACGTTTAATTTTGCATTTTTCATTTTACAATTAACAGCTTTCAATGATAAGTTTTGATAAAGGAGGTGTCCGATGGAGTTTCCTGAAGGTTTGCTCTACACAGAGAGCCATGAATGGGTAAAAAATGAAGGGAGTGAAGTGACGATTGGCCTAACGGATTATGCCCAGAGCCAATTGAGAGATATTGTCTATGTGGAACTTCCGGAGGTTGGAGCCGAGTTCAAGAAAGGGGAGAGCATTGGGGTGGTCGAATCAGTGAAGACAGTGGCCGATATCTTTTCCCCGGTCACCGGCAAGGTGACGGAGGCAAACTTGGGCCTCAAGGATCATCCTCAATTTGTGAATGAAGATCCCTATGGCAAAGGATGGATTTTCAAAATGGAGTTTAATGATAGAGAAGAGATAAAAGGGCTTTTGTCATCGAAAGCCTATCAGGGGACCTTTACCCCGTTAGAAAGCCCCCCATTTATGGATGGGGATGACAAAAATAAATAATATTCATCTTGTTAGAAAGGGTGGGATTTAAAGTCTCATCCTTTCTAACGGGGTTTACCAGAGGAATGATAAATGGAGGACTACCTTCGTTATATCCCACACACAGAAGAGGATTGTCGAGAGATGCTCGAAACTGTTGGTGTGAGGAAGGTGGAGGATCTCTTCGAAATTATCCCTATGGAATGCAGGCTATCGAAGCCTCTTAACCTGCCCCATCCTCTATCTGAACCTGACCTCATCCGGCACCTTGAAGGACTTCAATCTCCTGTTTTCAGTAGTTTTGTGGGTGCAGGGGCTTATCATCACTTCATCCCTGCTGTTGTTTCTGCCCTGACTTCTCGTCCCGAGTTTTATACGGCCTACACGCCTTATCAACCTGAGATCAGTCAGGGGACCCTTCAAGCGATCTTTGAATACCAGACATTGATGTGTCAATTGACGGGAATGGAGGTTTCGAACGCCTCCCTGTATGACGGGGCCTCCGGTTTAGCAGAGGCTGTTTTGATGGCCCAACGGATCACCAAAAGGAGGAAAATCCTTCTTTCCCAGACCATCCATCCCGAATATCGAAAGGTTATCCAGACCTACATTGACCCTGATCAACAGGACCTCGTTCTGATTCCTTATAAAAAGGAGGAGGGCCGAACAGACGAGAAGGCACTGTTCAATCTTCTCGATGGAGAGGTCAGTGCGGTGGTGATTCAAAGTCCCAACTTTTTTGGGGTCATCGAGGATCTCCATCCCATTGGAGAAAGGGTTCATGAAGCAGGAGGATTATTGATTGTTGGTTTCACTGAAGCGATTGCCTATGGGATTTTGAAATCCCCTGGAACGATGGGGGCCGATATCGTCGCAGGGGAAGGTCAGAGCCTGGGTATCCCGGTTTCTTACGGGGGTCCCTATCTGGGGATCTTTGCAACACGGGAGAAGTTTGTTCGAAACATGCCTGGTCGGCTGGTTGGTGAGACGGTGGATTTAGAAGGGAGGAGAGGATTTGTCCTCACTTTAGCCACGCGAGAGCAGCACATTCGGAGGGAGCGGGCCACCTCCAATATCTGCACCAATGAAGGGCTTTGTGCTTTGATGGCAACGGTTTTCCTCTCTTGCCTTGGAAAGGAGGGATTGAAGGAACTGGCAATGATGAATCTGAGCAAAGCGGAATATACAAAGAAGACCGTCTCCCAGATCTCGGGTTGCCATCTCGTCTTCTCCTCTCCCACTTTCAACGAGTTTGTCTTAGAGATGGAAGAGAAGTCAGAAAAGGTTTTGGAAATGTTAAGAAGAAAGAGGATGATAGGTGGCCTCCCCTTGGGAAAATTCTACCCTGAACTCCATCATCATCTCCTCATTACAGTAACCGAGATGATGAGGAAGGAAGAGATCGATCGCTGGGCCGAGGTATTGGAGAAGGCATTGAAGTGAATCTGAAGCACGAAATTCGAAACTCGAAATTCGAAATAAAGAACCCCGCCCACAGGGCGGGGCTTTAAAACCCAAATTCTAAACCCAAAACCGAGATCCCGAAACAAGTTCGGGATGACAAAAGGACCAGAACCAAACCATCTTGTCATGCTGAACTTGTTTCAGCATCTGGTATGCTTTTTTCTGCTTTCAGCAGACGCATCTTTCATCCCCGTCCACAGGAAGGGGTTTTCAGATGCGACTTTAATAAATTCAAACGGACGAATTATAAATTTTAAGCCCCTTTTGTTTTGAAAATTTGATCATTTGAATTTAGGACTTGTTTCGAGTTTCGATATTCGGATTTCGGATTTTCAAGAATCTATTCAAACCATGCTCACCAAGGTTTAGAAAGGGATATCTGGCAGAACGAGACAATGCGATGACAAATATAAAAGATACGGGATTGATTCAAGATGAACCCTTGATCTTTGAGCAGGGGGGCAAGGGAAGAAGAGGATATTCCCTGCCCCGATGGGATGTTGAGGAGGTTGAGACCCATACTGTCATCCCTCCCGACCTTTTGCGGAAGGATTTGGAAGGGTTTCCCCAGCTGAGTGAGATCGATGTGGTTCGCCACTTTACTCGACTCTCTCAATGGAACTATGGCGTCGATAGCGGACTTTACCCATTGGGTTCCTGTACGATGAAGTACAATCCCAAGGTGAATGAAGAAATCGCAAGGATGGCCGGATTTGCCAACATCCATCCTTATTATCCTGAAGATCTTTCTCAAGGGATTTTGAAATTGATGTATGAACTGGAAAGTTTTCTTGCCGAAATTACAGGGATGGATCATGTCACCCTGCAGCCGGCAGCAGGCGCTCACGGTGAACTGACGGGGATGATGATGATTAAGGCCTGTCTTCAGGCTCGTGGGGAAAAGAGAAGAAAGGTGTTGGTCCCGGATACCGCCCATGGAACAAACTGCTCCACTTCAGCGCTCGCCTCTTATCAGATGGTCGGAATCAGATCGAATGAGAGAGGAGTGATCGGCCCAGAGCAGGTGACCGGACAGATGGACGAAGAGGTCGCGGCCATCATGGTGACTAACCCAAACACCTTGGGTCTCTTTGAGGAACATTTGAGCGAGATTGCCGAGATCGTCCATCGCAAAGGAGGTTTTGTCTACTGTGATGGAGCCAATCTCAATGCCCTGATGGGGATTGTAAAACTGGGTGATTTGGGAGTGGATGTGGTCCATATCAATCTCCATAAAACCTTTTCAGCACCTCATGGTGGAGGTGGGCCTGGAGCGGGTCCGGTCGCCATCAAAAATGAACTTGCTCCCTATCTCCCCATGCCCGTAATCGAAAGGGTAGGGGAGGCTTACCGACTCAATGACGATCGGCCGCAAAGCATTGGAAAGGTGAAGGCCTTTTATGGGAACTTCGGCGTTCTCCTCAAGGCCTATGTCTATATCCTCTCGATGGGTGCAGAGGGGCTCCGGAGGGCCAGCGAGATGGCAGTGCTCAATGCTAATTACTTGATGAGAAGGTTGAAGGAGCATTATTATCTTCCTTACGATCGGCCCTGCATGCACGAGTGCGTCTTTACCGACCGATTTCAAGAGAAGCATCATGTCAGCACACTCGACATTGCAAAGAGATTGATCGATTATGGTTTTCATCCACCCACGATTTACTTCCCCTTAGTGGTCAAGGGAGCCCTGATGATGGAGCCGACGGAAACGGAGAGCAAGGAGAATCTCGATCGATTTATCGAAACGATGCTTGCGATTGCAGAAGAGGCAGAGCAAAATCCAGACCTCCTTCGACAGGCACCCCAGAAGGTCAAGGTGAAGAGGCTTGATGAGGTTCTGGCTGCGAGAAAACCAAAATTGAGATGGAACCCAAATAAATAAATTCCAAATACCAAAATCCAAATGTCAAATGAATGTCAAATTCTGTAACTCAAGGCTTTAGCCTTGATTTAGGTCAACCCTGAAGGGTTGAGTTACAAACTTTGAGGTTTGGATTTGATTTGACATTGATTCACCTTGGGTTCATCACTTCGTGCGAACTTTGTCATTTGACATTTTAGATGAGCTGATGGGTCAAAAAGGGTACATAATAGATCTGGGATTAGTTGATTACGAGAAGGCATGGGATCTTCAGCATCATTTCTGGGCGAGACGAGTGGAAGGCCAAGTGCCCAATCTTCTTCTCCTCCTCGAACATCCCCATGTGATTACCTTGGGAAGACGTGGGAACCGCTCGCATCTCATCATCTCTCCGGAAATCTTGGAAGCGATGAAGATTCCCATCTTCCATGTGGAAAGAGGAGGCGATGTCACCTACCATGGCCCTGGACAGATGGTGGTTTACCCCATCCTCGACTTGAAGGATTATGGGTATCGTCTCATTCGATACGTTGATCAACTTGAAGAGGTCATCCTCCGGGTCCTAAAAGATTTCGGGATCGAGGGGAGAAAAGATCCTTCCAACCGGGGCGTCTGGGTCAATGGAGACAAAATTGCCTCGATCGGGGTGGCCATCAAGCGCTGGGTCTCATTCCACGGGTTTTCATTAAACTACGAAACAGACCTGAAATACTTTGACCTGATCAACCCCTGTGGTCTTGTGGGGAAAAAGATGACGACCATGGCGAAAATCCTGAGAACTAAAATCTCCCGAGAACGGTTGGTTGAGAGGATAAGTTTCCATTTCAAGCACATCTTCGAAAGAGACTGGGAGGAAAAGAGCTTGGAAGAATTGCTTGCAGATTGAAAGATAGGATCTACCCCCTCGCCCCACCCTCTCCCCCTTTGAGGAGAGGGGCTCCCGTTCAATTTCCCCTCCCCTGGCGCTGATCCTTAGCCACACTTGACACAGGGGGTCAGGGGCCGGATTGCATAGGATGAGGACAATATTCGTGAGTAAGGATCGCATAGATCTCAGTCGCTCCAGACAAACGCTCCAGACCACGCCAGAG
>Ga0315280_10002065_pt1 | contig 33149 bp, 32 predicted proteins | sample YL17G06_40_MG_FD_203697 | JGI IMG/M metagenome (GOLD analysis project Ga0315280, IMG submission 203697) | Sediment microbial communities from Yellowstone Lake, YNP, Wyoming, USA - YL17G06_40 | ecosystem: Environmental > Aquatic > Freshwater > Lake > Sediment | place: USA: Wyoming | collected...
CAACCTCCATTCCGCACACCGGGTCCTTAGCCATACATCTCACCTCCTTTCAATTGTGAGATAAGCGTGACCTTAGACAGAACGAAATATTACGAACTCTTATCCTGCCAAAGATAAATCGAGAGAACTGCGTGGTGTAAACATTTCCGAGAAGTGGGCAGATTATCGAAAAGCCTACAGATGTGTTGAAGATCTTTCAGATCTAAGAGCCTCTCATCACCGGAAGATCGACGACCACCTGGTACCAGTTCGGTCCTACGGACCTCACGACGCGCCCCTGACATGGACCAGCTGAAACAGCCAAGCCCTCCAACTTAAACTGTATACGGTCCTCTACGAGAGCCACAGGGTCTTCTCTCTTTCTCGCGTGGGTGAACTCATAGAGATGGATTCAACCACCGCGTTTGAGACACTTCACAGCTAGCTAGCGAGCTCTTCGGCCTTGAGGGTACCGGCAAGAACCCGTCTCAAGCTCTTCCTCTCAGCAAAGTCGAAGCCTCAACCGTGACCTAAGATTCTTAGAGCGATGGGACGGAGGCTCTTTGGGAGTAGGAGTGAGAGTGCCTCGAGGTCACTCTCCCTCACCCCTCCGCTCATCCTAACTATCCCAAGGTAGGTTGCGACGCCAACTCCAATATGAACCGGGAGGAAAACAGGCTCGGGAAGGAGAGCGAGTAAGGCGTACACCGGAGGGATCATACAAAGCGCTGACAGCACGTACCGAAGGGCGCCGCTCCAATCCACGGTCGCGTTCAAGTCTCGCTTGAACGCGTAGGAGCCGAGTGCGGAGGCTGCCAGGCCGAGGGTGGAGGCGCCTACAGCTACACCCAAGAAACCGTATCTGGCAAGGACGAGGCAGGACAAAACTTGGACCAGGGTGGCACTTGCTTGGATCAGGAGTATCTGAATGGACCGACCTAGTGCCTGCACCGAGAGGAGAAAGACACTAAGCAGGTGAGCGGGGATGGCGAAAGCCATGAAGACTGAGAAGATGAGGGCGGCGTTTGAGAAAGGCGTCCCGAGGAGGAGAGTAAAGACAAAGGAGGAGACTAACGCTCCACCGACCAAGATGGGTGCGAAGACGAGAGAGGAGAGTCTAAAGGCCCAGTTGGCGTCGCGTTCAACCGCCACCCCGCCGACCCTGCCGTAGACCTTCGAGAGGTGTGGGAAGAGTGAGGAGAGGAACGCGTTGAAGAAGACGGCTACAACCCCCGCTAGTCTCAGCGCAGCCTCGTACTCTCCGAGCGTTGACAGAGTAAACGAGCCAAGTATGAGGAGCCTCACGAAGACGTTACTGCCCAAGTAGGAGATCGCCGTAGCCGCGAAGAGTGGGATACCGAACGCGAAGAGTGGACGGACCGGGTACATGCGGTTGGATTTGCGGCTGGCTCGAGGAAAGAGAGAGAGCATGAGGGTGATGTTTATCAGGTTTTCAACGATCCAGGAGGAGATGAACGCCGGGATCCCGTACCCGAGAAGGAGGAGCCCCGCTGACAGCGTCTGTCCGGACGCAGAGCCGGTGAAGGAGATAAGGCTCAGCCTCTCGAATCGCTGGAACCCGCCGAAAGCGGCCGAGAGAATGGTTGAGGCGATGAACGTCCCTATCGCGATCGAGAGGAGCTGCAGCGAGAACACATTCTTGCCGTTCAAGAAGAGGGTAGAGAGCGTGTTAGATAGGTACCATGCGACCAGTGTTCCCGCTCCACCCAGACAGAGCGAGAGACCTAGAGTTGTCTTCAGCAACCCTGCCACAGATTCGCCGTCCCCGCGACCCAAGCTCTCTCCGATGTACTTGGTGATCGCGGTGGGCGTGGCCACTGTGAGCACGAGCGGGAATAGCGTGTAGAACAAGGAGAGTATCGAGACAACCCCCATTCCCTCCACACCAACGACGCGACCAAGGAGCGCGAAGTAAGCCAAGCCGACGAGAAGCGAGCAGATGCTCCTGATGCCTAGCGTCGTGGCGCCCCGGAGAACATTCGCTCTCTCGACGGCTTCGATCAACGCCTCCCAACCCCGACTACCGCTTTCTCAAGGATGTCTGCGTGTGTCTTCCAGTTGAACATCCTCCCTTTCTCAACGGCTCTCTCACTGATCCTTCTCCTCATAGAGGCGTCTTGAAGCAGAAGAGCTGTGCGAGAAGCCATCTCAACCGGGTTATAGGGCTCGCACAGGTATCCGTCGACTCCGTCCTCGATCAACTCGCTGGGACCGGAATTGTCGCTCCAGGCGACCGGAACACAGCCCGACGCCATCGCCTCTACGATAGGGAGTCCAAAGTCCTCGCGCACGCTCGGGAAGCAGAGCACCCTCGAGATGTGATACAGTGAATAAAGCTCCCTCTCACTCAGCTCGCCTGTGAGGATGACATTCTCTCGCGTCCCCCAACGTCGGATCGCCTCGTCGATCAGGGACGTGTGCGGTGTTCTCGCGCCCGTGATGGTCAGCTTCACGTCTGGAACGTCCCGCCTGATCAGGCGGAGGATCTGGGGGAGCCAGTGGAGACACTTCTTGGGGTTGTGCCTGCTGACGCTTAGTATGACGTTCTCCCCCAAGCCAAACCTTTGCTTGAGAAGCAGTTCCTGCCCGGAGTCCCTTTCAGCCGCTAGCTTCAGATCGACAGCGGGATAGCAGACCTCGTAGTCCCTCCGTCCGGTCGACTCGGCTAACTGCTCACCTGTGTTCCGGGAGTTTACGAGAATTCTACTTGCCTCCCTGATGGCCAGGCTCTCCCATTCCCCGGTGATAGGCTTGAACCAGAGGTGGACCAGATCGGCTGGGATCATAACTGCCCTTTTGAAGTATCGGTCTACCTCTTCTGCCTTGCTTCTCCTAGGGTGCCATGGAACTGTGTGCACGTAGAGGACATAGGGGATTCCAAGCTTTGAGCGAGCCCTGTAGGCTGTGCTCAGGCTGTGGGAGACAAAAACCTCGCAGCCCTTAAGGCGGCTATGTGAGATGAAGGTTGACAGGGTCGAGTTGACTGTCACCCTCAGAATTGGGAGGGGCAAGTCGATGTATTTCAGACGCACTCCGGAGCCACGCAGAACATCGGGGTAGCACCCTTTCTCATAGAAGCTAGGAACCAGTGTCACATCATAGCCCCTCTCCTCCAGAAGCCTTGCCTCTGTCACTGGAACCCGCTCGATTCCCCCGCACCTCCTCAAGGCGGGTGAGAGAAAACCCAGCTTCAAACGCCAGCTACCCTCTCGAGGAAGCGGAGTTCGCGTTCGGCGACCGAGTCCCAGGAATAGCCCTCGGCGATTCTCCTCGACTGGAGCCCGAGCCTCCACCTCCCTCCCTCATCCCTCAATATTGAGCAGATGGCCTCCGCGAAGGCCCGACGGTCTCCAAGGGGAGCGAAGATAGCCCCCTGTCCCAGAACCTCCCTGAGCACGGGCAGGTCATAGGACACGACAGGCAGCTTGCAAGACATCGCTTCCAGAGGAGCCAGTCCCCACCCTTCGGCTAGGCTCGGAAAGACGAAGACACGGCTTCGTTTGAGCAAGCGAAACTTCACCTCATCACTAACCAATCCGGCGATCTCGACCTTCCCTCCGATGCCAAGCTTGATCATTTTCTCTCGCATCTCCGCATGGATGTAGGGTTTTGTGCCACCGACTATCACGAGCTTGGCCCCCGGAATCTCATCGACCACCAGCCTCCAGATGTCCAGAAGGTCGAGGCTGCCCTTCACGGGCGACACCCTCCCCACGTATATCCCATCGTAAATGGGACCGCCCTCCTCCGGAAAAGAGTCTGTGTACGCGGCGTCCACGCCGTTGCCGGAGACGAAGATGCTTCCAGGAGGGTAGCCCATGTGGAGCAGCTGCCTCTCTGTGAACTTGCTAACGGCGATGTGCGCACTCGCGCGTGCCGCCAGTGACCTGATGAGGAAGAACTCGATCGTGCTGATCACTGAAGAGGGCGGTGACGCAACATTCCTACAATCCCTGTAGATGCTCAGAGGATTCATCCCATTCTCAGTCGACGGATAATGATGGTGGTGGACCACGACCAACGGAACTCCGATGTCTCGACTGACAGCGCTCGCGGCGAGAAGATCCTCGATAGTAGGGGCGTGAGCGTAGACCAAGTCGTACCCCGCACTCCTCGAGACACGGGTCACGCCAGAAAGGGCATAGACAGCTTCAGCCCATATCTTGAGGTGCGCCGTGAACCTCCTCTCGGGGAAGGAGGCGAATGGCGTTGGTACGCCGAGACAGTTGTAGAACGGAAAGCTGTCCACGTAGTAGGGCGGATTCTCGATCGCATCTACCTCCACGCCCAACCTCCTCCAGCACCTGCACAGCTCGATAAACCGCCTTTCCCCGCCGCCGATCACCCTCGTCGGCGACATGGGGTGCTGGAATACTGCCAGCATCCGCATAGTCTATCTTTCCACCACACCCTCAATAGTTCGTTCAAGGATGTCGACGTGTGCTTCCCATGTGAAGTCTCTGGCGCGCCTCAATCCTTTCGTGGCCATCTCCCTTCTCTTCCGCCCGTCTGAGAGGAGTAGCGCCACCTTCCTCGAGAAGTCATCGAGGTCGTAGGGCTTCGCGTGCAGCCCCGTCTCACCGTCGATCACAGCCTCGCAAGGTCCACCCTGCTCGCCCCAGACGACCGGGACGCACCCGCAAGCCATAGCCTCCACCGGGGGAAGCCCGAAGTCCTCATCGACAGCGGTGTAGGCCAAGACAGGACACGAGCGGTAGAGCGCTTTCAACGTGGCGTCTGGAACCGCGCCGACCAGCCTCACCCGATCCACGACGCCCAACCTCCTAGCCTCGTCCCTGAGCCTGGGGGTAACGCTGGCGTTCGGTTTACCCGTCACTATAGTCCGCACCCCGGGAAACTCTGGCAAAAGCTTCCTTAATATCGAAGGAACCCACTCCAGCCGCTTCTGAGGGGCATGCCGACCGACGACGAGCAAGGTCCACTCATCACCGCACGCATCCACCGTCCCCGCCTCGGCTCCGTCGCCCTCAAACCAAGTCGAGTCTATCCCAGGATAGCAGACCGTCGCATCGACTTCATAGACGCTCTTCGCCTCACTCTTCACCTTTGCGCTGTTGGCTAGGTGAGCGTCCGCCAAGCGCACCGACTCCTGATCCAGCGCGTACCAGTAGCCTCTCCTGATGAACATCACCCTCTCCCGATAGTCTGAAGCCCACCCCGACTCAAGGTCGATCCCCCTCGGGTAGAGCCTCCTCCAAGGCGCGTGAAGGAAGACCACATACTTCGTTCCGAAGCTCTTCTTGCTCTTGTAGGAAACATATGGAGCCGGCTGGTTGTGGGCTATGAGAACGTCGAATTCCTTCAGCGAATCTCCTCCCAGCCAGAAGTGGAGAAGTCGGTTCAACGTGCGCTCGAGCATCGGCGCCGGGACCGAGTGCCACCAGGACCGTATCCTGACAGTCTCGGGAATGATTTCGCGATAAACCTTTGAGTCGTAGGTCGGAGCAAAGATCTCCACCTCGTGGCCTCGGTCAACTAGACCACGCGCCTCGTGGGCGACGACCCTCTCCGTCCCGCCCCGGTCCAGGTGCCCCGCGTTGAGAATGGCCGCTCTCAACCATACCTCTCCTAGGAGAAACATGTCAGTCGCAATATTATACCCTTGCAATCCGCCCCTGCCCCGCTCCGAAACCTAAAAAGCGACATGGCGCGCTGAAGGTGGTGTGGGGAGGAGAGCAACAAGTTGGACTTTGACCTGGTCACCATGGGCGAGACCATGGTCCAGATGAACCCCCTTCAGACGGGACCCCTGAGAACCGTGACCCTCTTCGAGAAGCACGCCGCGGGCGCAGAGTCGAACGTAGCGATCGGTTTCCGGCGCATGGGCCACACCTCGGGCTGGATGAGCAGAGTCGGAGACGACGAGTTCGGCAAGTACATACTCATGAACCTCAGGTCCGAGGGAGTCGACGTTTCCAAGGTCAAGGTAGACAAAGAGGCGCCGACCGGTGTCTTCTTCGTCCAGAGGTTCTATCCGGTGCCGGAGAACAGCACGGTCTTCTACTACAGGAAGAGCTCAGCCGCCAGCCGGTTTGGTCCAGAAGACGTCGACCCAGAATACATCGCTGGTGCCAAGATATTCCACGTGACAGGCATAACTCCGGCTTTGAGCGATTCCTGCCGTGAAGCGACGTGGAGAGCCCTCAGGATAGCTGAGGAGGCGGGCGTGAAGGTCTCCTTCGACACGAACATACGGCTAAAGCTGTGGTCCGCAGACAGGGCGAGGGAGACACTACTCCCCATGATTAAAATGGTGGACTATCTCTTCACGGATCCCGGCGACGCCCAGATACTGATCGGCAAGTCCGAGCCAAGAGAGATCTGCCAAGCCTTCACCGAGACGGGGCCAAGCCTAGTCGCGGTCAAGCTGGGCGCCGAGGGAGCAGCGGCTATGATGGGAGGCAAATACGTGGAGAAGCCTGGGTACGATGTGCCCGTGGAGGACAAGATCGGAGCTGGAGACGCGTTCACAGCCACAGTCCTCGTGAGTCTGCTCGACGGAAAGCCTCTGGACAAGGCGGTGGAAGCAGGAAACGTCGCGGGCGCTCTCGTCGTGACCGTGAGGGGAGACACAGAAGCAATCCCATCGGCTGAGGACATCGAAACCTTCCTCAGGCACCCCACGAAGATGAGGTGACCCGCCCTCAGAGCCAGCCTTCCTTGAGAAGGAGTTCCGCGCTGAGAACGGCGTTTCCCGCAGCGCCCCTAAGGGTGTTGTGACCGAGGACCACGTACTTCACGCCCTCCTCGAAGACAGAGTCCGCTCTGACCCTGCCCACCACAACAGCCATTCCCCTTCCTGCATCTCGGTCAAGCCTCGGCTGAGGGCGGTCTTCCTCACACCGCACAACAATCGGGTTCGGTGGCGCTGATGGAAGCCGCAGCTCCTGAGGTCTACTCCTAAACTCCCTCAGCGTCTGCGCTATCTCGGCAGGTCCGGCTTTAGACTGGGTCTCCACGTGAACAACCTCTGTGTGTCCATCGTAGACGAGAACCCTATTACAGCTCGCAGACAGCCTGAAGCTGACATTTCGAACTCCCTGTGCGCTGACCTCCCCAAGCATCTTTAGGGTTTCAGCCTCGACCTTCTCCTCTTCCCTGCTTATGTAGGGGATCACGTTGTCCTGTATCGCCATAGAGGGTAGACCGTCATATCCAGCGCCAGAGATCGCCTGCAGCGATGTGACTACCACCCGCCTGATCCCATAGGCGTCGAGGATCGGCTTCAGCGATAGCGTGAGAATGTTCGCTGTACAGTTCGGGTTGGTCACAATGAAACCCGACCAGCCTCTCCTCTCCTTCTGCACGCCCAAGAGTCGCAGGTGTTCGGGGTTCACCTCCGGGATCAACACCGGCACGTCTTCTTCCATCCTGAACGCGCTGGCGTCGCTCACCACTGGGAATCCAGCCCGGGAAAACTTGGGCTCAACCTCCGCCGCGACGGAGGACGGAAGAGCTGAAAAGACAAGTCTAGCGTTGCCAACCCTTCGAACAGCCTCAACGTCAACCGGAACGATCGTTGTATCAGCGACCGACTCGGGGACAGAGCCTTCGATGTACCACTTGACCGCTTCACCGTACCTCTTGCCCGTGGACCTACTGGAGGCGGCCAGAGCTGATACTTCGAACCAGGGATGGTTCTCCAAGAGCCTGACAAGCCTCTGCCCGACTATGCCAGTAGAACCTAGAACCGCGACTGGGACTCTAACCATGAATCACCCACCACCAAGCTTAAACTCTTCGTGGACAGCCCGAACCGCAGCTCTCCCGGTCTCCTCCTTCACGACAAACGAGATGTTCAGCTCCGACGACCCCTGAGCTATCATCCTCACATTCACGCCGTGCGAAGCCACCGCATGAAAGACGCGCGCCGCAACCCCGGGGGAACCTCTCATCCCCGCTCCGACCACCGCCACTACACACACATCCTCCTCGGCATCAACCTCACTGACATGGTTTCTCATGGCAAACTCATCTTCCAGAGCCCGGGTGGCGCCGGCAACCTCCCCACAAGGAATAACAAAGGATATGTTCGCCTCGGATGAAGCCTGCGATATCATCAACACGTTGATCCCAAGCCTCCCAAGAACGCCAAACACCTCCGCCGCCACCCCCGGCACCCCCAGCATCTTCGTGCCACTCACGGTGACTAGGGCGACATCCCTGATCATCGCCACCGCCTTCACCGCACCTTCCACCTTCACTTCATGCTCCTTGACGATCAGCGTTCCAGGCGCGCCCGGGTTGAACGAGTTTCTGATTCTAACAGGAATGTCATCCTCCATCGCGGGCTCCAGGGTTCGAGGATGCAAAACCTTAGCGCCGAAGTACGCCATCTCAGTGGCTTCGGCGTAGGAGATCACCGGTATGACCCTCGCGCTGGGATCGACCCTCGGGTCGGTAGTCATCACGCCGTCTACGTCAGTCCAGATCCAAACTTCGTCGACCCCCAACGCGGCTCCCAAGATCGAAGCTGTGTAGTCAGAACCCCCTCTGCCAAGTGTCGTTACGATTCCTTCACGTGTGCATGCAATATAGCCGGTTACAACCGGTACACACCCTCGCGTCGTGAGCGGCTCAAGCCTCTCTCTCACCAGTCTCCTAGTAACATCCATCAATGGCCTCGCATCTCCGAAACGGTTGTCCGTGATCAGCCCGGCCTCTCCTCCAGTGAACCACCTCGAGCACAGACCGTTCTGAACGAGACAGGCAGACAAGATAGGAGCCGAGAGCTGTTCGCCTGTCGAGAGCACGAGATCCCTCGACCTGGGTGTAACCTCGCGGAGACATGAGATTCCGAAGAGAACTTTCTCCAAGTTCTCAAGCGTCTCTTCGATCCTTGTGACGGCGTCACGACGCAGCTCATCCTTCTCAACGACATTCAGCGCTTGCCTATGCTTGTCACCAAGCTCTCGAACAAAGCCTCCAATGAACCCGAAATCACCTCTCCCCGCCCGTTCGATGGCGCCTACAAGCGCATCCGTAACTCCTCCCATCGCCGATACCACCACAACAATCGCGTTCCCCTCCCGGGCATAGTTGGCTACGAGGTCGGAGACACTTCTGATCCGGCTTCCATCGCCGACCGAGGTTCCACCGAACTTCATGACAAGCCTCATCGACCTTCTCCTCTTTCGGACAACGATACCTGAATCACGTCCCTGAGCAGGCTACTGGAGGTCTCCCTCCCGCCAGCACCCCTGCCAACCAGCGTCATGTCGCCTGCAAGCTCCGTGTGATACGTGATCGCGTTCAGAACCCCATCAACACAGAGCGGATGATCCAAAGGAATCTCCCTAGGCTCAACGGAGAGCGTGTCTGACACCGAGCCGATGAGCTTGATACGTCTCCTGGCTCTGGTAGCCGCTTCCACCACCGCTCTCGTCACACCTCTTATCCCCTCAACCCTGATATCGCGTAGCCCCACATTCTTGCCCATCAGGCAGTTCGCCAGAATCACGAGTTTGCACGCCGTGTCTATGCCATCCACATCGTACGCCGGGTTGGCCTCGGCGATTCCCATCTTCTGCGCCTCAGCCAGCGCCTCCTCAAACGAGCAACCCCCAGCACACATCCCCGTGAGGATGTAGTTTGTCGTACCGTTCAGAACGCCTTCTATGCCGAGAACCCGGTTCCCTACCAGACAGGACCTGACAAAATCGATGGTCGGAACCGCCCCTCCCACCGCACCGCTGAACTTCACGAGCCGATTCCTCCTCTTAGCTTGCTCCATGATCTCGTTGAAGGCGACGACGAGAGCACCCTTGTTGGCGGTGACCACATGCTTTCCACTCCGAAGCGCAGTCAGGATATGGTCCAAACCCGGCTGTCCGTCGACCACGTTGGTCGGACTCACCTCCACCAGGATCTCCGCTTCAGTCGAGGAGACCAGCTCCCGAGCACTCAGGTCGGCTCTGCCGCAGACGGGATAACCCGCCACACTCCCAGTATCCCTCTTCGCTCTCAGGGCTAGGTCAAGGTCGAGACCACCGGGAGAGACAGCGATTCCGCGGCTATCAGCCACTCCAACAACATGGAAAGGGAGGTGATGGTTCGACCCTAGGTACCCCACACTCTCACTCAGAACCTCGGCAAACGCCCGACCGACACTGCCAAAACCCACAATGACCAGCCTCATGCCATCGCCTCCAGATTCAGCGCTCGGCTCACAGCCTCCACACCGTCTTCGACCTCGATGGGCTTCTTGAACGAGTTCGTCACAGCCTGGACATCCTTCAAGCCGTGGCCCGTGGCCACGCAAACCACGACCTCATCCCGCTCGATCAGCCCCGAATCAACCAGCTTCCGTAGGCCAGCCAGTGGGACCGCGCCCGCCGGCTCCACGAACAAGCCCTCCGTGCTGGCGAGGAGTCTCTGAGCGTCGAGTATCTCGCGATCCGAGACCTTCTCCGCGACTCCCTTCGAGCGCTGTATGGCCTCAACGGCTTTCTTCCAGTTCACGGGCGAGCCTATCCGCACCGCCGAGGCCAAGGTCTCGGGCTCTCGAACAGGGACGAGCGTACCACTCGCCCTCCTCAGTACGTCCACTATCGGCGCCGCTCCCTCAGCCTGCACGCCAATCATTCTAGGAGCATCGTCTACGAGACCGAGCTGCACCAGCTCCTCAAAGCCCTTCCAGACCGCGGCGATGTTGCCCGCGTTACCCACGGGGACGACCACACTCCCTGGCACTTCTCCGCCAAGCTGATCAAGAATTTCGAAAGCGATGGTCTTCTGACCCTCGAGTCGGAAAGGGTTGACGGAGTTCAGGAGGTAGATGGGATGCGCCGCACAGAGCCCTCTCACGATGTCAAGCGCGCGGTCAAAGCTTCCCCTTATCTGAACCACTTCCGCGCCGTGAACAACAGCCTGAGCCAGCTTACCCTGAGCCACAGCTCCGGAAGGAACCAAGACTATGCATCTCAATCCGCCCTTCGCTGCGTAGGCAGCGAGGGACGCCGAGGTGTTGCCCGTGGAGGCACACGCTAGGACCTTGGCCCCTAGCTCCACCGCCCTAGACACACCAACAGTCATCCCCCTGTCCTTGAACGATCCGGTGGGGTTCTCGCCCTCGTTCTTTACGTGAAGGCGCTCCACGCCAAGCCTGCTTCCAAGCCTCTCGCACCGGTGTAGACCGGTTCCCCCCTCACCCAGTGTGACCACTCTCGAGACATCCTGAACTGGGAGGAGCTCACGATACCTCCAGACCGAGATCGGCCGCCTCCTCCAGACGCTCCTTACATTATGCGGAACGCTCTTCAGGTCGAAGAGCACCTTCAGCAGGCCGCCACAGGATGGACACGTGTAGACTATTCGGTTGGGGTCGAGTTCCCCGCCGCAGTCCATGCATCTCAGCCAGAAGGACCCCTTCATTCCCGTCCTCTCCCTACAATTTGAACCCCCTTCGAAGCCGCCGCCACGTGTGACTCAGCCGACAACCCCTCTCGCTCGAAAGCCTCCTCCATCGCCTTGGCCACGTCCTCCGTCCTGGCCCTCCTCGAATCGACGACCGCTATCATGGCGGGTCCAGCACCGCTGATTGTCACACCTGACGCTCCAGCCTCGACCGCCGCCCGCCTGACGGCGGTGTAGCCAGGGATTAGGCGAGCTCTCAGCGGCTCCACCACCCGATCGGACATGCACCTCCCGACTAGCCCAACGTCACCTGTGAGCATCCCGACAACCAGTCCGGAGGCGTACCCCACGTTCCTCACCATATCGGAGAGGGGAACCTCCCGGGGTAGGATAGATCTCGCCTTCTTCGTCTTACCCCCGGGAACCTCAATCATCGGGATCGCCACCGCCAACCTAAGAGGCTTCGGAACTCTCAGGCTGAGCACGTCCAAGGGATCGTAGGATCGGACAAGGGTGAAACCCCCAAGGATCGCCGGAGATACGTTGTCCGCGTGGGCGGCACCCGCTGAGGCAACCTCACCCTTCGCGGCGTAGGACACAAGCTCAATCTTGGAAAGTCCCAGCCCGAGCAGCTCGTTCAGGGCAACAGCCGCAGCCGCCGCGCTCGCCCCACTGCTACCCAGACCACAACCGGGTTTGACACCCTTCATAAGGCTCATCCTAACTCCCAAGCCCTCTCCAGACCTCTCCAAGAGCAGACGAGCGACGACTCCAGCCGTGTTCCTGGAAGGATTCGACGAAACCTCCACCCGGAAGGGCGAGGAGACCACGAGGCTCACCCCCGAGTCGGCTAGGGAGACCTCTAAGCGGTCGTAGAAAAGGTCTAGAGCCATTCCAAAGACGTCGAATCCGGGGCCTAGGTTAGCGGTGGTAGAAGGAGCTACAACGCATACACTGTTTGGTAGGAACCACTCACCTTGAACATCCCCAGATGGCAGTGATTTTAACCGGTTTTGTCTACTTAAACCTTGCTGTCCGTGCAGAAACACTTAACTCCAAGCTGTCGGATGGAGTACGTAAGACCGAGGGACAGCGGATGTCGACGGCTAGGATCTCGACGAGTGGCGTCACATACGAGTGCGTGAACTGCGGCGCCAAGATAACCTCAGAACAGGTCTCGCTCACACCCGAGATAAAGTGCCCCAACTGCGGGTTCAGGGTCCTAAGGAAGATTAGACCGCCTGTGGTGAAGAGGGTCAAAACCCTGTAGAGCGTCGGGGGGAAAGCCACTAAAGAGTTATATATCTGCTGAAACTCTTTACGGATTCCAATTCAGGCCGGGGAGAGGGAGACGGCGGAGACGGAAAACTAGTTCTATCCCTCCTCCTCTCCCAAAAGGGATACCGCCAAAGCCGTCTCCCCCCTAAGCTACATGAACAAGAGCCAACCGCGGCGAGCCGACAGAGAAAGCAATCATTCCTTGAAGAAAATATCCATTCTACGGATAAGTAGTATTAGAAAGGCAGAAGAAATGGGGAGATTGGAAAAAAGGTGGAAAGTTCCGTCATCTAGCTGTACTTTGCCCCAGGCTTAGGCCAGCACATGCCGATGCAGCAGAGGACCAAGCCGCATAGCCACACCAGCCAGCCGTACCGAGCCCAGGGATGTTGAAAGCCCACAGCAGCCGCAGGGTCTCCCACGACCATCATCGCGGCTCCGCCTAGGATCAACACCACGCCTACGATTGCTAGTTCCCAGTGTCTTTCCATGACAGGCCAATCTGGAGTTCGAGGCATTCACCGATCCCTCCACTCTTGGGTTGTTATTCATTTGAGTTCCGTATTTAAGACGTTCTGTCGAGGATCCATCACGAGCTCTGTCCGGGCGCCAGCTCACCAGGTATCGACTGCACGCCCGTGACCTTCAATATACGACGCTCAACAAAAGTCTGTATCAGCCCATAAATCGTGTAGTAAAGGAAGCCATACCCCAACCCCCACACAAGCTGGACGGGATAGTAGGCAAGCACGACACCGAGATGCGGAAAAGCATACGACACGTACTCCCAGTAGTTCGTCCCGTATATTATCAGGTCCCTCACAACCCTGATGAACGGGAAAGACACCCCCCAGAAGACGATGCTCTTCCACAAGAACTTCCAAGGCAACCTCCTACGCACCACCTCGAACAGCAACGACCACCCCAAGAAAGGAATGTATGTCTCCACAAGAGCGATTGCCAGACGCTCAGTCAAAGTGGCGTTTATGACGCCAGTTGCAACAATAAAGACGGTCGGAGCCACGTTTATGAGAAGGATCGTTGCGATGCAGATGAAGAGCCCAATCCGATTAACCATGAATGGAGACACCCTCAGCGAAAACTAGAAAATGAAAAAGGATGTGGAACGGGCGATCACTTGAGCCCGATCTGATACGGCAGCCACAGTACCGTCAGCCATATGAAGAACAACGCTGTCCCAAACAGTATCACCTGGTTGTAGATCGGCGATCGAATCTCCTCGGGCAGCTTCCTGTTCAGCCAGATCAGCTTCAGCGATATCGGGAACGACTGGAACCACGCAATCAACGCGTTCAGCTGGATCAGCAGGGACGGGGTTGCAGCCCCACTAAAGGTGACGATCAGGCACGCTGCAATCATAATGCACAGATAGCCCCAGTAGATAGATCTGTAGCTCACCTTCTTCCGAATATTCGGGAACTTATAGAAGATTATGTCGCTGACATCCCTTGGTCCACCATCGAAGTTGCCCAGCTGGGTCGTCCACAGGACGAGGAAGGTCACGAAGAGCATCAACTGGAAGCCCGCCGTACCCCAGATAGCTCGCAGGATCTCTCCCTGCGTCACAGCAACTTTCATGCTCGTCGGCACGAAGTGGTTCGGTCTTAGGATGGCGTTGGACGCCAAGCTGAAGCCCCAGGCGGTGAGCATCGTAGCCAGAGTGTAGATAATCCAGACGTCGATGCAACAGGACGTGTGCCAAGCCTTGAAGTTCTTGACGTTCTCGGGATCGCTGAAGTCGCAGGTGTAGCCCGACGGGTCGAGGTCCTCTCTCTTTCCAAAGGCGCCGGTGATCCTTGCCTGGTAGGCTCCCATGCCTATACCCGCGTCTCTTCGCCTCTTGCTGTCAGTTCGGCATGATGACGGGGATGAGCCCGCGTACGAGACACTGGAGACGAAGAACGCGAAGGTAATACCCAGCTTCGCTGGAGTGGTTATGATGGTCTTCTCTATGGGCACCTCGGGTCCCGCCCTGAAGAGTATCGGCGTGTTGGGGTCTGGTATCCAGCCTATCTGGTTCCACATCCCCATGAAGAAGTCGTAGTAAGCGTCTGGCGGGGCCACCGCGGCCACAACGACGTAGCAAAGCGCGATCATGATGATGCAGACGGTATAGCACAAGTACTTCAGCAGCGTGTAGACGACCCTCGACGGAACCATGAAGATCAGGCAGAGTACGATGGTGATGAGGCACCAGCCCTCCCAGCCCGCGGGGTTCAAGCCCATCGGTATCGGGAAGCCGAACAGGTACCACAGGGATGTCGAAGCTAGTGCAGCCCAGCCTGGGATGGCGTTGCCTAGGGCACTGCAGAACAGGTAGAAGTAGCTGATGTGCGGAATCAGCCTCTCGAAGCCCTGGTCGATCGACTCGCCCGTTGCGATCTCCCACCGCGCCGCCTCCAGAAACTGGTAGACTTGACAGATGGCACCCAAGTTGTGACCCCAGAAGACACCTGCTCCGTAGGCGGCGGTCATGCTCGGCCAGAAGAAGATCTCTCCTGAACCGATGGCACCAGAAGCCATGATCGCTCCTGGGCCGACTGCGCTGTACCACTTGGGGGCAGGAGGCATCTTCCTGACCTTCAATGGCGGTTGTCTGCACCATCTAGAGCCGTACTGGATTCTTTGTTCTTCGGCTGGCTTTGCTTGTGCTGCGGATGGTTGCGCTGACAATTTTCCTATTTTTCCCTCCTTGTATCTTTAGCCAAGCCTTAGCTTCGAACTTTAGAGCATTTAAGCTTTTGCCGATGGAACTGCGGGTTTTACACATAGACTGCCCCTAAGTTGGCAGAATCGCAATCCGTAAAAAAGAACATCAAACAAACCCGATCTCAGACAAAACTCAGAGCTCAGACCTGCAGGGAACATCTCTCGAAATGAGAGGTCTAAAGCGCACCCCACTGAGTGGAAAGAAGCCCCCTGAGCTTCGAAACGGTCTCGGACACCTCCTCACCGGGCTTCTTCTCCGTTCCCAAGGGCTCGTCCATCTGGGGGTGCAGCATGGCGTCCAAGAAGCCTTGCAGGCAGACCGACAGGACAGGGGGGTCGTACCCACCCTCGAGGAACGAAGCCATCCTCCCGTGACAGACCTCTCGCGCAGTCCTCATAACAAGCGAAGCCGCCTTCTCAAACCCCATCACGGAGTAGGAGAGGTCTCCCAAGGGGTCGCCCTTGTGACCGTCGAACCCTGCCGAGACCATTATCATGTCGGGTTTGAACTCTCTGGCGAGGGGGACGAAGACCTCCTCTAGGACCCAGGTCAGGTCATTGTCTCCAGCTCCGCGTGGGAGGGGGACGTTAACGTTGTGTCCCAACCCCTCGCCTTCCCCGATCTCCCAGATGGTTCCGGTTCCTGGGAAGGAGTATGAGGGATCCATGTGGAGCGACATGAAGAGGACGCTCGGGTCGTCGTAGAACACGGATTGGGTGCCGTTCCCGTGGTGGGCGTCGATGTCCAGAATGAATACCCGACGCATCCCGTGCTCTTGGACATACTTGGCAGCGACAGCAGCGTTGTTAAAGTAGCAGAAGCCCATCGAAAACCCTCGCTCAGCGTGGTGTCCCGGCGGACGAATTAGGGCGAAGGACGACTCTGCGACACCACTTGCCACCACAGAAGCGGCGGTTACAGCTCCGCAGGCGGCTTTTAAAGCGCACTCATAGGTGTTGTTTCTTGTCGGCAGCCTATCGTAGACCGAGAAACCCCACCTGCTAGCCTCCCTCACCGCCTCCACGTGCTCCCTCGAGTGGACGCCCAAGAGGATGGATTGGTCGTGAATGTCTGGCAACACACACCTGACGTCCGGATCGGCTAAGAAGCCCGATTCAGCGAGGCAGGATACTGAGTACTCAAGCCGATAGCCCGTTTCAGGGTGCACGTCTAGGTGCTCTAGGAACGCCGGGTCGTAGACGATAGCCAGCACGGTTTGCCGGGCCTCCGGCTAGAATCTGTCGAGCCATCTTCAGCTCGAAGAGTCTCACGTCGAGGAACAGACGGTGGAGACCGTCCATCACCTCGCCGCTCTCCTCAAAGCCCAGCCTCCTATAAAACGCCATCGTCTCCGGCAGTGACCAGACGATGAGCCTCTCCCTGCCCCTCTCCCTCGCCACCCTGACCGCCTCCTTGATCAGCCTGACCCCGATCCCCAGCTGCCTTTCCAATACCTCAAGAATGGATATCTGGAGCTCCTCGATCTGGTCTCTCAGTTCAATCACACCGACAATCGAATATACCTCAGACCGCTCTGACGGGTAGTAGCGCGCGACGAGCACCGGATTCACCGCGGACTGCCTGCTCAGCATCGTCTCGAGATCCGGGAGGATCTCTGGATTTCTTATGAGGCTGCCAAGATCCCCCGAAATCAGTGGGCCTACCTCGATTTGCCGACTCAATGCTAGACGTTTCCTTTCTCAGCGGTTTCTGCGAAGACACAGTTGACAAATACATAGAAAAGCTTTGCTATAGAGAAAAATCCCAGCGCGGATTAGCGCCTTCACCCAGACCATTCAAAAAGACGCCCAAGAACCCTGGGCTAGGAGGCTACAGCCGCAAACCGGACCTCCTTTACGCCCCTCTTCGTCGTGAGCTCCTGGGTCAGTCGCCTGATCTCTCCGGCCTCCCCCCGAACGACCAAGACCTCAAGACACTTGCTCTCATCGAGGTGGACGTGAACGACCGAAGAGATCACGTTCCCAAACATGTGTTCAGCCGCAACAAGTTCCCCTAATAAGCCAGGCTTGTCGAGATAGTAGAGCATAACGATCGCGCCCGTCACCGCCCCCTTTCGCTGCCTCATCCACCTATACTCGGATATGAAGTTACGGACCGCGTCATGGACCGCCTTCGACCGGCTCCCATAGTCCATCTCACGCCAAACCTCGTCCAGCTCCTCCACCAAACTAGGTGGGAGGGAGACACTGAACCTCATGACTCCTTGTCCAGGCATCGCGATCATCCACTGACACCTGAACCGCAGAGACCCAAAAGCCTTTGGGATCCCCTTCAAGCAGGGCCCTCACTCATATCTGGACCAAACTCAAGCCGGTTCTTTCGACTTTTGACGAAGTGATCTTCGACTACAGACGTAAAACTTAAAGAAGGACGACCTGAACCTGTCTAGCAAACCCGGATTTGAGGCGTGAGTGTTGAAACCCATAAACCAGGTTGGGATAGTGGGATACGGCGCGTACGTCCCGAGGTATCGAATCAAGGCTGCGGAGATCGCCCGGGTATGGGGAGTCGCAGGGGACAGACTTCCGATCGAGGAGAAATCGGTCGTCGGGCTCGATGAGGACACGATAACAATCGCCGTTGAGGCGGCCAAGTATGCCTTGAGAAGGGCGCGCATCGATCCAAGCGATCTCGGTGCCGTCTACGTCGGAACCGAGTCGAAGCCCTACGCGGTCAAACCCTCAGGAACGGTTGTCGCCGAGGCGATTGGAGCCACACCAAACGTTCTGACTGCAGATTACGAGTTCGCGTGCAAAGCTGGCACCGAGGCATTTCAGACCTGTATAGCCCTAGCCTCGAGCGGGATGGTCAAGTACGGGATGGCTGTGGGCGTCGACACAGCTCAGGGAAGACCGGCTGACGAGCTGGAGTACACGGCGGCGTGCGGCGGAGCCGCCTTCATATTCGGACTGAAGTCGGAGAACACGCTCGCCCTGGTTGAGGGAACATACTCGTTCGTGACAGACACCTCGGACTTCTGGAGGAGGGACGGTGAGTTCTACCCTTGCCACGCCGGGAGGTTCACGGGAAACCCCGCCTACTTCAGGCAGATAAAGTCCGCGGCGACCGGGCTGATGACGGAGCTAGGACTCCATCCCAGCGACTTTGACTATGCTGTCTTCCATCAGCCCAACGCCAGGTTCCCGACCACGGTTGGGAAGGACCTAGGCTTCTCAATAGACAAGATGAAGCCTGGTCTCCTCGCGCCTGTGATTGGGAACACGTACGCGGGTTCCTCACCGATGGGCCTCGCGGCGACCCTCGACTCAGCGAAGCCCGGTCAGAGGATACTCATGGTCTCCTACGGGTCGGGGGCGGGGAGCGACGCGTTCAGCTTCATCGTTCAGAACTGTGTCAACGAGAAGAGAGACCTAGCCCCAAAGGTCTGGAGCCTGGTCGAAAGGAAGAAGTACATCGACTACGCGCTCTACGCGCGGCACCGGAGGAAGATACAGGTATAGGAGCTGGTCGAATGAGAAAGGTAGCTATCGTGGGCGTGGGCTGCACAAAGGTGGACGAGCACTGGGAGACCTCCCTCCGAGACCTCTTCACACAGGCAGCGATCAAGGCGTTGGACGACGCAAAAACGAGCAGGATAGAAGCTCTGTACGTCGGGAACATGTGCGCTGACAAAGCCCAGGAGCAGGGGCACCTCGGAGCGCTGATGGCAGACGCGATCGGCCTACCAGGCATCTCGGCGGTCAAGGTCGAGGCAGCGTGCGGATCTGGCGGTGCTGCTCTTCACCAGGGGTTTATGGCGGTCGCCTCCGGACTGTACGATGTGGTCATGGTCGGAGGGGTTGAGAAGATGACCGACCTGCAGACTGAAGATGCCTCGGCGGCGCTTATGATGGCTGAGAACAGGGAGTACACCGGCTTCACCGGGATAACGTTTGTGGGTTTGAACGCCCTCCTCGAGCGACTCTACCTGGAGACGCATAAGGTCAAGCAGGAGGAGATAGCGACGTTCGCGGTCAACGACCACAAGAACGCCGCTACGAACCCCTACGCCCAGTACCCCTTCCCCGTCTCCCTCGAGACAGTTATGAACTCACCGCTCGTCGCCGACCCGCTCCACCTCTTCGAGTGTACCGGGATAGGCGATGGAGCCGCGGCGCTGGTGCTCTGTCCCACCGAGAGCGCCAGAAAGTTCACGGACACGCCCCTCCAGATCTCCGCCTCCACCGTAGCGACCAGCAAGCTCGCCCTCTACGAGCGAGACGACCTGCTCAGCTTCAGTGCGACCCGAAAGGCAGCTGAGAACGCGTACAAGCTCGCCGGAATAGAGCCTTCGGATGTGGACGTCCTAGAGGTTCACGACGCCTTCACGATAGTAGGCGTACTCTCAATGGAGGCGCTGGGATACGCGGAGAGGGGGAAGGGGGCAAGGCTGGTGGCTGAGGGGCAGACAGCCCTCGGCGGTAAGATCCCCACGAACACCCTCGGAGGCTTGAAGGCGAGAGGACACCCGATCGGCGCGACAGGAGTCTACCAGATAGTAGAGCTGGCGTGGCAGCTAAGAGGCGGAGCGGAGAAGAACCAGGTGAACGGCGCCGAGGTCGGGATGGCGCAGAACGTGGGCGGCGTAGACTCGACCGCGGTGGTTCACATCCTCAGGAGGATGAACTGACATGAGCGTACCCAGGTACTGGCGCGAGATCCCGAGAAGGCACCGGCTGATCGGGAGGAGGTGTAGAAAGTGCGGGAAGATCTTCTTCCCTCCGCGCATGGTCTGCAGCGAGTGTGGGTCGAGGGACTTGGAGGACGTGAAGCTTGGCGAGCGAGGGAGGGTTCTGACCTACACGGTAATCCGGTCACCACCCGCCGAGTACGAGCGATACGCCCCGTACGTCGTTGGCATAGTCGAGCTTGAGGATGGGGTCAGGGTGCTATCCCAGATAGTCGACTGCGACCCAGACGAGGTGAAGACGGGGATGCCCGTCGAGGCCACGTTCCGGAGGGTCACGGAGCACGGAGAGTCCGGCATCATAAGGTACGGCTTCAAGTTCAGACCTATGATCGGGTAGCCGTGAGAGCACCGAAGGACCCCGCTGATGGAAATAGAGTACCCTCACGAACTCCGCTATCGGTGCCTAGAATGCGCCATGTGCTGCCGGGACACGCCCAGGAGGGAGCGGAGAATCCTGCTCACGAGGTCTGAGGCAACGGCGATAGCCTCGCACACGGGGCTCAGACCCGAAAAATTCTGCGACGACACAGGAACGGCGGAGCCCTACACTCACGCGATGAAGAAGGTGGATGGGAGATGCGTGTTCCTACGGGACGAGGGTTGCTTAATATACACAAACAGGCCCCTGATTTGCAGGTTTTTCCCGTTCTACCTCGAGAAGCAGGACGAGGGGAGGTTCGTCTTCGGCGTCTCGGAGGAGTGCCCAGGAGTCGGGAGAGGCCCCCGACTGAATCGCCGCTTCTTCTACAACCTCTTCCGCCAAGCCATGATCAGCAGAGGAGAGTCCGTCCTCCCACTCTGAGAAAGAGATAACCTTTAATGACATTCGGATTTCTTCAAGGTTAAGCGGATGAGCCGGAGTTGGATCTTTACGACAGGATCTCCGACCTCGCCAAGAGGCGGGGGATAATATACCCTTCCTTCGAGATCTACGGCGGACTGAGCGGTTTCTTCGACTATGGCCCAGTCGGGACGCTTCTGAAGCGAAACATCGAGAACAAGTGGAGGGAGATGTTCGTCAGGAGGGAGGGGATGGTTGAGATCGAGACGACGATTGTTATGCCGTTCCAGGTCTGGGAGGCGTCTGGGCACCTATCACACTTCACCGACGCCTTGACCACATGTACGTCCTGCAAGAAGACGTACCGGGCCGACTTCCTGCTGAGCGAGGCGGGAGTTCAGGTCACGGAGGGAGCCGCCCTAAAGGAGCTGGACCGGCTGATAGCCGCCAACGGTGTAGCCTGCCCCGATTGCGGAGGGAAGCTTGGACCGTCCGAACCCTTCAATCTGATGTTCACCGTTACCGTCGGACCCTTCGGCGAGGGAGTCCCCGCGCACTGCCGCCCTGAAGCCGCTCAAGGGCAGATCGTGGACTTTAAGAGGGTCTACGCGGCGGAGAGGGAGAGGCTCCCCCTCGGGATAGCGCAGATAGGCCGCGCCGCCCGAAACGAGATCGCCCCTAGGAAAGGACCGATAAGACTTCGGGAGTTCACGATCATTGACTATGAGATCTTCTTCGATCCCGACGATTCAGCCTACCCCCGTCTGAGGCTCCTCGAGAAGCAGATGATGCGCATCATCACGGCTTCGGAGCAGGAGGCTGGAACCAACAGAATCCAAGAAGTCTACCCGCGCGAGGCTCTCGAGAGAAAGCTGGTGGAGAACGAGGTATCAGCCTACTTCCTCGCGCTCTCGGTAAAGTTCATGGAGGAGATCGGCGTACCGGCAGAGAAGCAACGCCTTCGAGAGCTCCTCCCCGACGAGAGGGCGCACTACTCGAAGCAGACCTACGATCACGAGGTGTGGCTGGAGCGGTGGGGGTGGACAGAGGTCGCCGGACACGCCTATAGAACCGATTTTGACCTTCACAGACACATGATAGCAAGCGGGGTCGACCAGCGGGTCTATAAGCCCTTCAGCCAGCCCAGCCAAGCCGAGGTCGTAACTCTCATGCCCAACCAAGAGGCGATAGCGAGGGACTTCGGCGATCTAGCTGACGCGATCCAAGACATGATACGCAAGGCTGACCCCACCGCGTTGAAGAGGGAGATCGAGGGGAAAGGAAGCTTCGAGCTACCTGGAAAACACCCAACGAAGCTCACATCCGAGCACGTGCAATTCCAGACAAGAGTAGAAACCGCGAACGGACGATCCTTCATACCACACGTGATCGAACCTGCATTCGGCGTCGACCGAATCCTCTACGCAGCCCTAGAGTATGCCTACACAGAGAAGGAGGGGCGGCTGGTTCTCAGACTCCCGAACGACATAGCTCCGGTCAAGGTCGCGGTCTTCCCACTCGTCGACCGAGACGACCTGCCACGTTGGGCAAGGGAACTACACGAGAGGCTTGTAGAGGCCGGATTCCAGACAACATTTGACGAGTCCGGCTCGATTGGGAGGAGGTACGCCCGTGTGGACGAGATCGGGGTTCCTCTTGTCTTAACCGTTGACTACAACACACCGAAGGACCGGACCGTCACCGTGAGAGACCGGGACACCTGGAAACAGCAAAGGATCACCATCGACGACCTCGAGAACACGATCAGAAACCTGCTCGTCCGACGGAGAGAGAACTAACCAAGATCCGATCCGATTTGTCGCTAGTCTTTTTAAGGCTAGGTTCCTGATTACGATTTGTAACGGCAACTTTCCATGGTGAACCGGGTGACTTTCCCACGCGAGACCGAGGACCAGATCAGGCGTATCGTCCTGGACATCTGCCAAGATCACATGAGGAAGGTTCTGGACTGCGTAAGGGAACTAACCCTAATGATCGAGACCTACACTACGAACGGAAAGCTCAGTAGGATCGAGGAGCACCACTCAAAAATACGGAAGTTCAAGGAGGAGACAACAGAGGTCAAGAGAGGACTGCTCGTCGAACTCGCGGAGGCAGGAGTTCTCCTTCTCAGCCGAGAAGACTTCCTTCGACTCGTCGATCAGCTCACGGAGATCGCCGACGCCTGCGAAGGCGTAGCGTTCAGGGTCAACCACATGGCCCGCCTCAAGCTGGAACTCGATTCTACCATGAAGAAGTACCTGCTGAACCTGGCGAAGAACGCGCTAAAGACGGTTACAAGCCTGAGGGAGACGATTCTCGCGCTCACCTACGACAGAACAAAGGCACTGGACATGGCCAGAAACGTGGACCTAGCCGAGTACGCGGTCGACGACCTGTACAGGGAGATGGAGATGAGAATCATCGGACTGAAGACGGAGGTACCACTGATCCTACTCCTCAAGGACATAGCTCAGATGTTAGAGGAGATAGCTGACAAGTCCGAAGAGGCGGCTGACATCGCACGGATCCTGGCGATAGGCATCTGAAAGGAATCGAGATGGGCGGTAGAACCAAAGCCTTCACGGCAGAGCTCATCGAGAACAGGCTCGTCGTCTGGGACCCAGAGCAGGGGTCGAAGCTCTTCCAGATGGGCTTCTACGGAAAACCCGTCGGAATCTCCAAGCCCAAGAGCGCCGACTTCGACGCCCCCCTAAACGTCGACCTGATAGAGGGCACCTACCTACTCGAGAAGAAGAAGATCAGGGTCGTCCAAGGACCCGAAAAGAGACGGATCAGCATCAAGGCGCTGCTGAAACACGCGCGCAAGGTCTACGAGGGGTTCGACGACAAGTACCTAGCCTACAAAGACCTCAGAGAGCACGGGAAGATCGTCCTGCCCGGCATAAAGTTCGGCTGCGACTATGCCGTCTACGACCACGGACCCGGAATCGACCACGCACCGTACATGGTCTCAGTCCGCCCACGCACAGACGCGCTGACAGCCACCGAACTGGTCAGAGCAGGACGCCTCGCCACCACCGTGCGAAAGAGGTTCATCATCGCGGTCCCCGATCAGAAGACGAGCAAAGTTCAGTACCTGATCTTCAAGTGGTTCAAGGCCTGACTCTCTCCGCGACTGAGTCGGGAGATTCGCGCTTCTCTGGTGTTCATCCTCTTTGGTGGGCATCGAGCTTTTACCCTTCCACCTGCATCCGTCCCACCTGAGAAGCGCGGGGTGAGCCACCACCCTGACGGCTTTCTCTCTGCTGAGAGAGGCCATGTTGGCTACGCCGACAGCGTCCCTGTGCGCCTCCAGCCCGCAGCCCAGGCACCGGAATAGGCGTCCCCTCCTCTCGCTGTTTCTTGAGCGGCATCTCGGGCATGTGTCTGAGGTATGGGCTTCGGAAACCTCTACGACTGTGATGCCATGCTCTTCGGCGGTGCCAAGGAAGGGTGGATTCTTCGCAGTCATCCCAGGTAGGTCGTGATTGAAGATCCACATCCGGCACCGCAAGTATACCTATAAGCGAGTTGGAAAAGCTGAAAAGCCTGACTTTCCAATTTTTCAAATTCTTTTGAGCCTTTTTCCAGGGGAGTTGGAAAGGGGGTTTCCGATTTTTCCAATCCCAGACCGAATTGGAAAATTGATTGGCAAAATTGGAAAAACGGATCCGCACGACACCAGTCAAAGCCTTTTCAAGGTCTGTCCGGAGCGTCGCGTTTAGTTTTGGTTTCAGTTGGGTTTTGAGGACATCTATGAATGTAGCCGTGTATTTGCCGGACGCCCTCCTTCTGACAAGATAGACCATGAGGCACTAGTTACAGATGTTCGAGAACAATTGCAATTGATGGAAAAGCATGGACTTAGTTACGATTTAGGTCGCAACTAAGCAAAAATCTGTACATACGGTAAATGACAAAGGGTGACACGTCACCCAACAATAACCCTCAAACCTACTATAGGTCTAGCACTCAGATTGACATGTCAACTCGTCATAACGCTAAATCTACTATGCGTCTAACGCATTCAACCGAGGGTCAGGAAATCGCCTTTCCGAAAGATGTCAAGGATACTATAATAAATGCAATCTTTGACTTGCAGATTGATTGAAACTTGCTTTTGATGCGTAGGAATTAGCTGTTCTCTTGGAGCTCTTCGCTTATGCTCTTGAATCGTTCTAGCGTGGATTCGAGGTTTTCAGTCATGTCACTTGCGGGTATGTCCACGAGGGTGCTCATCGGCAGGATCAGTTAAGAGCGGCATATGGGTTAACGATGACATTTTCTTTAAATATTGTTAACCTTGTTTCTGGTTAATGGTTTTGGCCTTCAACATTTGCTGGACTGCTTCGTATCGTCTGATTGCAGAATCTCCTCGCGCGGTTAGGGAGTAGTATGCCCTTTTGCCTCCTCCCACCCTTGTTATCCAGTTCTTTCTCATCATCTTTTTCAAGGCTCGAACTATCGACGGAGTCTTTTTTCCAGTCGGTCGGACATATCCGCTGGTGTCAGTCTCCCCTTGCTCAGTGCCCTCAGTATTTGGAACTCCAGTTCTGTGGGAATCATAACCTCCTTCTCTTGCTCAATTACGTGTTCTGGCAAGACCCTAGGGGACTTAGCGTTTACGGCATTTTCCAAGGCTTCGTAGGCCCTTTCGAGCATGAGGTAAGTGTTCGGGGAAGAAACGTTCAAGATCGCCCTTACGGCTTCCCCAGGGAAGATTTCCTCAGCGGCACTGATCGAAGCGTCTTCATCCTTCTGTATTTGTGAGATCCCCAGAAATGCCCTTGAACGGATTATCCTTGCCGCATCCTCCTCGGTGGTGACACCGGGGTAAACTTCAACGGTTGAAAGTCGGCGAACTGAGGAGGCAACAGACTCCCTGACAGATTCTCCGAAGGTGTATGTTAGAGCCATGACTCCTCTCCTGCCCTGAAACCAAGACTGGTTTCCGTCGAAGAAATCTGATATTAGGGTGTCGTGGGTAACTTTGTCCAATTCGTCTACTGCGAAGACTGGAGTCAGCCCCTTCTCCTCTAATTGGTTGACTAAGCTTTCGGAGGCCTGTCTAATATCAATCGCTCTAGAAGTGAGGATGGTCTGAATATTCGTCTGCCCCAACTTCTTAACGAGCCATCCTACGCTTTTTTCCCCCACGTCGGAGGCCAAAGCTAATGGTGGAAAAATTAGTCCGGAAGCCTCTGTAATCTTTCGGGCAACCCATGGGGCATACCTCTGTGTCACCTCCCTAAGGCTACTCATTCTTCTCTTGAATTCCGTGGTTTGAAGAATGCCCGCGACAACCGATCGGTAGAAAGAGTCCTCTAACTCCTTCAGATTTGAGGCAGCTCTGGCCCCTTTCACCGTTACGGCAATAGGGATTACTTTTTCCAGCCTAGAAGCCGTTAACCCGTGCCAGAGCATCCCCTGCATAGCTGTTGTTTTTCCTACTCCTCGGACACCATATATCGAAATTCTTCGACCTTGGTCGAAAATCTGAAGGGCACGTTTCGACGCGAAGCCTCCGACATCGTGGTAAAGCAGGCTGAAGAGTTCATCCTCATGATGGGTAAGTTCACGGGTCATATACTGCTGTGCAGCCATCAAGATCTTGGAATTCGACATCGTTAACCGCCCAGAACCCTGAATTGACCTTCCCGGAAACTCATTTAAACGCTTCAAACCGACCTATCAATCGTGGACAGACCAGTAGCGATTCTCGGCTTTACAGGCAGTCTCCGAAAAGACTCATACAACAAGGCATTGCTGCGAGCGGGGGCTGGGTTGGTGCCTAAGGACGCGAAGCTCGAGACCTTCGAACCCGAAGGAATCCCGCTGTTTAACCAGGCTCTGGAAGCCAAGATGCCGCAAATAATGTCCAAGCTATGGGAACACAGAGGGGTGAAAACAGTGACTGTCGCCAAAAGGGTAGAAATGAAACCTATTGGTTTCGTCAGAACGAAAGCGGTTGGAGACGAAGTTAGAGACCGAAGCAAAGTCTCAGAGATAGTGATCCGCAAAGAACTGACCAAAGCCCTAGCCGGGATCCAAGATTTCTCACACTTGTTCGTAATATTCTGGATGCACAGAACTTCGAGTAGAGAACGAGAGACGATGAAAGTCCACCCCAGAGGAAGAGCGGACATGCCACTCCTCGGAGTCTTCGCCACGCGCACACAGCTTCGCCCGAACCCCATAGGGCTAACGTTGGTTGAGCTCTTGAATGTGAGAGGTAGCACCCTGACCGTTCGTGGTCTCGACGCTTTCGATGGAACACCAATATTGGATATAAAGCCCTTCGACTACTGGAACACGGTCAAAGATGTGAGAATCCCAGAATGGCGGAAAAGACTGGAGAATGAAGGATCCGAGAAACGCGAAATCAACAAATAGAAAGTTATCCTCAGCCCATCCGAGTTTGAAGAGGACGGTCTTGAGCAGGGCCGATATCGTTCTGAAAGAAATCGAAAGAGTCTCACAAAAGGAGTATCTCCCTATTCTAGGACCCTGGAGGGGCCGAATCTTGGTGGAGGTCGTTCGTGAAATCAGACCCAAGCGTGTCTTGGAGGTTGGGACCCTCGTTGGGTACTCGGTGATTTTGATGGGAAAGGAGCTTGGAAGTGACGCTCACATAGTCGCCATTGAGAATCACGCCCTCGAAGCTAGAATAGCGGAGCACTACATCAGGATGGCGGAGATACCGCCGACCGTGGAAGTGCTCGTAGGCGACGCGACTGAGGTACTGCCAAGGCTGAGAGGAGAGTTCGACTTGGTCTTCCTCGACGCCGATAAGAGAGAGTATCGGGACTACCTGCTACTGGTCGAGGACAAGCTCCACCCGGGAAGCGTCATAATCGCGGACAACGCGGGAATCTTTTCAAACCAGATGAGGGACTATCTAGCTCACGTGAGGTCTTCAGACAAGTACAACAGCAGATATATAGCCGTGAACGGAGATGGTCTTGAGATAAGCGTCAGGCTGTGATCATCCAACTCCTCTGAGCTGTCGGACCGACGACGCGAGCAAAGCACACCTAGGTCAGAGACCACATCTCAACTACTCTCAAAGAAAAACGAAGATGATACAGACACGCTAGCAGACTAGTCGTACTAAGCCATGTTTTCGTAGGTGCTAGTAGGTTTGGGGCTTCGCTATCACATCCACGATCTTCAGATCGAAGAATCTCCTGCTGTTCGCTGATCTAACTATCAGCACCGTATCTGCTCCCCGCCCAGTCCCCGCGATCGCCAAAACATTCCTTCCACTCTCCACAAGCCCCGCATCACACGCCATAGCCACGATCTCTGCACAGACCTTTGTGCCCTGCCCCATCATTCGCAGCGCGTCCGCGATCAGAGTTTCGGCAGAGCTACCCATTTTCTTCGCAATCGCGTCGTTTATCGTGTGGAACGGCATCGTTCCAAGGAGTACGAAGCCACCTAGCTTCTCGATCTCCTGCTTCACCTCCGAACCAAACTCGTTGGCGTTGGGTTCTCTGAAACCAACGCTGTGAGCGACTACAACCACGTTCGCACTCAGATCCGTGAAGAGCTTGGCTGCAGCTAGCCCCGTAGGGCCCCGCGTAGATGCCACCACCACATCCTTCAGCTTTCTCTCCGCAAACGCGTTTCTAGCTATCTTAAGGACATCATCCGTGTTCATACCGTCAGTATTTAGCACCTAGATCACCCGAAACAAGACGTACCCATCCTAATTATTATCCTATTGCAACGAAAAAGAGAGAACTACAAGACGCCCGAGGAAGCCCTCCTTTCGCAGGCATCACTTCGGTACCGCTGATTCAGCCCGCTGATGTGCGCATACAACCAAGGTGAGCGCTGGAAAAACTGAAGGCATAACCGCAGAAGTTTGACGCCTTACCCAGCGCCACATGGGAAAGAACCAATCTAAACTCCTGCTAGAACCTGGTTAGCCCTTCCCTTTCCACGTAGTCCGTCCTGTACCGTATCCCTTTGAAGTGTATCTTCCGAATCTCAGCCTCTGCCTTCGACTTCGCCTCCTCAAGGGTCGCCCCCTTGGCGACGAGTTCAAGCACTCTTCCACCCGTGGTCTCTAGGTTACCATCCTCGTCCCCCCTGCCCACATCAACGCTGCGGGGGTTCTTCTCGTCACTCCGCTTGAACTCAGTCCCGCTGTGGTAGACCCCGCAAGCGGGATCTACGCTTCTCAAACCTCGAATGGGCTGTTTTGTGTGGCACTTGCCCGGATACCCTGGATATTCCTTTCTGTCGTCGTGCTGACCATACTGTGGCAGCCATCCGCCGCTGACAGCAACCAGCACGTAGGTCCAAAACGGCTCCCACTCGATCTCCACCTCCCGCAGCCGGCGCTCCACGATCGCTGACGCCACCCGATAGTAGTCGGTCTTTATACGTGGACCTATGGCTGTGAACTCAGGGTCACCCCATCTCCTGTTGAACTCCTCAACCCTCGGAACGACCTCCCCGTCCTCCTCTGACAGCATTATGCCGAAGTAACCGATTCCGAGGTACTCAAGCCCCGTCTCCTTCTGGAAGTTGGCGATCGTCGGGACCGCTATCTCCTTCATTATTCTTCCCCTGAACTCCTCTTCACGAGGGTGCGGCGAGATCGATATGACGCCCCCAGTGTTCGGGTTGATCCCTCCGAAGAACCTGTCAACATAGCGCTTGTCGCGGTCCGTGTAGTCGAAAGCCCTCTTTGCGTCGTACGCGGTCCCCACGAACTTCACACTCCCGCCTCTCCCGTCCGTAGCCACAAAGAACATGATCTCCTGCCCGAACATCCTTCTCTCCACTACAACTCTGTTCCCGGCGGGGATCCCTTTCTCAAGGTTGTCAAACTCACGGTCCACCATGATCCTATCGACGGCGGACAGCGCCTGCTGGAGGCTACTGCAGACGATCGAACCCTTGCCAGCGCAGATGCCGTCGGCCTTAACAACGACGTTCTCACCTGGGTTCTCACCGTAGAACTCGCGTATGTAATCCTTTGCCTCCTTGGGGTTGTCGAAGTTCCTGTACTGGGGTATGGGTATGCCGTGGCGGGCAAAGAAGTCCTTCGCCCAGCACTTGCTCGTCTCGAGGATTCCGGCGTCCTTCCTCTGCCCCACAACCCGCGTGTAGCCAGTCTTGTAGAACTCGTCGACTATGCCGTTCGTCAGATACCCCTCCGGCCCAATGTCTACCAGATCGACGCGGTGGCTGAGCACGAAGTCTACAATCTCCCCGATCGCCTCTATCCCAAGTCGCTCGCATTTTCTTATCAGAGAGCTTCCGGCGTTTCCCGGAGTGACGTAGACACGGTCCACGAGTGGGCTCCTCGCGTAAACGTCGGCCTGGCAGTTCTCTCTCGCTCCCTTGCCGACGACGAGCACCTCGACCATACGAAGAGTAGATTCGGGGACGGAGAATTTATGCTTAAACCGAGCCCTCCAGCTCAGCCGAGACGGCTAGAGAGCGGAAAAAGAAACGGTGGCAGGCGTCTACTTCTTGACCCTCTCAAGCTTGAAGACGACGGGCCTGAACCCGTCGGTGCAGCAGGACAACCCAACGCCTGGCTCCTTCATCCAGAAGAAGTCGCCGTTGAAGGCGAGGACTGCCACGTCCCTCTGTATGTCAGCCCAAGCCCAGCTGCAGAACCCCTCCGGCATCTTCAGATCTTTGGAGATGAATTCGTCTCCAACCTTGAACAGCTCGCACAGCGGACCGACGCCCTTACCCAGCTTGTCGATCAGATCCTTGTTCGAGAGCTTCTTCACGACGGTTATCTTCACGTCCGCCATCATCGCTCAACTCGTGTAGTCGTGTGAGGGTCGGGACTAAAGAGCGTTGCCTAACATCAGACTAAAGCGAAGGGAGCTCGACCCGAAACTCCTTTCCTCAGCAATTGTTTAGTGTCCTCGTCGTCACCTAACACAGTGGATCCAGCGCAGAAGTGGTCACAACAGCATGGGCCTCTTCGAACCATTTCTCCTAAGCCTGATCGCGGGAACTGCAACCGGAGTTGGAGGGATAATCGTCCTCCTACTCGGAAAGGTTAGCGACCGAACCGTGAGCTTGTCCATGGGATTCGCTTCAGGAGTGATGCTTCTCGTCTCGTTCAACAGCCTCTTCCTCGAAGCCATGAGGCTGATCACGCACGCCGAGTTGATACTCATGTTCTCACTGGGGGCTCTCATCATAACCGTCCTTGACCTCACCCTACCCCACATCGAACTGACCACGAGGAGGGACAAGGGAGCGACCTCCAAGATGTTCAGGACGGGTGTGCTCATTGCGATAGGCATAACCCTCCACAACCTTCCCGAGGGACTAGTCGTCACGGCAGGCTACACGTATACCCCCAGACTCGGTCTGATAATCGCCATCGCCATAATGCTCCACAACATACCCGAAGGCATCGCCACCGCCATTCCCTTCTCGGTGGTGGGAATGAAGCCGTTCAAGATAGCGGTCCTTACGTTTCTCTTCGGGCTGACCGAGCCAGTCGGGGCTCTGCTAGGATCTGTAGCCTTCACTTTCATAGGAGTCGAAGGCGCCATCGGATCCGCCCTCGCCTTCGCGGCGGGAGTGATGACCTACATCACAGCAGACGAACTGATTCCAGTAGCGCACGAGTACGGGCATAAGCACACGGTCTCCGTCGGTCTACTGCTCGGGATAATATTCGCCCTGCTGGTCGACGTCATCCTCAGCTAGGCACTTGAAGAGATCTGCACCAGTTATAGCGAGTGCCATCGAAGACCTTCACATTTGGTCCTCAGGGCAGAGTTGTTCCAGTCCTCGGGCTTTGCCTAATCGTTTGGAGGAGGGTGCACACATGCGAATGCGTGTCGATGCCCCTACGTCCATTTCCGCATCTCTTCGAGCCTACTGACCGCCTCCTTTGTCCTGTCCATGGTGGTCTCCGACTCCGCCTTTTCTTTGAAGACACTGGGTAGGAAGCAAAAGATTATGCTCGAAACCTTTTCATAGCCGGGTTCCGACGCAGTTATCGGAGAGGAGAGCCACCACTGCTACTATGCGCGTCCCTGAAATGGGGTTGATGGTTGTGGGAGGAGAGGGAATCAGCAGCCTTGCCACCAGGGCGATTCGCGTGATCAAGGCAGAGGTCGGCTTAGCATCCAACAACCGCTCGCTCATCCACGATCCCGAGTACTTCGAGGGCGCACCTCACCCTGTTATGATGGCTGGCGAGGGGTACTTAATCCAAGGGCAATGGGCGAACTTCCAGCTTCATCCCGCTGACTATCGTCCGCCACCGAGCCTGGATGGGTACTTCACGATCCTCGACTACGGAGATGCGAAGCCTCACGTTTCGATTTCCGGAGATACGGTGACAGCAGTTGGAGATTGGTCTAAGCTCGAGGCGACAACATCCGATAAGAGGTACTCCCTGCTAGGGAACCAGGGTCTGCTCTTCCGCTTCATACTCACCCTCCTCGAGAGGAGGCACGGCGTCTACAACTTTCACGCTTGCGCGCTGTACCATGAGGACGAGGATAGGATGCTGGTAGCTCTCGGTGAGAGAGGCAGCGGGAAGAGCGCCCTGATGCTCGCAGCCTTAGACAGAGGGCTCTTCAAGCTCTTCGGGACGGAGATCGTGCACGTCGCAGTGACAGACGAAGGCGTCACGTTCTACAAGGGAACGCTCAGGAATAACGCTCGAGTCGGCCACCTCATCTACGACTTCCCGCGAGTGGCAGACGCAATAGGAGTCAAGTTCTCCAAGCTAGAAGACCCCTGGGGAACCAAGGTCCAGGTTAACCTCGAAAGGTACGGGACGAAGTCCGACGTGATCGTGGATCCAGAGATAATCTTCGTGATTCCGAGGATCGAGGAGGATAGCAGGGTGTGCAGGTTCGGCGAGATCAGGGAAAGGCGAAGGGTCGTACGACCGCTCCTCGAAAACCTCTGCGATAAGATCACAAGCCTAGCTCTGATATATGAGAATGTGCCCGTGGGCAGCCTAGATGACCCCTATTTGATGAGGAGGAGGTTGGAGTTCGTGGAGAAGCTTATGAGCAAAGGAAGGAACATCAGGACGCTCTCGCTATTCGCGAGCCCCCATAACTGCTTGGAGGGATGGCTTTGAGCGCCTTCGAGAAGATCGTCAAACCGCCACTCCCAGGTAGGGTGAAGAAGCCCCGGGAGACGGGGCTGACCATGGTCATTGATAAAGGACTGGGCCTCACGGAGGCCAGAGACCTGGCTGAGGCGTGCGGCGACCATATAGACATCGTCAAGCTAGCGTTCGGCACGTCGAG
>Ga0315280_10002066_pt1 | contig 33143 bp, 32 predicted proteins | sample YL17G06_40_MG_FD_203697 | JGI IMG/M metagenome (GOLD analysis project Ga0315280, IMG submission 203697) | Sediment microbial communities from Yellowstone Lake, YNP, Wyoming, USA - YL17G06_40 | ecosystem: Environmental > Aquatic > Freshwater > Lake > Sediment | place: USA: Wyoming | collected...
CAGCCGGCTCAACCCGCCGTTCGCGCGCCCCGTCAGGGCTTGACCAGTGCGGGGCCGTCGTTTTCCAGGGGCGTTGCCCCCGGCTATTTTCGCTCGTCCCTTCAGGACGCGGAAGAACGACTCTTTCCGCAATTGCTTGCGCCTTGGCGGCTTTGGGTTGGCGCGCAAGGCGCGAAAGACCTCTCTCCACGAACACGGGCGACGACCGACGCCATCCGACCATCGCGCCGCCACACGATACTTTATGCGCGATATAGACGCCCACGACGGCCTCGATGCGGTTCGCACTGGCGCCTGTTATGAGGTTCCCGACAAATGGAATTCGGACATGCACCCAGTTTGAACTTCCAATCTCTTTCCGTCTTGAAAATCGTCGTTCTGCCTGACTATGGTGCGCTTGTTTGGTGAGAATGGAAATGTGGGATAGTGCGATGTCTGAGACATCTGTTCGCGAGAGGCGATTGGGCAGATTCCTGGATAGACTCAGCCAGCGCGTCTTGATTTGCGATGGCGCGGTTGGGACGATGCTTTACAACAAGGGGATCTATATCAACCAGAACTTCGAGGCGCTGAATCTGTCGAAACCCCACCTCGTTCAAGAGGTCCATGCCGAATACGTCAAAGCCGGCGCCGACATTATCGAGACGAACACGTTCGGGGCCAACCGTTTGAAACTCGATCTGGCAGGGTTGGCCGAAAACGTCGAGGCGATCAACCGCGAGGGTGCCCGACTGGCGCGCGAGGCCGCCGGAGATTGCGCCTTTGTCGCCGGTTCGATCGGCCCTTCGGGTCAGGCTCGCTTTCGCGAGGCGCCCCTTGAACGCGAGCGCCTACTCGAAATCTTTCGCGAGCAAGCCGCCGCATTGGTCAAGGGCGGTGTTGACCTTTTCATCCTCGAAACATTTGCCGATCTCGAAGAATTACTCGCAGCCGTTGAAGCCTCACGAGCGGTCAGCGACTTGCCAATTATTGCCCAGGCGAAATTCGCGGATGGCGAGAAAACCGACCTCGGCTACATCGTCCAGGAAGTTGCGCAAGCCCTCGATCGCGCCCCCGTCGAGGTGTTCGGTCTGAACTGCGGCATCGGTCCTGCGACAGCACTTGAGGTTCTTGAGCGCATGCGATCTCTGACGACGAAACCGGTCTCGGTCCAGCCCAATGCGGGCTTGCCTCAGAACATTGAAAACCGTTCGATCTACCTCAGCACGCCCGAGTACATGGCCGTTTATGCCGGCCGCATGATCCAGAAAGGGGCCGCGATTGTCGGAGGGTGTTGTGGAACGACGCCGGCGCACATCCGCCAGATTCGAGCACAGGCCAAGGCACTCCAGCCCGCGACAACAATCCAGGTCGCTTTACTTGAGGAAATTGGTAGCACGGGTATCCTGCCTGTGAAATCGCGTCCCCAGCCCGCCGAAACGCCCTCGCGCCTGGCGACCAAACTCCGCGCCGGCCAGTTTGTCATCAGCGTCGAGATGGACCCGCCTCTGGGGAGCGATCCCACCAAGACGATCGAAGCAGCGCGAGCCTTGTGCGGCAGGCGGGTGGATGCGGTGAACATCGCGGACGGCCCGCGCGCCTCGGCCCGGATGGGTCCACTCGCTTTGGCATTGCGCATTCGCGATGAGCTGGGTCTCGAGCCAATCGTCCACTTTTGCTGTCGCGACCGAAACATTTTGGGGATGCAAGCCGACCTGCTTGGTGCAAATAGTCTGGGGATTCGCAACATCCTGGCGATTACCGGCGATCCGCCGCGTCTGGGCAATTATCCCGACGCCGCGGCCGTTTTCGATGTAGACTCGATCGGGCTGGTGAGGATCATCCGCAAGCTGAACAGCGGAACCGACCTGGCGGGCAATCCGATCGGCCCGCCGACCGTTTTCTATGTCGGCGTGGGGGTCAATCCCGGCGCGATTGATTTCGACAACGAGATTTTCCGGCTCGAACAGAAGATTACCGCCGGCGCGGAATACATCATGACCCAGCCCGTGTACGACGTGGGATTGTTCGAACGGCTCATCCGCCGGATCGAACAGTTTCGGGTGCCGGTCTTGGTTGGGATTTTGCCCCTGATCAGCTCGCGCAACGCGGAGTTCCTACACAAAGAAATCCCGGGGATGCAAATTCCCGATCCGATTCGGGAACGCATGAGACGGGTGGGATCGGGACCGGCAGCGCGTGCCGAGGGACTGGCCATTGCCCGCGAGGCGCTTCGTCAGTGCGCACCGATGTGCGAAGGCGTTTATGTGATGCCGCCATTCAACCGGGCCGACCTGGCGCTCGAAGTGCTCGAAGTTTTGGATTGACGTTAGGAGAGGGCGGAAGGCAAAAGTGAAAAGGCAGAAGTAAGAAGAATTTCGCGCAAAGCCGCAAAGACGCCAAGGTTGTGACTTTCGCACCTCGACGAGGGGAAAACCGGGACTCAACGCAGAGCTGGATTTCGACGTTGGTTGGAGAAGACGTGATGGATGATCTCATCAGTGGAAATGTTGAGGCGACTGCTCCTGTGACGGCGGAAGTGGCGGTTCGTGAAGCCGAACCGTACATCAGTCTGGCGCTGAAGTGGCGACCACGAACGTTTGACGAGATCGTCGGCCAGCGCCAGGTCAGCGAGACGCTAAAGAACGCCATTGCCCAGGGCCGGATCGCGCAGGCGTATCTTTTCTGCGGGCCGCGCGGCGTGGGCAAGACCTCGACGGCGCGCATCCTCGCGCGGGCGATCAATTGCGTCAAAGGCCCGACTCCCGAACCCTGCGGCCGGTGTGCCTTTTGCCGTGCCATTTCGGCCGGAAGCGACATGGATGTTGTGGAAATTGACGGCGCCTCGAACAACAAGGTGGACGATGTTCGCGAGCTGCGCGAGCAGGTCAACTTCACCCCCTTCGCCGCGCGTTACAAAGTCTATATCATAGACGAAGTTCACATGCTCTCGACCGGCGCTTTCAATGCGTTGCTCAAGACGCTCGAAGAGCCGCCCGAACGGGTGAAGTTCGTTTTTGCAACGACCGAGCCGCACCGCGTCCCGGCGACGATCAAGTCGCGCTGCCAGGTCTGCGTTTTCTCGCAAATCACCGAGGCCGAGATCGTTGCCCGGCTTGAAACCATTGTGGAACATGAGCCTTCGATTGCGATTGTTCCTGAAGAGAAGCGCGCGGTGCTGGAGACGATAGGCCACTATGCCGAGGGCAGTATGCGTGATGCGCTCGTCGCGCTTGATCAGGTCGTCGCCCTGAGCGGACAAGGCAAGGTTTCGCTAAGGGATGTTCAAGACCTTCTCGGTCTGGTGGATAGCGACGCGTGCCTCGACATTCTCGATGGGCTTTGCACGAATAAGTCTGCGGAGCTTCTGCGAATTGTGGACCGGCTGGTCAACGGCGGGCGCGACCTCGAGCGCGTGACGCGACAACTCGTCCGGCTGGTGCGCGATGCGTTAATTCTCAAGGTTGGCGGCCCCGCCGATCTGGTTCATCGAACCGAAAGTGAGCATCGCCGCTTGCAGACAATTATCGCTGGGGTTTCCCTCGCGCAAATGGTCAACGTCAGCCAGGTTCTAATCGGTCTCGAAGAACAGATGCGAAGTGGCTTGCCCGTTCGATTCGCTCTCGAACTGGCCTTCATCAAATTGACGGCGCTGGGCAACGCAAGCGACATCGGCGACCTGATGAAGAAGATCGAAACGCTGGGACGCCAGATGGAAAGCACGGGCGGCGCGATCGGCGATACGGCGGAGTCGCGGTCCGTGTCGGCTGCATTGCCGCACATAGGCGAACGTCCGGCACGCATGGCGACTCCCGTTTCGGTGATGCAGGAATCCGCGGCAACGGACGTCGAATATCCCCCAATCGTCCAAACGGAAGTACGGTTTCCCGAGAGGCCGCGAGTCGCGTCAGGCGGGACGAAGGATTCGGGCGCCATCTCCGGCGTGAGTGAGACAATCACGCCTTTTGAGACAGAGCCCAACGGAGCTGCGAACGTGGCTGTTGCCGGTGAGCCGGACGTTGCAGGTGAACCCTCGCGGCCCCCGGCGCCGGCCGATCCGAACGCTTGGTTGCGCGAGAAGCTCGAACGCGATCCCTCGCTGGCTGAGGCGGTGGCGACGATCAAAGAGATTTTCTCGGCCCGCGAGATCGCCCTCGATGGAATTCCGCTGAGTTGAACAAAAGCTCATCTGTGGGACGAGCTGCCAACTCACCACGCGCGAGCCGATATGGATGGCGATGAGATGACCTGAGAATTCAAAGGAAAGGTTTGCTCGACAATGTTTGACCTGAAGCAATTGCAAAAAATGCAGAAAGAAATGCAGGAGCGGATCGAATCGCTCCAGCGGCAGATGGAGAACCAAACCGTTGAGGCCACGTCGGGCGGCGGCGTCGTGCGCGTCGTCGCCAACGGCGCACAACAGATCGTCGAGATCGAAATCAAGCCCGACGCTGTGGACCCCAACGACATCGAGATGCTTGAAGACCTGATCATGGCGGCGGTTAACGGCGCGATGGAAAAGTCCAAGGAGCTCGCCCAAAAAGAAATGGGCAAGATCGCCGGTGGTCTGAAACTGCCGATGATGTTTTGACGACGTTGGGAATCGCACGGGTATCCTGCCCCCAAAAGGTCATGGGCAATCCGCCCGAGGCGGACATGCCACGTCGGGAATTTGCATGAGTGAACAGCGAGTATGGTCGCCCGCCTGGTTGGAGTTGTCTGGGTTGCCTGAGTGGCTTAATGCGCGCGTCCGGCAAGGGGCTTGGTTTGTCTTCAAGAAACTGGTCGAGACCGATTGCGAGGTCAATTACCGTCCCGCGCCGTTCGAGATTTCGATCAGCGAGTTGGCTCATCGAACGGGGCTCAAGGTCGAGTTGGTCGAGCGGATTCTGACGGCGCTTCGACGAAAACGTGTGATTTCGTGTTTTATTCCCGAACACCCTGACGAGAATATCCTATGCCAGATTACAACGCCGCTGCCGCTGCCGGAGTCGCGCGACGTGATCCTCGCACGCTTACCGCGCGCCATGCAACGCGACGAGTTGCGCTATCTCGACCAGGTTACCCTTTCGGACGAGTCCGAAGGGCTGTTGCGCGAGATTGTGGACGGCTACCTGGACAACGTCAGTCAGAAGATGAACCCGATGATCCTCGACGAGTTGCGGTTGGTGGCCGTTCGCTTTCCGCGCGATCGCATTCGCAAGATGTTTGCTCGGGCGCGCCACGTGGGTATTGACAGTCTGCAATGGGTGACGCGTGAATTGATTCGGGAAGAGTCTCGTGGGCAAAAGACCGACAACCGCTGAAGAGCGCTATCCGGATTTTGGTCTTGTCCTGGGCGACGGGTTGCAATTTCCCAAGGACATCCAGGCGCGCATGGTCGCGGAGATGCGCCTGCGGGAGTCGAACATTCCTCCCAAGTTTGTGAACAAGAGTCTCGAGAATTTCCTGCCCGTTGACAAACGCGACAAGAAGCGCAGAGAGCTTCTGGCTGCCGCGCGAGCCTATGTCGAAAGTTTCAACCTCGAGGACAAGACGAAGTATTTCGGCCTTTACTTTGCCGCTCCGACAGGTGCGGGCAAAACCCACCTGGCCACCGCCATTCTCAAGGCCGTCATTCTCAAGGGCTATACCGGTCTTTATTGCAATATTCCTGCTTTGCTCGAAATGCTACGCGAACTGATGTTCGACCGAGCCGACTATGACGACCGCGGTTTCCTGGCGCGATGCGAAAGCGCCGACCTGCTGGTTCTCGACGATCTTGGCGCCGAAACCGTCACCGGCTGGGTTCAAGATCGCCTTTACATGTTGGTCAATCGCCGTTACGAGGACATGGGCCGGACGATCGTAACGACCAATTGCAGCGATGCTACGCTGCGCGAACGAGTCGGCGAACGCGTCGAGTCGCGCCTGATCGAAATGTGTAACAATCGCTGGGTTTTCCCCAACGAAGACTATCGTATGAAAACGTGGGGACCCAAATAGCCGCTCGGCGGTGTCTAAATAGGAGGAATTGAAATGGCCAAACGATCGAAGGTGGCGGTAACGTCGGTCGGGAAATGCTCTCTTTGCAATGGCACTTTCAGCAAGGACGCGATGACGAAACATCTGGCAGCGTGCTTGCAAACGGCGATCCCAAAGGGGCGGTCGGGCAAAAAAGAACCGCGGAAAGCGAAGATGTTTCACATCCTGGCCGAAGGACGCTATCAGCCGGAATACTGGCTCCATCTTGAAGTGCCCGCCACCGCAACGTTAACGCACCTGGACCAATTTCTCAGGCAAATCTGGCTGGAATGTTGCGGGCATATGAGCGCGTTCTCAATTGGGAAAAGGCGATTCTTGCCATCCAGTCCGTTTGGCGAGTTGGAAGAGGGCGGCGGGCTCGATCTCTTCGGCGAGGAACTGGGCGAGGAAAACATGAACGTTAAGCTGGGAGATGTTTTGGCTCGGGGCACGAAGTTTTCCCACGAATACGACTTCGGCACCCCTACGGATCTGGCTCTCAAGGTCGTGGCGGAACGAGAAGGTGAGAGCATGGGCAAGGCCGTTCGATTGCTGGCCAGGAACGATCCGCCCAAGATCCCTTGTCAGTCCTGTGGCGAGCCCGCCGAAGTGGTTTGCAGTGAATGTATCTACGACGCTGAGGCGTGGTTTTGCAGGAAGTGCGCTCGCAAACACAAGTGTGACGAAGAGATGTTCCTGCCCGTTGTGAATTCGCCACGAACAGGACAGTGTGGATACACGGGCTGATCTTCGCGAAGAAGCAATCGGTTACGGCGGCAGGCGGAAAGGTCGAATCGGGCAATGTCCTTCCACTCAAAGCTATTTGCCTTTGCCGCCATAGTTTGCCTGGTCCTCGGTTTTCTCCTGCGTGGAGTCGAGACGATTTTCACCGTCCTCCTGACGCTCGTTGCAATTCTCCTTGTCTTTCTCAGCTTAGCCTATCGCGACTGACGGCCCGGGATGAGACGGATTGGTTTTTCAGACGAGACCTTGCCAGGGCCACGAAGGTCGCTCGGAAACTCTGCCGAGCGGAAAATGAACTCCTTGTCCTGCGTCTCTGGCGCCTCCGTTTGACGGGCATTGGGAGGACCCGAAGCCTTCCATGTCCTACTTGCGAACCGACGCGAGTCTCAGCAACGCAGCCACTGCTGCCACTGCGATGACCAGGAATACCAGAAACAGGCCAAACGGTCCCCACTGTGGGTGGACAGGTACACTCGCCAGCTTGAAATGGGGCGCAATCGCCATTTGGCGCAGTCCGTCGCGCACGAAAGCCAGGGCAACAAGGCCTGCGAAATACAGCGAGGCTATCAGAACAATCGCCCGCAACGAAGCGGCCTTACGGACAACATGTAGAAGAAAAGGAATCGTAAGCAATACAATCGCCGCGAAAGTGGCGAAGACGGTTATGATTCCACCGGCTAACAGGGCACGGCGCTGGCCGGCCTCCAGGAAAAGTAGCAGCCCCAGCGCGGCTCCCAGTTGCAGGATGCTGGTCACAAAAGCGGTTCTGAACGAGATCGTTGCCGCTTTCTTGCCAAGTTCCTCGTCATACATCAACCCGGCCTTGCCCAGGCCGGCGACCGCAATGCCGCCAATGGTGAGAAACGCAAGTATGGCAAAAATCGCGCGCGGCACAACGCTATCGCCCAGGTACCATCCAGCCCCGCGCCCATGCAGCCACACCGATTGCCAATCTGGTGGCCTCTGCATCAGGGTCATGTTGCTTGATAGAATAAGGGCAAGGATGACGAAAGAAAGCAGCATGACCGCCGGAAGCGCTGTCGGGTGCGGCTTGCCTGACGCGAGACGGTTCCTGGCCAGATAGAAAAGGTACATGTTCGCTATAATGAGCGGAATGATCAGGAGCCACCATCCCGCGATCAGGACATTAGCCGTGTAAAAGAAGTTTCCATATAACACCTGGACAAATAGCAGGGGAGCGATGCCCAACGTGACGCCCATGGAGAGCGTGAAGGGAAGAAAAGCCAGGATAGCCTGATTCATCCCCGCCCGGCTGTCGGGGGGCAACTTGCGCAGCGAGTTTAGCAGCACAATAGATGTTGCGCCGAAAGCCGCACCAATGAACATCCAGTGACCGGCTAGCGTAAGGTTCATAAGAACCAGCACGGGAAGCGGCTTGGCCGGAATTCCGAGCATATCGTGCGATGGAATGAGATCGGGATTCAGAGCGGTGGGAACGATACCTCGATTTCTCGCGGTCTTTTCTCCCAGTCTGTTTTCGGTCAAAGCCGTGATAAAGGCCGTCAGTGCGTCCTTCTCGTCGTCCGTGCCCGGGAACGGCGGCATCATCGCTTTCTGTTCGTGCATTGTGTCGAGATAGCGTCGGAGCGCCGGGGCCGTCCATCCCTGCACGAGGGGCTGGAGAGCGTTGTAGCCCGCACGAAGCTGGTGGCAGGCGGCGCAAGCAGCCTCGAAGACAGCCCTGCCTTTCGTCCGAGGGTCCACTTCCGAAGCGGCCTTGCCCAACGGCAGCGCCCATGGCGCAGCCGACAGCAGTCCGCGCGCTCGCAGCAGCGCCAGGTTGGCCCGCCGGTCCAGGTCTTTGGCCTGAGGTGTGGTCACGCCCGTGGAGTACATGAATCCTTCGATGACGTAGGGCTTGCGCACACCTTCGCGGACAAACTCGAAACTGGCATAGGAAACTAAGGCGAAAAAGCAAAGGAGACACGCGCCCAGGACCGATGGCGAATGTTCGCGGCGCAACATGGCAATGATTGACCCCAAGGCCAGAAGGCAAAAGCACGTCATTCCCATGACCATGAACATGACCATTGGGATCGCACTGCCCTTGAGGAATTCCTGGGAGCGCGTCGGGATGACCATGAACGCCCAGACCATCAGCCCCACGCACAGGAGCGAGGAGAGCATCAGCCGGTAGGCCAGCTTTGTCATTGCCTCGCGGACTCGGGGAACGATCTCCTTCCCCAGCGCAAGCAACGCGATGGCTCCCGTTCCCGCGAGCGCTAATGAGACGAACAACCGCATCAACGTTGTTGGCCAGAACGACGGATTGAAGAACGCCTTCCAGAAGCCGCAAGCCGCGAGCGGGTCCCATCGGCCAGGTGTTAGCATGAAGCTCAGGATACCGTTGATGAGAACCAGTGTGACCACAGACGAACAGGCGAAGATCCAACAGATCGCGTTATGAGCAGCCGGGCGAATGCGCTCCCACGTGTAATAATAAAGATAGATCGCCGCAACGTCCACGACGAACATGGTCCACTCGGCCGCCCAAGCCCAGACAAATAGATGGATCATCACGGAAATGGCCCGGGGGTGGACGATGGACGTGACGAACCAGATGCCCACACCCGTGATCGTGCCGATGACGTAAGGGATCAGCAAGACGGCAAGCGAATACTTCTTGAGAAAGGCGAGCGTGTCGGTGTCGCCCGAGTGGTTTGCCTGTCGTTCCGCAATCGCGAGAAACACACCGGAGCCGACGGCGAACTGGGCAATGAACACGTGAAGGATCGCCACCGACCCGATCAACAAGCTGCCGCCGAAGACCGGCAAGTGGAAGATCGGATACTCCACCTTTGGACTCCTTCGAATGATGAATTGCTAGCCGACCTATGACCCGCTAACCCGATTTCCTCGCGCAGAAGTGTCCACCTGAGTGGTGAAGCGATAGCTATGTCTGGCCAATCGAAACTATTCGCAATTGCCGCCCAGCGCCTGCCGTGCCGACTCGCCTCTTCCGATCTTGTGTTCGAACGATAGGGCAAAGGTCAGTGTGCTCACAAACAGGAGGCAAAGAGAAAGCCGCCACAGCCGTCCGGCGGCGACAGGGGCAAATTCACCTGTCTCGGCCAATGCGGCCCCGCCAACCCATGGGCAGACCAGGAAAGCGGCTATCAACGACCAAACGCCGATGAATTCTGCCCATTGGTTCCAGGCGTCCTGTTTGGCTTGAAGTTTTGGCACCGGCCCGACTAGAGATTCAGGCATTTTGGCCACTTCGCCGGTGATTGGAACCAAGAGTCTATAGATTGCCGCGCGTAAAAAGGCCCACATCTATAAACTGCCCTCCTGCCGTTTGGCGGCAATGAACAGCAATCGTATTCTCGCCTTCCACAAAAAGGGCGCGTTGCTCGTCGGTCAAACGCTGGGTTTGGTATTCGGTGACATGGCCGCGCTCTCTCAATAGCAGCTTGCCGTTGACGTAAACTTCCATGTCCTCGTCGTGGTAGTAGTCAATCCAAACCGGCGCGCTTGCCGGGAGCGGGCGAATCTCGCCCTTCCAGCGAAGCCAGATGTCGTCGGTTTCCCATGGCGTGTTGACCTGTGTATTGGGCGTTCCCTTGCGACCAAACCCATGACGACCGGTCTTCCAGGTGCTGTCGTCAAAGTCCGGTGCCGTCCAATTCGTGGGCGGTTTCGGGAATGTGTATTTCCATTGAGCTTCGCCGAAACCGACCGTCGGCAGAAGCGCACGGGGCTTGGCCCTCTGGCCGCTGGTCAACGGAGCATTTACGTCGTAGCCTTCAGGAATGGTGACCGGCTGAGTCATCGAGAGCAGGAGCGTCGGCTCGACCGGATAGGCGCCGTTGGTCTCGCCAAAGATAGCCAACCCACCCGACGGCTGGCTTTCGATTGGCCCGTAATCCAGCCTCACAACGATCGCCCCATCGCGTTCCAGGGCGTTGCGAGCGGCACTTTTCTCGTCCAGGGAGAGTTTCGCACGTTGCAAATAGCCATAGGAGCCGGGCTGCTGGCGCTTCTGGTGCGAGAGGATGCCGCGCTCATCGGCCGGATCATCCTCGAGCGTCCATTCGGCCGTCCTAACTCCGTTGAGCGACACGACCACACGCGAGGGGAACTTCCTGCCGTCTGTTTGGGGATAATCCACCGGCTTCTTGCGCGCCGGCCAATCGAGCTTTTCATCGCGCGCTTTTGGCGCCATCTCCATAATAAGATCAATGGCCCCGATTGTCTTCGGATCAATGAACTTGGGAATCGTGACGCGATACTCTACCCACCCTTTGCCGTAGCCAATATACTTGTCCGGCGTGGCTGCTTTGTCTCCCCGCAGAGATAGGTCGCCGCTTTCGTCCGGGGCGAGACTGGCCGAAGGATCGAAACGCAGCACGACGGTGGTATCGTCCAGTTTCTCGACGCGTGGCGATGGGGCGTCAATCGCATTGAACCACATCCAGTTGTTGGCCATCGGTCGTCGGGCAGTGCCTTCCGCCAGGTAGGTTGTGAGGAGATAGAGACCACGCTCGTTGGGAAATGTGATCTTGAGGGGTTCCTGCTCGACGACGGAGTAGCGTTGGACTTTGGCGAAGCGCTCGCCCCTCGATTTGTCCAGGGCCGCGCTTTTCACCCGGTCACCCAGCAGACTGATGCCCTCAAGCCCCCATTCGATTTTTGGCGAAACGATATCAAACGAGGAATAGTGGCTGATGGAAACCGGCACCTCGACCGCCTCGCCCGACTTGACGTTGCGAATCGGCGGACCGTCGAGCACCACGAAATCGGGATTAAAAATGTCACGCACCGTTGTCGGGTCATGTGGGCCATGGAGGTTAGGATAGCCAAATTCCTTCGGCGTCCGGTCATAATTGGCCAGGCCGTTGTGCTCCCATTCGATGTCGGTCAGTTCCGTATAAACGAATCCCTGAATCTTGTTATGACTGCGGAGCAAATTGGTCAGATAGTGCAGACAATACGAAATGTCCTGGTCGCCCAAGCCGGCTCCAATCCCGCCGTATTCACTATTGAGGAGCGGCTGGTTTCCCTGTTTGTACCCTTCCGCAAAGTTGAATGTCGAGCCGGCATAGGTCTCCTTGACAACTTCAGCAATACGCTCGCGCGCCCGTTCGTAATCATTGATGTAGAAATGCCAGGTGTTCAGATCACAGGCGACATGGTCTCTTCTATTGGCCGAGTTGTCTTCGCAAAGACGTGTCGTATCGAGTTTCTTGGCCAGCTCATACATCGAACGGACCCAGGCCTGATGATCCGCGTCGTAGCCGCCATCGCCGATCCCCCAGGTTTCGTTGAACAGAACCCAGCAAAAGATCGAGGGGTGGTTGAAATCGCGCGCCACGGCACCGCGAAGCGTCGTTTCCCAATTGGCGCGCGACCGTTCGGTGTAGCTCCGAAAATTCGGCAGATCATACCAGATCAGAATCCCTAGTTTGTCGGCCCAGTAATAGAAGCGCGGCTCCTCGACTTTGATGTGGACACGCAGCGAGTTGAGGCCGCAATCGCGCGTGAACTTGAGGTCGTGCTGGATTGCCTCGTCCGACGGATAGGTGTAAATCCCTTTCGGATTGAACGACTGGTGAAGCGCTGCCTGGACATAAATCGGCTTCCCGTTGAGCAAAACCGACTCGAACGGCTGATCGCCCCATCTGCCCGTCTCGATTTTGCGCAATGCCACATAAGAGACAACTTCGTCCTCCACCGTCGGTCCCGAGAGCAGTTGGAATCGAATATCGTAAAGATGGGGCGACTCCGGCGACCACAGGCGAACCTGGAGCGGCTTGATGACAAGAGAAGCGTTTCCACCGGAAACCGGCGTTGAAACCTTCTCGAACTCGTTCTTGGGCGATTCCGCCGCCACGATGAGACCCGCGGTCTTTTCGGCTCTGACGCGCAATTCGATTCTCACCGAACCCGCATTGAGATCGGGATAAAGTTGGAATCCCTCGATGGAACGCCAACCTCGCGCTTCGAGATAGACCGTTTGCCAGATGCCGCTGGAGGGCGTGTACCAGCCCGTCTGCTTGCCGGTTGGTGTTTCGGCGTCCACATTGTCTTCGGCGCGCACAGCGAGGTCGTGCTCGCGGCCGTCTTTCAGCCAATCGGTCGCGTCGAACTCGAACGGCAAATAGCCGTTTTCGTGAAAGCCGATCGCTTTCCCGTCGAGCCACACACGCGCGGCCCAATCTATGGCGCCAAAAACGAGAACAATTCGTTTACCCTTCCAGTCGCGAGGTGCTGAAACCTTTCGGTGATACCAACCCACGCCGCGATAGTCAGGCTTTTGGATACCCGACAGTTCGCTTTCCCAGGGAAATGGCACGACGATTTTCTGCGACCATTTGTGCTGGCCCGGCTCGAACCACTCTTCCTTTTCGCCGACGTTGCTGGGGTCAAAATCGAAATCCCACGTGCCATTGAGATTGACCCACGGCGACCGTTGAAAGTCCGGCCTGGGATGCTCAGGCCGCGGAATGTCTGTTTGTGCCCCCATAAGGGTGGCTGACATTCCCACTGCCACAAGCGTAAACACCACGATTCTCATTTGCTTTCTCCTTTCCGGCTTAAGAATACGTAAAATAATACAAGACGCAGTCCAGGTTGTGCCAAATTTCAAAATTCGCTTCACCCGAGAGGGTGCCAAGAAATAGCCTGGGGCAACGCCCCCCTACCACGGGTTAGAGCGCGCGAATACCCATCTCACACCTGCCGCGTCAGGGCTTCGACCAAATCATTGGTCCGAAAGACAGCCGTTTGCCCGTCGAGGCGCTCGCGGCGCTTGCCGTCGAAAAGGATACCGTCCAGTTGAGCCGAACTTGCGTATTTGAGCTTCACCTCATAGGGTGGGGCCATTGTGAACGGTTTGACACGACCGACACGGAACAGGGCCGCGCTTGCTCGCTCGTAGATCAATTGGCGCGCCGCTTTCGGCGGGAGCAAGCGCGCCGTGTGGCGACCCAATCCGATCTTAACCTGTGCAATTTCGATGTCACCAAGCAAGGCGCGCGCTTCGGCGCAGACTTTGTCGTCGCCAGTGACCAGAAGAACCGGCACACCGAACCGTCCCGCCCAGAGCGCATCCTGTCCCACTTCGCCCAGCATTACGCCATTGATCCACAGATGCTGCCACGTCGCCGAACTCATCGTGTGATCGCAGACAGCGCCAGCCGTGCCCTGCATGGCGTGATAACCGACGAGAAAAACACCGGCAAACGAACTATCGAGACCGGGGAGGCGCTGGACGGGCGGTGAGCCTTGAATATACTCCGCGCCTTCTTCGAGTTCCTCGTAAAGCAACGTTTTGCCGCCGTTGTGCATGTCCCAAACCACGATCTCCCTGGCGCCACCCGCGCGTGCCCCAGCTATTGCTGCGTTCACATCGCGTGTCATCAAGGTTCGAATTTCGGGAATCTCATCGGGTGGCCGAAAGACACCGCTAATTCCTTCCGCATCACAGGCAATATAGACCTTCACGACCCACCTCCGTCGTCATATCTCCGATCCAGAAAGCGCAAGCACCACGATCCTGGCCCGCGCCGCCTTGCATTGCAAGGCCGATTGTTATGCGACGACCGAACCGCCAAACGCGAGGCAGCGTTGGTGGATGAGGAACTTAGAGCTCCTAAAAGAATGACATCGCGCCAAGCCGCAAAGGCGCCAAGAACGTTCTTTCTGCGTCTTGGCGTCTCTGCGTGAGATCATTTTTTTAGGGACTCTTATTACAACCTTGACGTCGAGCAAAGCCCTATGATGAACTGTCGGGTGTTGTCCCCATCGAAGCGCATGTCGAGGAAGATCATGAAAGCGTGGTGGAGAGTCGGAATCAAACGGTCGCGTCTGGCCATGTTGGGTTTCGTTCTGGGCACTTGCTTTGTCTTTTCGGCCGGTTGTGCGCGAAGGGCAGGCAAAATGGTCCGTTTCGAGGGCATGGCCCGTCCTGTGGCAGGCGTTCCGACGGACGTGGCCTCTGCGCCCGCGCAATACGGTGCTTTTGGCCGGCAAATAGAGGGTATCGAGGTCGTTGCCGGCGGCGAAGTGCGGCGCGCAAGGGCTGCCGCGGGAGCGCCGCCAGCACCCGAGGAAGCCGCTCCACCTGCGCCTCCAAGCCCGATGGTGCCCGGAGGCGGCGAAAAGGAAACGCAGCCCTCTCCCATCGTTGACCTCACGGCCAAGAAGCGCCTGGTCATTTACACAGCTCAATTCTCGATTCTCGTTGCCAATGTCGAGGACTCAATGAAGACGCTGCTCGAAAAGATCAAGCAGTGGGACGGCTATGTTCAGACAAGCGATCTGAAGCGCGTGACCTTTCGCGTTCCGGCCGAGAAGTTCGATCGCGTCGTCGAAGAAATCTCGCAAATGGGAGTCGTGACGAACAAGCAAATCCAGGCCGAGGACGTCACGCGACAGTACACGGACCTCCAGCTTCGGCTCGAAGTCGCCGAGGCGTCGCGCAAGCGCCTGATGGCGCTCCTGGAAAAAGCTCAAAAGACCGAAGACCTGCTCAAGATCGAAAACGAAATTCGCCGTCTGACCGAGGAAATCGAACGGATGAAGGCGGAACTTCGGACCTTGGCCGATCGAATTGCTTATTCGACGATCACGGTCGAACTGTCGGCCAAGGCCGCGGAAGTCCGACGGCCTCGGCCCCAGGGCAGCTATTTCACCTGGGTCAACCAGATCGGAGCCGAAAATGTCCTGCGCCGTTTTTGACCCGTCGCGCTCGGTTCACCCGCCCGCGCGAATCTCTTTGCCGGTCATCGTTGCCTGTTTGTGTGGATTGCTCTTGCTGACCGGCGGTTGCGCAACGTTTCACATGCCCACACCCGAAAACTTCATCAAGGGCAAATCGTCGCGGGCAAACTTCCGTGCCTTGACGTCCGAAGAGGACAGATTATTCGTTCAGCATTTTGCCGTTCTCGAAAAGCAGAACATTAAATTCTGGGCGAGCGCCGTTCGCAACAATCTCGTCGAGCAGCGCGGCTATACACTGGTCGAAGAAGGCGAGTTCAAGACCGATCGCGGCCTGGTTGGCCATCGTTTCCTGTTCGAAATCTCGATGGGCGAAGTTCCCTATCGCTATCTCCTGGTTGTCTTTGCCAGCCGGAGCTGGTTGCGGCAGCACATTTACACGGCAGAGTTTCTGTGCGAGAAAAAGAACTTCGAGAAAAGCGCGCCGGCCGTCGAGAAGGCCCTCAAGCAATTCCAGCCGCGCCGAGGCCGTCTGGGAGAAAGGAAGTGAGAGGCGAGAGGCTGGAGGCTGGAGGAAAAAAACACCTGCGAGATCGGCGTCGTTGCATTCTATCTCTTCTTTGGCATCCTGCCCGTCAGATTACTTCTTCCACGAAATACCTTTCCCACTTTTGCGCGCGCTCGAATTCCTCGAACGTTCGCTCGCGCTGTCGAAAGAGCCGACTGTGATAGAGACGCCTTCCGCTCGGCGAAAGCGGGGCCGGCGTTGTCGCGTGAAGCATTTCGTGAAAGGTAATGTAGCGGACAAAGTATTCGGGCACCCGGCGCTCATCGAGGATTGGATGGATGCGAATCAGGCCGGCTGTCTTGTCATAGGTGCCGAACGTAATCTGGCGGCGGCCACGCGGCAGGTGGGTGCTGTTGCTCCAGGTGATTCTCGCCGAACATCTTCCCTCAAAATAGCGTTTGTTGATCTCGCCGAACAAGGCATGCAAATCATAGACCTTGCCGCGTGGGTTAATCTTCAGAGGCCGCGGGCGACGTTCCGCCAGTTTGGCTCGGCTGGAACTTTGCGATTCGATAAAGGATCGAATCACGCGGCGGGCTTCGGCGTCCTCGCGACGGATCAGCGTTGTCACTGCCCGCACGACGTTGGGCGGAGCTTCGAGAAAGGACTCGTGCAGGTGGACACGAACGTGTCGAGTCCCGTTGAGCGCCCGACAATAGAAGTAAATCCAACGGTTTCGATGGAATCGCACCTGGAGAGTCCGGCCGGACAGCCGTTCGAGACGCTGGATGAAGCGACGAAAGCGCTTTTCTGTAACCGCGGTGCGCTGTGGTCTCTGCATGCTATGAATCAGTTGGGTGCTCATGGATGGAGTTCCCCATTGCGTTGAAGGAATTCAGTTGGTCTTTCGAGCACGGCGTCTGACGATGTCCGCAAACGCCTCAAGGCGAGTCACCAGACCCATTTCATTGTCATGACCGTCCAGCGTAAGCGACAGGTAGGCAACCTGCGACTGGTGCCGTGCCGCCCATCTCACGACATCCAGGAGTAAACCATCAACCCCACACTTGAAGCAAGACAAATAGATGAGGCCGTCAATGCCGCCATTCTCGAAGAAAGACAAAGCGGCACCCAAAACTTCGCGCCCCGAAGACCAGTAAACGTTCTTATCGAGCCTTCTTACTGAGGACTCAATTCTCTTCCGAGGGATAGACTCAACAGGAACAATCCAAAGGCCAAGATTGCGCAGTTTTTGGACTAGTTCGAGATTAAACTCCCAATCGAAAGCGATATAGGGATGACCAAGCAGAGCAACCCGTGGCATACTTGTGCTGGGTTGTGAATGATTACGTTGGCCCGGCGGCCTATCTGGGACGGTAGGGCGGGCATCTTGCCTGCGACCGGGTCTGTGCGCCATTCCCGTCTGGCGCTGAGGATCAAAAACATCCGGCGTTGGTAGTTGATTGAGCCGCATCTCAAATTCAGCCTCGAATTGCGCCTCCATGGCCGTCGCTCGGCGAAAAGCCTGGCGACCTACGGCAGCCAGCGCACCAAGTTGAGCCGCAACTTCCAGATAAGCATTGCGGATGGATGACCGGCCCAACCGAGCGTCTATTACTGGCGCGAGGACTCGGCGGTCGGGCCCGAGCACCATCTGGACAATGTCGGGCACACCGGTGAATCTCGGGCACATGATTCCGCGAGGAACGATGCTGATCAGGCGGGGCATAAAAACCATGTCGGCCTGACCGGCAATCGCCAACGTCCGATCGAGCAACAGTTGGATCGGAAAACAGGCCTCTTCGACAATCGTACTGGCGCGGTCGTGGTGGCGAGGAGTCGGCCGCGCAGGATCGTTGGTTACCACGCGGCAACCAAGCCCCTCGAAAAACGTCTTCCAGAATGGCCATAGTCGGAACCACCACAGAACGCGCGGAATGGCCACTACCGGGAGCTCTGTGCATGTGCTGGCTGTGTTCTCGGCGCTCATCGTCGTCACCACCGACTATTGAGATGGACATTGTGCCGGGCCGCAAGTGGGAAAGTGAGCCATGTTCGCCGACAGATCCCCCAGATCACGGAGAGAGAAACCATTCTGGGAGTTCAAGACACCGACGGGCCAATTTCGCGGCGGAATCATGATCTGCTACGACCGCGAGATGCCCGAAAGCCCGCGTATCTTGATGCTCAAGGGAGCCGACGTGATCTTTAATCCGCTGGCGTGCAATTGTCCAACCGACGACATTCATCGTTGCTTGCTTCGAACCCGCGCATTTGAAAATGAGGTCTATATCTTCATGGTCAACCATGCCGCGCCACGCCAAAATGGCCACAGCATGGTTTTTGATTTCACCGGCAAGATCGCCCGCGAGATGGATGAAAAGGAGGGCGTGTTTGTCCACGAGCTCGATCTCGATGCGCTCAAAAACACCGCGCGACGGGCATCTATGGTTTTCACCACCGCCGCCCCGAGCTATACAGGATTCTCTGCGACCCCGCCGGACAAGTCCATTCCGACAACGCCAACTTGCCGCCGAGACGGTGAGAAGAAAAACCCAAACCACAGATTACACCGATTTCACAGATTTTGTGTCTAATCTGTGCGATCTGTGAAATCTGTGGTTGATCATTCTTGGTTTTTCTTTTGTCGGATTCTCCGGCGGGCGGTCGAGGCAATTGCCATTTGTTTGCGAAGGTCGTCGGCCTGGGCGGCGATGTTGCGAGGACCGACTTCAGGAAGTGGTTCGGGAGGTTGGGCGGCGGCGATCTTTTCGGGCAATTCGGGTGAGGAGGGCGCAGCCCGCCCTGAGACGGGCTGCGCCCCTACAGCGTCTCGTTTGCGCTTCTTGCGGGCGGCCTCGATTTTGTGGCGGGCGCGACGGGCAACATCGGCGACCGACAGGGTCTCGGGTTTTTCGGGAGCAGGATAGCCAACTTCGGGTCTTGGCTCGACCGGATGCATGACTTTGGCTTCGCGTTGGCGTTCAAGGCGGCGTCGGATCGCACGCTCGATGTTGATGGGGAGGGCTTTCTGAGTAGTGTCAGGTTGGTTGACGCCCACAAGGGGCTGAGCTACAACGTCGGCGGCGCTGACTTCGATTGCGCGTTTTCCCAGAAGACCTTCGAGCACGCTCAGGGTCGCTCGCCGCGAGGGAATCGAACCTTCGCCGCGTTCGATGTTCCATGTCGCCTCGGTTCGCAGCGGCTTGCCGACGCAGCAGGGACAACCGTCGGCGCATTGGCAGTCGCGCACTCGCTGATAGACAACTTCGAGGATGTCTTCGAGAATCTCGTAAGCCTTCTCGACAAACCCCAAGCCGCGCGGGTGGCGCTCATAGACAAATACGGTGTGCCAGGGGCTGTTGCGGCTTCCGACCGAATGGGAGAAATCGAGTGTCTCGGCGCTGACGAACAGTGGCAAGACCATGCGCACCGCATAGCCGAGGCCTCGCAACCCTGCGAAGGCATCCAGACCCCGGCCATAAACATCGCGCATCAGGTCCTCGGGCGCTTCGATCCAGAACGCCAGAGTTTCGAGCGACTGGACAGGCAAATCCACACGATGCACGCTGAAGGCTTCGAGGCTATACCAGCGAATCTTCTCGTAACCAAACGTCCGGAAATAGGCGGTAACTTCGCCGAAGAAGGCACGCCCGGCGCCGAGCGGTCGTTGGCGCAGCGCCTTGTCAATGTGGTCCACATCGGTTCCGCCCATCGGCTGCGTGTAGTAGTCCACCTCGACCTTGCGCACGAACGCCATGTTGCGTTCGAGATCGAGCCGCTCGACCTCGTAAGTCTCGCCGAGGTGCATATAGATCGCGCCTGGGTGAACAATCGGCGGGGCATCATAGACATCCACCTCGCCAATGACACGGTCGTTGTCGCCGGCGTCCACGATCATCACATTGGCTTCGCTGAAGGCGCGAAGCGAAAGCTCGTGCTGGGGAATCTCGGACGAAGCGTGATACCAGTGACCCCCGATCCGTTTGACTTTGCGTTTCTCCTGGAGCACTTCGAGCGCCGCTCGAGCATGAGGGCCGAACAGCGCCTCTTCCTTTTCCGCGACGGGCAGCTCCGCCGTGGCGCATCGCAAATGGCCGCTGACAACGTGAGGATTGTCGAGCTCCACGACGGCGCGCTCGATCGGTCGCCCGAAGAGATATTCGGGGTGCTCCATGATCCATTGATTGATGAGAGTGTCCACGGCAATAAGGACGACGAGCGAATCGCGATCGCGTCGCCCGGCGCGTCCTGCCTGCTGGAAAAAGCTGGCCAGCCGTCCCGGATAGCCAACGACGATGCAGGCTTCGAGGGCGCCGACGTCAATGCCCAGTTCGAGGGCAGGCGTTGTGCTGACGCCGAGCAGTTCGCCGCCGAAAAGTCGCCGTTCGATCTCGCGCCTTTCTTCGGGCAGATAGCCGCCGCGATAGGGCGTTATCTTGGCGGCCAGCGGCGAGCCCATTCGTTGGAGTTCCTCATGCACATAGCGATAGAGCAACTCGGCGGTCACGCGCGCCTTGCTGAAAATGATGGTCGGAGCGCGGTTGGCAATCAGTCGCGCAGCGATCCGGTGGGCCTCGACGTTGGCGCTACGGCGGCGATAGCGTCCCTGTTCGCTGACGATGGGTGGATTCCAAAGGACATAGGTGCGTGCACCGCGCGGCGAGCCGTCGGCGGCGATCAAGTGCATTGGGCGACTGACGATTTGTTCGGCTAGCTCCTTTGGATTGGCGATTGTCGCCGAGCAGCAAATGACCTGGGGCTGAGCTCCGGTGGCACAGGCATCTTGCCTGTGAGTGAACGTCCCATAATGCTCCAGAACCCGCCAAAAGCGACGAAACAGATTGCCGACATTGGCGCCGAAAATCCCCGTGTAAATGTGGAGTTCATCGAGAACGATGTGGTGCAGGTTTTGAAAAAAAGTCGCCCACTGCGAGTGGTGGGCGAGAATCGCGGCATGAAGAAAGTCGGGATTGCTGAAAACCACCCGACCGCTCTGGCGCAACTTGCGGCGCATGTCGCTTGGTGTGTCGCCATCGAGAACTCCGGCCTCGAGGCGCAGACCCGTGATGCCGCCAGCGAGTTTCTCGAAGGCGCGCCGTTGGTCTTGGGCAAGTGCCTTGGTCGGAAAGAGAAGAAGCGAACGCTGCGATGGATCGGCGAGAAGTCCGGCCAGGATGGGCAGCTGATAGCCAAGCGACTTGCCGCTGGCCGGACCGCTAACGAGGACAACATTCTTGCCTGCCGCCAGCGCGTCGAGCGCCTCGGCCTGGTGGGAATACAGGCGCTCGATCCCAAGCGAGCGAAGTGCTCCCTCCAGCGCGTAAGGCAACCGGTTTTCGGGTTTCGCAAATCGAGCCGGACGTGCTGGAACGCGCTCGATATGCACAATCTGCCCGTCATACTCCGGGGCATTCATCAATTCTCGCAAAACCGCTTCGACATCCACGGTGATCAGACCGACACAGTCTGGCCGGACGTTGCCGTCGCCGTGATTTTGGCGAGACGAGCGAGGAAGTCGCTGGCGTCCAGCACTTCGAGGAGCACGGGTCGGTCCTCGGGAGAGAAATGAACGATCAATCCATCCACTTCCTCGGCGTGGTCAATCTTCCCCTCGGAAAGATGGATCAAAAGGACATCGTCCTCACGGTTATACTGAACCTTCATAGCGGCTCCTCCTTCCCGGATAGAGCGTGGCCACAACGATTTCGGTCTCGTTCTCTTCGAACACCACACACAGGACGTGATCGCTGTTGAGCGGTCCTTGCGCAATTCGGCGGTCAGGTCGGCATTCCTCTATAACTTCGGGCTCGCGCAGAATCTGCAACACCCCAGATCGTTCCACAGGGCAGCCACGTTCCGCAAGTATAACAAACTTCTCACTTGCGTGTCGCGTGAATCGAATTGGCTTCATTTGCTATCTCCGATGCCACCAGATGTATTGACATTTGCTTCGACGATGGGCGCTCATTCCCAGTCCTTCTCGCCGACCAGCATGAACAGCGCCAGCTCGGCCATCGTCAGAAGGTCGAGAGCATTGTGATGGATGACATGGCGCATGAGCGAAGCATCTTCGGTGTGGACGAATGCGTGATACACCGCGGGAATCTGGTCGCCAGAGATGTCGTCCACACGGCAGCGGCGACAGATGAGTTGCTCAAGTGTGGACAGTCTGCAATCGGGCAGCTTGCGCCCCCAACGCCGCCGCGACTCGTGAAGCAAGTCGAAATGGCGCGGCGGCCAGCCCACTGTCACGCGATTGACGGTGGCACGGTCGCGCACGTAGGGGACATCGAACGACCGCCCGTTGAATGTGACGAGCAAGTCGAAGCCTGGCAGGTAGTCGGCAAGATCAGCCAGCAGATGGCGCTCCTCGGCGTAATTGCGAGCGAAGTATTGCTTTACGAGGAAATCGTCTCCCTCGAATTCCATCACTCCGGCAAGAAAGAGAGGACATCCCGAAAGTCCCGTCGTCTCGATATCGAGATAGAGAACGCGGCGAGGGTCGCACTCGGCCAATTCGGCGAGGCGGCGATGGGTGCCTTCGGGGAGAATCAGCGCCTCGCTCATCAGAAGTTCAGCATAGCGGCGAATGAATCTGTCGTGGTCGGCGGCGATTTCGCTCAAGCGGCGTTCGATCAACCAATAGGCGGTGCCATCGGCGCGCTCGACGAGGCGTCCAGGCGCAACATCTTCGATCCGAAGCGGACTTTTTTGCGCGATGTCTTCGGCGAGATCGGGCACGCGAATCACGTGGAGAGAATGGCCGACTGTGCTGGACGATCGGGAAGGCGAGGCCGTCGGTTGAGCGCGGCTGCCGGTGAGCGTAGCAGAGTTCAGTTTTGCGAGGCGTTTCTTGAGATCGCGCGGAAGCATATTCTTAGTTCTACGTTTCGAGTTTCTTGTAGGGGCGATTCATGAATTGCCCCCACGTAAAGAATGACATCTCCGGGCATTCACATGGCAAGGGGAAAACCATTGATTTAGCTGGCAGGACAAGCCAGGATAAGACTTCAACGCAGGCGCTTAGCCTGAACGAGCGGGTCGCTTCCTGGTGGGGTAATTCACGAATTGCCCTTACTCAAGCGAGAAGGAGAAGCCACGATGAGAGCAGTGGTATTTGTTCGCGAGGGCGAAATGCAGATGGCCGATTTACCCGATCCTCAGGCTCGTTCGGGCGAAGTCGTCCTCCGGGTTCGCGGGTGCGGTGTTTGTGGAACCGACGCCCATATCTTCCATGGCGATGTGAAAGAGGGCGTTATTCCGCCGGTTGTTCTGGGTCACGAAATCGTCGGCCAAATTGTCGCGATCGGCGACAACGTCACCGAATGGGCCGAAGGCCAGACGGTCGCCGTGGATCCCGTCGTCAGTTGTGGCCGGTGCGAGTATTGCCAGGCGGGGCGGTCGCACCTGTGCGCCCGCTCGACGGTCATCGGTTACGGTCGCCACGGCGGCTATGCGGAATACCTGGCTGCTCCTGCTTCGCACATCGTGGCCGTCAGCCCGAAGATCGGACTCAAGGGAGGCATCCTGGTCGAAACGCTTGCCTGCGTTCTGAATGGTTACGAGCGACTTGGATTCGAGGCCGGGCGCACGGCGATGATTCTCGGCGCGGGGGCGGTCGGGTTGCTTTGGAACCAGATGCTCAAACATAGCCCCTCGACCTACCTGATCCAAAGCGAACCGGTGGCCTATCGCCGCAAGATCGCGGCCGAGCTTGGAGCCGACCTTGTCATTGATCCGTCGCGCGAGAGCGTGACCGACCGGGTTCGCAAGGATTTCCCCGAGGGCGTGGATTTCATCGTGGATGCTTCGGGCGATCCAAGCGCGGTGGAGGAAGCCATCCGGTTGGTTCGCAAGGGCGGCACGTTCATGATTTTCGGCGTTTGTCCCAAGGGAAGCGAGATTCGCGTGGACCCCCACGAGGTTTATCAGCGCGAAATGCGCATCATCGCCGCGAAGATGCCGCCGCGAAAACTCAATCAGGCTGCTCGCTTGCTCGAAACCGGCAGGATTGACTATGAACGCATTGTGACGACCGTGCGTGGGCTTGGTGACGTGGTCGAGGCCATTCACATGTTCAGCGAAGCGCGTGATCGCAACATGAAGATCGCCATTGACCCGACGCGGTAAGAAAATGTTTCGAGTTCCGAGTCTCGAGTTCCAAGTTGAGAGTTATACGCTCCAGGTTTGGGATGAGAACTGGAGTGAAACTGGAAAGTCGGTTTTTGTGGCGGGGCAGACATTCTGGCATATTTCCGATCAGAAAAAGAGCGGGCCGACGTCGCTGTGCCACTGGTCCCAAATTCGCCGGAAGCGCGCCTCGTAGAGGCGTTCAAATAAATCCAGGTTCTCGGGACAATGCGCGCGCACGAGATCGCGCAGTTTCTCGATTTCAATTGCGACATCCACCCATTCGATGTCTTCATGGAGGATACGCGAACAAAGCCGGTCGGAAGCTCGAGCAAGAATCGTGGCGAGATCTTCGGCTTCCATCGCGGCCATCACCTTGTGAGTCCTAGGGATAATCAAAACTCCGTGTGGCGCGGGAGGCAACTGTTTTGTTGAAGAAGGAAGCAAGCAAAATCGTCGGTGGGCCCGACACTCTTGTCGGGCAAGAGAGGCGATTCGTGAATCGTCCCGACAATGCGAGGGGCAGGAGAGCACGGTGGGTTATTGGGCTGATGGCGCTGCTTGTCGTTTCACTTTCGACAGATTGCGCGTGGTTGAAGCGCCGCGCCGTTTCTTGGAGAGGGCAAAAGGGACTCGAAAGTGAGATTCATGCGCTGCCGATTGCACCCGATGTGGACTATGCAACTGCGCTCGACCTTGGCGAAGGTCGCAAACTCTATTGCAGCGACCGCGATTTGATCTACGCGAAAGACGATCACTTCTATCCAATTGTGGTCCGGGGGTATCCCCGGTTGGTAGGTCTTTCGCCCGCGGGCGACAAAGTCGCTTTCCTCGAGCCAGCCGAGTTCGAGATGGCCACCGACTTGTATGTGTTTGACGTTCCCGCGCGAAGCTTGCGGCGACTGACCGAGCACCGCGACCAAGCTTCGACGCTGAGTGTCAAGGCAGCGCGTTGGTTCGACAATCGAACCCTCTATTACCTCGAAGGCTATCGCTACGGGACGGTCAGCCGCGGGGGCGACTTGTGGCGAGTGGACGTCCCCTCGATTGCACGCCAGCCGATTGTTCACATCATGAGGAACGAAGGGGGATTCGAGGAGATCGTGGAATTCGAGTTCGTCCCCGACCGCAAAATGATCCGCTATGTCGCTGTGCGATACGACGAATTGGGTTCCGAAACCCGCCAAGCGCGTTACTGCGCCTTGGATGGCAAGCCAATCCCATAAGGAGGACGGACGAGTCGCTTAGCATTCCTTCCGCTTTGTGAGTTCTGCACTCCCAGAATAGCCGTGTTCGTCTTTATTTGCGAACCGTTGGAAACACGGTTGGCACACCATGTTTTAATGAGTGGTGGTCACTGAAAGCGCCATCCGAATAAGAAACTGCCGGGCTCTCAACGTTGTTTTGACGGCGGGCCCGGTTTGTCGCAGTCTTTTATGTCAGAAAAGGTGCGGAGGCTGGGACATATAAGGAGAATTGTGGGGGCAAGAAGTACGGATAGGGCTTTTTGGCGTGTTATCGTTGTTTTCCAGGGAGGCCGGGTCTTGAGTATTCAAATCCCAATCGAGCGAGAAAAGATCGCCGCCTTCTGTCGGCGTAACCATATTCGCAAGCTCGCTTTCTTCGGGTCTGTTCTACGGGATGATTTTCGCCCTGATAGTGATGTGGATGTCCTGGTGGAGTTCGAGCCGGGACACGTCATGGGACTACGAATCATTGAAATGGAAGACGAGCTGTCTCGGCTTCTTTACGGTCACAAGGTAAACCTTGTCACGGAGAAGTATCTTAACAGGCGTATTCGCAGCCATATTCTGGCGAGCGCCGAGGTCCAGTATGCGGAAGGATGACCTTGTTTACGCGGGCCATATGTCGGACATGGCCCGGAAGGCCATCGAGAAACTGTCGGGCAAGAGCCGCTCTGATTTCGATGGCGACGAAAACCTCCAGATGGCGCTGGCGCATATAGTCCAGATCATCGGGGAGGCTGCCAGACATGTCTCGCCCGAGTTCCAACATCTTCATCCCGACATCCCATGGCACAACATCATTGGTATGCGCCACAAGGTAGTTCATGACGACTTGCATGTCGAATATGACATTGTCTGGGATGTCGTAGTGGCCGACCTTCCATCCCTTGTTATCGAACTGACGAGAATCGTGCCGCCGCAGTAACGTCGAGAGTTGCACAGAAGACGTTTCTTACGCTCTCAGCAACGGCACTTTCTCGCGGTCCACGCAGACGCGAAGGATTTCGCCGAAATAGACGCGATGAAAATCGCCCTGGGCATAGCAGCCGGTGACGATTTGGCGCGCCAGCGCGTCGGGCAGAACGTCGTTGCGATGGACCACGCGACATTCGTAGTGGATGGCGCATTCGCCGATCAGAGGCGGGCTGACCTCGGCCGAGGGCACCGCCGTGAGCTTCATCCGTGCAAACTTGTCAATGTCGCGCCCTGACCGGCTGCCGCAGAACTGGACCACTTTCTTCATGTCAGCCGTGGGAACGTTGACCGTAAATTCGGGGACTTGTTCGATACAACCGTAGGTGTACCGTGAGGGTCTGACCAGGACGACAAAGATCGGTTTGCCCCAGATGATGCCGACCGATCCCCAGCCAATTGCCATGGCGTTGGGTTTGCCGCGTTGGGCCTGGGAAACGAGCAGAAGTCCATCGCGCGCCATGACGTGGTACGTTTCCTTGAGATAGTCCGAAAAGCCCACATTTTCTTTCGCCATTGAGTTTCCTCCTTGCGGCCAAATGATAAATGCGCTGTCGCGGCCAATCGTTCGATTGCCAATCAGATTGAAGACCCGCACTCGGCGCACCGGGAAAATGACCCAACAGAATCCTACTCCAATTGCTTTCGGTCGAAGATGGCGCCGGTGCGATAGTCGTTCCAGGTGTTTTCGAACCAGTATTGCGCTTGTGGAATCGGACGCACGGGAACGGGAGCGACCTCAAATTCGCCGTTGCCGCGATAGAGGACTTCGAGAATCTCGCCGCGAAGCGATTCGTTTTCCGGGATGGAGCGGAAGCGCTCGCCGAGGAGTGCATGGGCCTCGCGCCCGCCCGTGCGGTCCACCACGAGATAGGAGCCACGACTTCCCCCGCCGCGCTCGAGATACGCCTCGATGGCGCGAAGGTAGCCGGCATGGGCGAGACACATCTGTTCGGTGAGAATCGCCTCGAGATACGGCGCGGCCTTTTCGAACCCTAGGCCTTCATCGTGCACTCGGCAATAGAGCTCGCGCGCTTCAGCGACAGCGCCGCGCACTTGTTCCGGTTCTCGTAAGATGCCACCAGCGCGCGTCATTCGACGGCGGATGTCGCTGCGCACCTGCTCGATGCCCAGCCGTGCCTGGGACGAATTCTCGAGCAATTGCACAATGCGTTCGGCCCGTTCTTTGAGCCCGGTCTCGGCCAGGCGCAGGAACTCGCTCCGCGGCGGTTTCGCTCTGCCCCGATGGACGATGGCCTGAGCGGCACGCAATCCGCCCACCTGGCCGCTGTTCAGGGCCGAGCCGCCCGGTCGCTTGACCCCATGCGTTCCCGCCAGTTCGCCGATGACGAATAGGCCCGGGATGTTGGATTCCCACCAGATGTTAACAGCAAACCCGCCGTTGTTGTGCTGAGCGCAAACGGCGATTTCGAGTGGCTCGCGCGTAATGTCCTTGTCCAACTCGCGGTAGAGCTCAATGCTGGGCCGGTTCATCTTGTCCAGCCGCTCAATGGGCGTGGCCTGCGTTGCGCCCGAACGTTCGAGATAGACTCTTGCCTCTTCGCCAAGATCATCGAGCGAAAATAGTTTCCAGCCGGGCGAAGGCCGTGGGTTCTCACGGAAGTCCATATAAACACGTCGGCCACGAGAAACCGATTCATTATAGACCGCCAAGTCAACAAGCGACGACCCTCCACCCGCAACGCGTTGAGGATCGAACGGCCATTGGTAGCCCTTGAGGAAAATATTGGTCGCCATCGAACGCATGTCAGGAAAGTAGTCGTTGAGGAAATCGCGCTCATTGCTGCCGTCGGGCGCGGTGCTGAAGTAGCGCGGAACGACCTGTTGATAGGTGCCCGACAAATTCCAGCGCGGCTCAATCGAAGCCAGACCAAATTGCGACTCGGTGAGGTTGGCAGCGATGGCTCCCGCCTCGAAAAGCGCCCCGTGGCTGCCCATCTGACCACGCGGATAGACGCTGACTTCATACATGTCGCCCGGCCCGCCGGTCGCCACGACCACGTTGTGGCAGAGGAACAAGACCAATCCGTGGTTGGGCTGATCGAGATTGTCGGCGTCCACGGCAATCAGGCCGATCACTCGGCGCGCCTGACCATAGCCTGTTGTCAGAATGTCGGTCATCCAGTGGTTTTCCAAGAAGTGAACGCCGTAGCGGTGCAGCCGCGCGAGCGACTTTCGCACCATGAAGCGCGAGGTCCGTGGTCCTGCCGACGTGGCGCGCTGGCGCGGGTCGTGATCGGTCTTGTAGCCGACGAAGCCGCCGCGCTCGTTGTGGGGGAATGGAACGCCATTTTCGACCAGGTGGCAGAACTCGCGAGCCGAATTTTCGCCCTCGATCAGAGCCAGATCGCCGTGACAACATCCCCCGGCGGTCAGCGCCCGTGCAAAATCGAGCGGCGAGTCGGCAACGCCACCCTGCACTCCGACGCGATAGTAGGTCTGTTTGTCCGAACCCGCGTTATGCGACGTGCCCGCGCCAATCCCAGCCGTTACGATGGCGAAAAGCCGCTCCGGCCGCTCGACGCCAGCCTCCTCGAACCCACGGTAGAGATGCTCGGCGCAATTGAGTCCCGCCGCACCGCTTCCCACGATGATCGTGTTGAAGCAATGAATCGTCGGCCGAAGGCCACTCCTCCCGCTTCGCGTACTACGATGAACAACCGCCAAGATTCCCACCCCCCTTGGTCGTGCGTCCGGCTCTAGCGATGTTACGCTTGCTTCGGCATACGTCCGAACCGGAGCCGATCTACTTCAACAGCTATGCGTGACTGACCTTAACTGACCCGACTGACACTCATTCAGGCACGCAACGCAGCCCATACTAGAGATACTGGTCTCTGTCAAATGCAGAAGGAAACGGCTGATACAACGGGGTGCGTCTCACGAAATCGAGAGAAGGTCCTGGCGTAGGGGCGCAGCATGCCGCGCCCCTGCAACCGTGGTGCTTCACGATTTCGTGAGACGCGCTCGCTCTTCGGTTCCTTTCGCACTTTAACCTTGACGTTTCGTGTTCAGACCAAAAGACTCCTAAAAAGTGAGCGATCGCAGTCGAACGGCTAAGTTCGACATTCGAGAAACGTGTTGCCCACATTTCTGGCTGAGTTCGATAGTTTGAACATCACATGACCGCTGAATCTATCCTGGCCAATTCCCCGATAACCGTCCTGGGCCGCTTCTGCATCGCTATGGTGTGGGAGATGGGGGGAATCGCCATTTTCTTCTTCAGCGCTTTCCTCAAGATGTTTTCCCTGCCCGTCAACCTGACGCGAATTTTGCAGCAAATTCATTTCATCGGCTCGAAATCATTATTCGTTGTTGCGCTGACCGGACTTTTCACGGGAATGGTCCTGGGCTTTCAGGGCTACTACACGCTGGTCAAGGTTGGCTCGGAGACTGTGCTGGGATTGGTGGTTGCTCTGTCACTGATCCGGGAGTTGGGACCTGTTTTGACGGCGCTCATGGTCACCGGGCGTGCCGGTTCCTCGATGGCCGCCGAGATCGGAATCATGCGCATTTCCGAGCAGATTGATGCCCTGGACACAATGGACATAGACCCGGTCCGGTTTCTCGTCAGTCCACGCCTGGCGGCTTCGATCGTGAGTTTTCCACTTCTGACCGCCGTGTTCGATGTTGTAGGAATCATCGGTGGCTATGCAACAGGCGTGCTGCTTCTGGGCGTGAACTCAGGAACGTACATTTCCCGCATGGAGTCGGGCGTTCTGATGGAAGATGTCTCCGGCGGGTTTCTCAAGTCGTTCGTCTTTGCGCTGATTGTTTCGACGGTTTGTTGTTACCAGGGCTATGTGACGCACCAGCGCCGCGAAGGCTTTGGCGCGCGTGGCGTCAGCCTGGCTACAACGACAGCCGTCGTCATGTCCAGCGTCTTGATTCTGGCCACGGACTATGTCCTAACGTCGTTTTTGCCATAGAGCGATCATGAGCGAGCCACTGATTCGGTTTCGTAACATTCGCAAGTCGTTCGACTCCCAGCGGGTGCTTGATGGAATCAACCTGGCGATCGAGCAAGGGGTGGTCACGACCGTTATCGGTCGCAGCGGTGTCGGAAAGAGCGTGCTCCTCAAGCTGGTCGTTGGTCTTCTCGTGCCCGATGAGGGAGAAATCCTCTATGGTGACAAGAACCTTCTTGAGATGAGCGGCAAAGAGCGGCGGTCGCTCAAGCGAAAGTTCAGCTACATGTTCCAAAATACAGCGCTCTTCGATTCAATGACCGTCTTTGGGAACATCGCCTTGCCGCTGGAAGAGAAAACCAAGCTGTCCGGGGAGGCCATCCGGGAGAAAGTCCTGGAAAAGATGCGTCTCCTCGAACTCTACGATGCGGAAGACAAGTACCCCGCGCAGCTGTCGGGAGGGATGCGCAAGCGCCTGGCGTTGGCGCGCGCACTTATCACCGATCCCGAAATCATACTTTTCGATGAGCCGACGACGGGCCTTGATCCTGTTCGCAAGGCGGCGGTTCATAACATGATCGCGCGATACCAAAGAGAGCTGGGGTTCACGGCGGTGGTCGTCAGCCACGACATCCCCGACGTGTTCGCCATTTCGCAAAAGGTAGCCATGCTGGAAAACGGCAAAATCCTCTTCGAAGGCACACACGCCGAAATTGAAAACTGTCCCGATCTCGTCGTACAGCGGTTCATTCGCGGGGAAGAGGGACCGGGTGATTCGGATTGAAGCGAGTTCAATGGAGGGAGACCTGAGGCTCGAATGAAAAAGCATACCCTTGAGACATCGGTCGGGATTTTCGTTTTGATCGGGCTGGTCTGCGTGGCCTATTTGACGATCAAACTCGGCAAGATGGAATGGCTTGGGGGAAACTATTACTACCTCGTCGCACGCTTTCATTCGGTCTCCGGCCTGAAGAGGGGCGCAATCGTTGACGTGGCCGGCGTGCAGATCGGTCGTGTCGAGAACATTACGCTGGATCCCAAGGAAATGGTGGCGGTGGTGCGGATGAAGATCAAACCCGAAGTGTCCATCAGCGAGGACGCCGTTGCCTCGATCAAGACCAGTGGTCTCATCGGCGACAAGTATGTCAAGATCGAGCCGGGCGGCTCGGACGTTCTCCTCAAGGACGGCGACTACCTGATCGAGACCGAATCCGCGGTTGATCTCGAAGGCACCATCTCCAGATGGGCCTTCGGCGATGTCGGCCAGCAAAAGAAGGAACGCACGGACAATGAGAAAAAGTAGGCTCCTACCGACCGTCATCCTCGTCATCTTGACGGGCTTGTGGGCCGGCGTTCAGCCGCCCGCCGGACAGGCAGGTGAAGATGTCCCCGAAAAGGCCATGGCGCCCGAGGAAATCGTCAACGATACCGTGGCGAAAGTGAGAAAGGTTCTTCAGGACCCACAATACAACGATCCCGCCAAAAAGAAAGCCATGCGCGAGAAGGTGCGCTCCATCATCCTGGCGGTGGTGGACATGAAGAGCGTCGCAACACTGACGCTCGCGAACTACCGAGAGAGATTTTCCAACGAGCAATTTGACACATTCCGCGATTTGCTCTCTCGCTTGCTCTTCTCGACTTACATCTCTCATGTCGAGAAGCATTCCGCCGACCAGGTGAATGTCCTGGGAACCGAGAAACTGTCGGAGTCGCGAATGCGCGTGAGAACCAGAACCGTCACAGCCGACAAGGAGATCCCGATTGATTTCAGTTTTGCCAAACTGGGCAAAGGCTGGAGGCTGTATGATATCCACGTCGAAGGCGTCAGCCTGCTGAACAACTATCGCTCGCAGTTCCGCGAAATTTTGCTGCGCAAGTCCCCCGATGAGTTGCTCGAACAACTCCGAGAAAAGGTGAAAGAGAATGAGGGTGGTTTGTAGTTTGTTTGTCCTGGTTTTTGCGGCGGCCTGCGCGCGCGTGCCAACCAAGGTCGCCGACACGTCTGCGGACGATCTCAGGGTCTGCGCTCAAGCGACTAACAAGCAGGACGAGTCCGATGAAGTCAGGAAGGTGCTGGAGGAAATAGAGCATGAACAGGCTCAGCAAGTCCCCAGCCGTGCTGACTCACTGAGGCCCTGGAACCTCGTTTGGTTCCACTTCAATGACAAGCTTTACTTCTGGGTGGCAAAGCCCGTCTCGAAGGCATGGGGCATCATCCTTTATCCACGGTTTGTCAGGGGGAGCATCCACGACTTCATCGTCAATCTGGGCTTTCCGGGACGATTCTTCAACACAGCGTTGCAGGGCCGCTTGAAAGCTTCCGGCACGGAGCTAATCGGATTCCTTGCGAACCTTACGGTCGGTGTGGCGGGGTTGTGGGACCCGGCCACAAAACTGTTCCACCTCAAGAGGTACGATGAGGATTTTGATCAAACACTCGGCGTGTGGGGCATCGGCACGGGACCTTTTATCATCTGGCCGCTGCTGGGTCCATCCTCGATCCGCGGAACGCTCGGCGCGGTGGGGGATTATTGTCTCGATCCTCTCGTCCGCTATTCCATCGTCATCGTCGTGCGCGCAATCAATGACACCTCGCTGGGACTCAGCGAATACGAGTCCCTGATCCGGCTGGCGGTTGATCCCTATACCGCCGTGCGCGACGCCTATTTCGAAAACCGTCGCAAAGTCGTTGGAGAATAGCCATCTTGTGCGCGGCCGAAAACAAAATCCTCTTCCGCGTTACCTCTCCATTGCGGGTGCATGTCCGAATTCCATTTGTCGGGAACCTCATAACAGGCGCCGGGGCGAACCGCATCGAGGCCGTTGTGGGCGTCTATATCGCGCATGAAGTATCGTGTGGCGGCACGATGGTCGGATGGCGTCGGTCGTCGCCCGTGTTCGTGGAGAAAGGTCTTTCGCGCCTTGCGCGCCAACCCAAAGCCGCCA
>Ga0315280_10002067_pt1 | contig 33120 bp, 28 predicted proteins | sample YL17G06_40_MG_FD_203697 | JGI IMG/M metagenome (GOLD analysis project Ga0315280, IMG submission 203697) | Sediment microbial communities from Yellowstone Lake, YNP, Wyoming, USA - YL17G06_40 | ecosystem: Environmental > Aquatic > Freshwater > Lake > Sediment | place: USA: Wyoming | collected...
GGTACATCTGCGAAAATCTGTGGACGGTTTGGATCTGCGGGCATCTGCGGAATACTTCTAGCCTGCACGGTTCTTCTGCCGGTCGTTTCCGGATGTTCCGGGCGCGGCGCGTCTTCCGGCACTCCCGCGCCCGCGGCATCGTCAGCGTCCGGTGATGCGGCCTTGCCAGCCAGCGCCCGGCAGGTGCTCGCCTGGCTGCCCGGCGATCGGGTGGTCGCGGGGTGGAAGCGCGCCGGCACTCCACAGGTGTTCGGGCCGGACAATCTGTGGGAATCGATCGACGGCGGCGCCGAAGCCTACCTGACCTTCGGATTCCAGGAACTCGTGGTCGTCGCCTGCTCCGCGCCCGATCTCGGCGCCGAGGCGACCATCGAGGTGTACCGCATGGCGGACGCCGTCGGGGCGTTCGGGATCTACGCGCAGGAGCGCAACCCGGAGGCCACCTTCGTCGCCACCGGCGGGGAAGGCTACACGGCGCCCAACATCGTGTACTTCTGGAACGGTTCGTACTACGTGAAGCTGACGGCGACCAAGACCAACGACCGCATCGCGGCGTCGCTGCTCGGTCTTGCCAGCGATATCGCCCGCCGCATCGGCCCGCCCGCGCCGATGCCTGCAGGAGCTCTGGCTCTTCCGACGCGAGATCGGGTGGCGCACTCGGTGAAGTACTTGCCGCGCGATATTCTCGGCCAGAGTTACCTGGCCAACGGCTTCCAGGCGCAATATCGCATCGCCGGAAAGTCGTGCCGGCTGGTCACCGCGTCGTTCGATTCGCCGCAGGACGCGGCGGACGGCTTCGCGCGGTACAGGAAATTCCTTGGGACCGCGGCGCCGGCCGCGCGGAAAGCAGGACTGGCGGCCGACGAAGCCTTCGTCGGCTCGGATGCGTTCAACGGCTCGATCGTCGCCGCACGGGCGGGACACACGATGGTCGTGGCCCTCGGCGCACCATCGCAGCAGGCCGCGTCCGATCTGATCGCGGCGTTCCTGGAGCACAAATGACGAACCTGTCGCGCCGCGCTTTCCTTCGTGTCTCCGCCGCCGCCGCCGCCGCGTCGGCGGTCGCGCCGGGCGTCGTGGCGGGGCAGCCCGCCGCCGGCCCGAAGGTGCGCCGCTTCAAGCCGTTCGGCAAGACCGGGTGGAAAGTGGGCGACGTCTCCGGCGGCTCCGACCAGAAGGAACCGGCGGTGTTCGACTACATGTTCCGCGCCGGCATCAACCTGGTGGACACCGGCGCGCAATACGTCGGGCACGAGGACGTGCTCGGGCAGGTGCTGCCGAAGTGGCGCGACAAGGTATTCGTGGTGGACAAGTGGAATCCGCCGCTGGTCACGGCGACCGTCACCAAGGCGGCGCTGCTCGAGGCGCTCGACGTCTCGCTCAAGCGCCTCAACACCACCTACATCGACTGCATGATGCTGCACTCCATCGGCCACCCGCGCTACGGCGGCATCGAGCGGATCCAGAACCCCGCCATCTACGAGGCGTGGGACGAGGCGAAGCGGCTCGGGAAGATTCGCTTCACGGGGGCTTCGAGCCACGGGCCGCGCATGCTCGACGAAATCGGCTGGGGCATCGACAACGATCGCTTCGACGTGATCCTCATCGGCGCGAACTTCCTCACCCACGGCGTCGAGCCGCTGCTGAAGAAGGCGCGGGCGAAGGGGATTGCGACGATGGCGATGAAGTCGATGACGCTCTACAAGTCCGATTTGAACATCCGCGCGCTGCAGGGAAGACAGACGAACGCGCGCCAGGCATGCATCAAGTGGATCCTGGCCTCCGGCCTGTTCGACACCGTCGTCATCCGCATGCCGAATTTCGACCAGGTGGACGAGTACCTCGCCGTGTCCGGCACGACGAAACTGGCGGCGCAGGACCGGCGGCATCTCGAGATCGTCTCGGCCTCGATTGGCGCGGACTACTGCCGGCCGGGCTGCAGCGGGTGTTACGGCAGCTGCCCGCGCGAGGTGCCGGTGTGGGACGTGCTGCGCTACAAGATGTACTACGAGCACTACGGCGAGCAGAAACGCGCCATCGAACGTTACCTGCAGGTGCCCGCCACCCGGCGGGCGGCCGCGTGCGGCGACTGCGACGGGCCGTGCGAACGTGCGTGCCCGTACGGGGTCAGGGTGCGCGAGCGGCTCATCGACGCACACACACAGCTGTCGCTTGCGTGAGGGCTTTTCATGCTGAAGCGTATTGCAGCCTGCGCGGCCGCCGTTCTCGTCCTTGTGCCTGGTGCACGCGTCGTGACGCAGGCGCGACCGCCGGCCACCGCGGAGGACCTGCTGGCCCGATCGGTCGCGGCGCACGGCGGCGCCCGCCTCTCATCGTGGCGGACGATGGCGATTACCGGCACGATCGAGATGACAGACGGCATCACGTACCGCGCGGCCTACCGCGTGCAGGCGAAGATGCCGGACAAGCTGAAGGTCGAGGAGGACATGACGGCGGATCGCGGAGGCCGCTACGTGTACGAGTATTTCCGCAACGGCAGCCAGGCGTGGAGCCGGCGGAATCTCATTGTCGGGAAGGCCGATTTGCTTCGCCTCGAGCGCTGGATGAACCAGTGTCTTGGCGTGGCGTACTACGCGAAGCATTCGACGGCGATGGCCCTGAAGCCGGACGGCACCGCCGACTGGATGACGAAGTCGGCGGACCAGTATCACGTGACCGAGCGCCGGCCGGCGTACGTCGTGGCCGTCACGACCGCGACCGGTTCCACCGACCTCTATATCGACAGGAACACTTTCCATCTGCTGCAGGAAGTCGGCGCCGATTCGCGCCGCCTGTACTCGGAGTTTCGCAGTTTTGGAGGCGCGATCCACCCGACGCGCATCCTCGAAATCACGAAGGGCCGCGGCGGCGCCGACGTGATCACGCCAATCACCTACGACGCGATTCGCTACGACGCGCCAATCGAAGACTGGGTGTTCGAAGAGGACATGCCGAAGAAGAACGGCGCGAAGTAACAACACGCGAGGTATGGATGCACAAGTCCTTGATTCTCGTTCTCACCCTGGCGTTCTGCGCACCGGCCGCTCACGCGGCAGCTCAGGCGTTGACGCCGGCCGAACGTGCGTTCTTCGATCAGCACATTTCGGAAATCGTGCAGATCGAGCCGAAACGCCTGGTCGATCCCGCGCTGCAGAAGGTGTTTGCGACGCCATTCTACGAGGTGACGGTCACGATCCGCGAGAACAACGGGATGAACACCAACACGCTGATTGCGGCGCGCGTCGGATCGCAGCTGGTGAATGCGACGCGACCGGGCGAGGATGCGGAGCTGCCGGACTTCCTGAAGATGATGAACCCGGTCTTCAAGCTTGCGACCTCCGCCGACGCCCGCACACTGCAACAGGCGCTCGACGCCGCCTACCCGATCCTCGGCAGCGACGACCAGAAAGCGAAAACGTACCGTCGCGCCGGGAATCAGTGGATCTTCGTCCGGGGGGTCTTCTTCGACAACAGGCAGGGGTTCGTCTTCGAGACCGATTCGACCGGCGCCATCGTCGCGGTCAAGTACGCCTTGAAGCTTCCCGCCTGAGCGCGCAAATGGAAACGGCCGCGGGAGTTGCCCTGCGGCCGTTGTTGGCCTGCATCTGGCCCTACTCGGACCGAAGCGCGGCGACAGGATCGATGCGAGCGGCCCGCCGTGCGGGGATCCACGCAGCGCAGACCGTCAGGATCACGATGCCGCCGGCGGCCAGCAGGGCCGTCGCAGCGTCTACCGAACGAACGCCGAACACGATCCGCTTCAACACCGTCGACAGGTAATACGCTGCAAGGAAGCCGACACCCACTCCAGCGCAGACTGAGGGTGTCAGATCGCCGAGCAGCAACAGGATGACGTCCGCCGGCCGAGCGCCGACGGCGATCCGAATGCCCATCTCACGCGTCCGACGCGCGACCGCGTAGGTGACGACGGCCAGGATGCCCGACGCCGCGAGCATCAGCGCAAGTGCGTTGAAGAGCGTCAGCAGTATCGTCTGAAAGCGGGAGTACACGGTCGCGCGGGCGGCGAGATCCTGCATCCGCGTGACATCGGATACCGGCACGGCCGGATCGACCTCACGCACTGCCTCGCGGATTGCCGCCGCCACGCTCGCCGCGTCCATCGGACTCGAGACGATGACAACAACCTCCGTTGGGATCCGTTGCCTCGCACTCAAGTAGATCTCGGGCCCGGCATCTCGAAAAACACTCCCTCGGAGCAACACGGCGTTGACGACCGAAAAGACAGCCACGGGAGGACCGATGCCGAGGGCGAGCGTCAGAACGGCAGCAAGAGTGAATCTCGGCGAACGGCGCAGACCCCGGAACGTGTGCCGCAGATCCTCGAGCACTGAAGCCCTCCGCTCATTCCTCTCTCAACAGCAACACTGGATCGGCACGCATCGCCTGTCGAGCCGGTCGCCACGATGCAGCAACGGTGGTGAAGCCAAGGAGGCCGAGGACGACAGTCCAGGTGAGAGGATCCGTAATAGTGACGCCGTACTCCAGCGACATCAACGCCCGTCCCAGCGACCACGCCGTCACCGTCCCGATCAGAATGCCGGTCAACGCCACCATCAGGCCGTCGCGAAGCACCAACCGCCGGATCTGACCTGGCGATGCCCCCAGCGCCGTTCGAATGCCGAATTCGCGCTTCCGGCGCCCCACTGCATAGCTGAGCACGCTGAACAAGCCGCCTGCCGCGGCGAGGACCGCAACTCCCGCGAAGGCGAAGCCCAGGGCCGCGGCGGCGCGTGGTCGCGCGAGCTGCTCGAAATACACGTCCTCGAGCGCCTGAACGTCGACGACTTGAACGGCGGGATGAGCCGCGACAATCCGTTGCCGTACGAGGGCCGCGTTGGGACATACGGGACCGCAGCGGATGCTCATCATCGTGTAGCTGCCCACTCCGTCGAATGGTTCGTAGAACTCCGGCCGGTCGAGCGTCGCGTCGAGGGAAGGATGATGAATCTCTTTGACAAGCCCGATGACGTGGAACCGAGCCTCTAGAAAGCTGAAGCTGCGGCCAATCGGATCGACCCCGGGCCAGAGGGCCCGAGCCAGCCTCTCACCAACCACGACCGCGCCTTCCCGGTCGGCGGGCTCGAACGTTCGTCCTCGGAGCAATGGGATGCCGTAGAGCGCGAAGAACTCGGGACCGACGCTGTACCGATCAACGTCCATATGCACCATGGGTGTACCAGGCGCGTCGGAACGCCAGTCGCCAAACGAGATTGCGCCGCCGTCCGGTGGCAGGCCATACGACCAGGCGACGTGCCGCACGCCCGGAAGACGGCCGACCTGTTCCTCGATGCTGCGCGCCGCCATCGCGCGAGACGGTTGATTCGGAAATGCGGGAGGCGACAACGACATCGTGCTGACGAGGACGCCCCTGACATCGAGTCCGCGTTCGGCGTTCGCCAGGTTGATGAACGATCGAACGAGCAGTGTCGCGCCAACCAGCAGCGTGCACGCGAGCGCGAGTTCGCCAATGAGCAACGCGTGCGTCGCTGCCCGCGCGCCTCGCGTTTCGGTTCCGCCTCGGTCCGTTACGCGCAGTGAAGTGTCGGGGGCCAGGCGGGTCCCGACCCAGGCCGGCAGCAGACCGGCAGCGAGCGTCGCGACGACACCGGAAACGGACGTGACGGCGAGAGAGCGCAGGTCGATGTTCAGCGGATTGAGCGTGCGCAGCAGGAAGGCTTCGGGCAGGAACGTGCGGGACAGGGATACGAGCGCCCATCCGATACCGATTCCCGCGACGACGCCGAGTACGCCGAGGACGCAGCTCTCGACGAACGCCTGGCGGATCAGTCGTCCGCGTGACGCGCCGATCGCCGATCGCATGCTGAACTCGCGGCGGCGGGCCGTCAGGCGTGCCAGAAGCAGGCTGCTGACATTGGCGCACAGGACGAGGAAGACGAGGATGACGCCGCCGGAGAGCAGCGGCACCGCACGCTGGTAGTAGGGATCCAGAACCAGGCCCGCAAGTGGCTCGGCCTGCGCCCAACGCTGTGCGTTGGTACGGTCGGCCCCCCGCGCGGCCTCGGTCGCTATCCGCAGCGCGTCAGCCCGCGGCACGTTCGGCGCGAACCGCACGTACGCCTTGGGGCGCTCGTTCGCCGCCGACCCAGGCAACGCCCCGAAATCCACCGCTCGCCAGATGACCGTGTTCCAGGACGGGAAGCGAAAGTCGGAAGGCAGGACGCCGACGACCACCAGGGGTTTGCCGTCGATCGACACGGCGCGGCCAACGATCGCGGGATCGGCGTGATAAAGAGAGCGCCAGATGTCTTCGGACAGGAGCACCCGATCGTTGATGCCGGCACGCACTTCCGAGGCATCGAAAAGCCGGCCGCGGATCGGCCGGACGCCGCCCAGCAAATCGAACAGTCCCGGCGTCACGCGCGCAATCCCCCGCGCCACGACGGTGCCATCGACCTGGACGAGGGCTGTGTCCGGCACGGCAGACTCCGCGCCAGCGAGAGCCGGGCTCTTCTGCCATGCGTGAAGCACCGCCGGAGCGACCGTTGTGCGTCCGCCGCGGGCGCTTCGCATCCAGACGAACGCCAGCTGATTCGGATCCCGGAACGGAACCGGGCGAAGAATGAGCGCATCGACGATCGTGAACATCGCGGTAGTGATTCCGATGCCCAATGCCAGCATTGCGACCGCGGCGACGGTTGCGCCCGGACGCCGTCGCAGACTTCGACAGGCGCAGCGGACGTCTTGCCAGAGCGAATCGACCCACGTCATGCGCACGTCGCGAATCGCCTCCTTGGTCTGGGCGACTCCGCCCAGATCGCGATAGGCCAGCCTTCGCGCCTCCGTCGGAGGAAACCCGCGTTCGATGTTCGACTGAATCTCCATTTCGAGGTGGAACCGCAACTCATCGTCCATCTCGCGGGCGACGCGCCGTCGCTGGAGCAGGCTTCGCAGTTTCGTCAGGATCGCGGTGAACATGGCAGCACCTCGAACGACGTCACGGCCACCTAGGCGAGTTGAAGCAGCCGACGAATCGCGAGTGAGAACAGGTGCCAATCGGCGGTCTCGGCCTCGAGTCGACGCCGCCCGGCCGCGGTCAGCCGGTAGACCCGCGCCTTCCTGTTGTTCTCGGACGCAGTCATTTCGGAAGCGACGATCCCGGCGGCTTCGAGCCGGTGGAGAGCTGGATAGAGAGATCCCTGACTGACACTCAGCGCTTCGCCCGCTACCTGCCGAATGCGCTGCTGGATGCCCCAGCCGTGATTCGGGCCGAGGGCGAGCGTTTTCAGTATCAGCAGGTCGAGCGCGCCCTGGAGGTATTCGGTTTTGGGCATGCCTGCCTCCTCTCGTGTGGCGACAGGAGGCTACTGCGGAACCATGCGAGTGTCAAGCGGCGTGGAACCTGGATCTGCGGACACGGCACACCGGCGGCATGGGGGCGGACAAGGCCGCACGTGATCGTGCGGCCTGGATTGGCTCAGGCCTTCCCGAGCCGCTGCTGGATCTCGATCACCCGCATCTCGATCCCCTTGAGTTCCTTCAGCATCTCGACCCGGTTCTTCGCGAACAGGTGACTGAACGCCATGACCGACGCGAAGACGAGCCAGAAGCACGCGTTCACGCCCAGCCACAGCGATTTCAACTGACCCTCGAACCACACGCCAGCCGCGAGCATGAGCGTGATCGCCACGAGCAGGGCAGTCACGTATCCGGCGCCGGCTGCCCAGGCTCCCCGCCGCAGCCATCTTTCCTGGTCCTGAATCATGGCTTCCACCTTTCGACGGTACTCGTGCGCGGCGCCGAGGTCCGGCACCGCCTTTTCGAGAAACACTCGCCGGAGTTCTTCGTCAGTCATGGCCGCGGCCTTCGAGCAGGGCGCCGAGCGCCCGCTTGGCGTGGTGGATACGCGACTTGACGGTGCCGGGGGGCACACCGACGACGTGCGCGATCTCGTCGATGCTCAGCCCCTCGAGAAAGAGCAGCACGAGCACTTCGCGGTGCCGGCGGTCGAGGCGGTCGAGCCCCGCGTGCACGTCGAGCACGTCATCGGGCCGAAAGCCGAGGTCCGCCGACACGGTCTCGTTCGCCTCCTCGAGCGCCTCTTCGGCGCCAACCCGCGCCGAATCGTTCCGCACGCGATTGAGCGCGGTGCCTCGCGCCACGCGATACAGCCAGGTTCGCAGCGCCTCGGGGGCCCGCAGCGCGCGAATCGTCCGGAATACCTTGATCCAGACTTCCTGGAGCACGTCGAGCGCCGCGTCTTCGTTCCCGAGCAGTTTCACGACGTAGTAGAGAAGTGGCCGCTCCATTTCCGCAACCAGCAGCTCGAACCCTTCCGGTTCACCGAGCTGGCAGCGGTACGCGATCCATGCGTCTCTCGCCCTGCGGGCGTCCTCTTCCATGGCTGATATAGAGTCACCAAAAACGCTTCATCGGCTCGCGGGAATCATAGCGGGGATGAAATCGGCAGGGGAGTCTTCAGGCCAACTCTTGCGTTTCCAGTAGATTTCGCGACCACGACGAGCGGCCGGACGAAGAGCTGCGGGGCCCGGACTGACGGCAAGGGTCATCGAATATCGGCGCGTCGCGCGCCGTGGCCACGGGCCCCCACGACTCGCTCTTCTACTTCGTTCCGGCCGGCACCGTTGCCGTCCTCCGAAGAAGCGCCAGCGTGCGAGAGGCGGCGAGCTTCTCGAACGCCGCCAACTCGGCCACGCTCGCCTTCCGCTTCAGGATTTGCTCCGCCTCCGCCAGGTTCTGGCGCTCGGCGGCGAGTGTCGTGGGCAACCACCCGGTGCCGGCGGAATTGTCGAGACGTGTCACGTCAACGTACTCTCGGCGCTCAGCCGACTTCAATGGCCGCAGCAGGTTCTTGAGCCTCTCCGACTCCTTCAACAACGCCGCCTCCGGGCCCTCCCAGAGCTCTGAGGGCGGTGTCCCCGCTGCCACCCACAACGGCACGGCAACCGACGTGAGCGGCTCGCCGAGGATCACCCACATAGTTGCCCGGCTCGGATCCTCTCCCGGCTTCACGTTGTGGATCACGACCGCGCTCGCCGTACTGGGCCGGTCTATCGTGTAGTTCGTGTGCAACCAGACGGGGGTGTCCGGCGGAAATGTCCGCCATTGATCGCGCTCCGGATGGTGCAGCAGGGGATGGCCAAGATCGCGCGACATCGTCTGCAGGATGTAGTCGGGCGACAGTTGCCCCGCCGGCGCCCGCTTCAACAGTATTGCCTCCCGGTCGAAGCGGAGGTAGCCGTGGCCCTGATCCGGGGTCCCGCTCCGAGAGAAGTTCGTGTTGCCGAGGTACCGTTCCGGCGCATCGGCAGCGTTCAGCCGCTTGAAGCCGTGCGCGTGAGTTTCGAAAATCGCCGCCCCGCCCCTTGCGTCGATCGCGAGGAAGTTCGATCGCGTCCCACGGTTCCGCCCGAAGTTGTGTTGCAGAAACTGCTCGAACTCGTCCACCGTAGCGCATGTGCGTACTGCATCCCCCATCAGGATCGAAGGGTTGCCGGAAGGCTCACTCGGCGGGAGGTTGTCGGTCGCCGTGTTTGCCAGGCCGAAGCCGGCCGCATTGAGGGATGCCCACGCGAGCCGCCCATTGCCCGGATCGCCGTCAACGAGCGCCAGGTAGCTGTAGGGTTTATCGTCGACGAACACGACCTTGTTCGAGAGCTCGTTCGGATTGTCCCGGTTCTTCCAGAGCAGCGGGGCGCCATCGACGGTGCCGGCGCCGGTCGCCACCAACGAGGTACATTCCTCTGCTTGATCGGCCGTCCAGACTGTGATGCCGGCCAATGCAACCAGCAAGAGCGCGAGCAGTTTGTACCGTTTCATCTGTTATCTCCGCGATCGAACCTCCGAATGCTGCCCCCTCGAGCCCGGCGCGGCAACCTGCGGCGCGCCGGTCGCACCGACGGCTGTAATCAGAAGGAATAGGTCACGCCAAGCCTCGCCACCGTCGGGGGGATGATGCTGGTGACGTTGTTGAAGGTGGCACCCGAGCGCGCCGTCACGCCCAGCTCGACGTTCGTATTCGTCACATTGAAGACATCGACCTGAAAAGCCGCCGTCCCGGGACCGATCTTCTGCCGCTTCTCGACGCGCAGGTTCAGGATGCTCTGGGTCGGGAGACGCCGGGCGGCCGGGTCCTCCATGAGCAGGATGACCTCAGAGAGCCGCTTGAGGCCGGTGGTGAACCTCGCCTCGCGGGCCCACGCGGACCCGCTCTGGCTCGTGAACATGGCGGCCGCCTGGATCTGGTGCGGCAGCTCGTAGCTGCCTGACAGCTTGAACCCCCATTCCCAGTACTTCGACTTCGGGAAGAAGTTCGCGGCGTTTGGATCCTGCGGCACACCGTTGCGCCACGTGTCCGTATGCGTGGCCAGAAACGAGGTGACCAACTGCCAGTGATTCGACAGGCGCTTCTGGGCGGCCAGCTCCAGATTGTGGTAGCTGTTCTCATAGCCGGCGGTGTTCAGGTCCTCGTTCTGCACGAACGCCGACCCGGCATACGCAGCCGTGTAGTCGTAGTACGTCACGGCCCCGCCGTCGTCGCCGGTCCCAACCACTCCGTCCGGTCCCGGGTCCGTCGCGGTGATCGGAATCGAGTACGCGCTCGCTGGCCGGAGCACGTTCACCGTCTGGAACAGATCCACCTCGCGTCGGTAGACGTAGCTGACCCGGCCGGAGAAGTTCCCCGCGAGTTGGCGTTCGAGCGAGGCGGTGACTTCATGCGTTTTCGGCTGCCTCAGGTCGGGGTTCGTGACGGAGGACAACGCGCCGCTTGAAGACACGAAGGTGCCAAACTCGCCGTCGTCGTAGTTCAAGTTATGGTTGAGATCGTTCCACCGGTAGGTCGTCGAGTTGAGCGCATTGCGGTTGTAAGCGTCGGCGTAAATGGGCTGGGTGGCGAAGTTGTACCAGCCGTACGTCGCTTTGAGCACCGTCCGGTTGCTCTTGTCGAGCGGCAGTGACAGCCCGACACGCGGAGCCCAGTTGTTCCACGTGAGGATATCGGTGTAGGGAAAGTCCCCGGCCGGATAGAAGCGTCCAGCTGCTTTGGACTGCGCCGGCAGGAAGATGTGATATCGCTCGTAGCGGACGCCGAGGTTCAGCGTCGCACGCTCCCCAACGCGCCATGCGTCCCGCACGAAGAGGGACTGCGTCGTCATCTTGTTGAGCGTGTGGTAGGGGTAGTTGTAGACGATGACCTGGTAGGGCACGCCGTTCTGGAACCGCAGCTGGTAGTCGCGACCTTCCGGATCCGCATCTCTGTCGTACGTCCTGTTCTCGTCGGTGAATTCCACGCCGGCCTTCAGGTCGTGGCTTCCACCCAGCGCGCTCGCGTAATGCGAAAGGCTGGCGTTGTACTGCCAGCGGTTGCGACCGACGGCGTAGGGCGTGGGGTAGAATCGGCCCGAGTAGCGGAGCGTCACCGTGTCGTAAGCCGCGGGGTCCTCCGTGTGGTTCAGGCAGTCGGTTGCGTACATCCATCGACCCACGAAAGCGTTCACCAACGTACGATCGGAGGCCATCCACGACCACTCGCCCTTGCCTGTACGCGGCTTGAAAATCTGCCAGAAGGTCGATTCCCTGTAGTGATACGCATCGGCGTTCCGCTCGGGGTAGTCCTTCGTCTGGGCCTGCACGAAGCCGCTGAAGCGGTGCTTCGGACTCGTCTGAGCGGTCAGTTTCGCGGTCGTGTTGGTGACGAGCACGTTGTACTCGCCGGGAACGCCCGGGGATGTGTAGTAGCCCACGATGCCCTGCCGAATCCGTTGATTTCGGTAGGAACCGTAGAACCACAGGTGGTCTTTCAACACCGGCCCGCCCAAATCGACGTTGCCGTCGTGGTACGCCTTCAGCGGGTTCCCCCCCTTGGCGCCGCGCGCGCGCAAAGCATCGGTCACATTGCTCGCCTGCAGCTTCGGAGTCTCCCATGAGAACATGCCCGAGCCGCGAAACTGGTCTCCGCCCGACTTCAGAATCGCCATGAACTGCGTGCCGGGCACCGCCATCTCGGCATCGTTCCCCATCGCCTTGATCTGCACTTCCTGGAACGCGCCGTAGTCGTAGTAGAACCCCGCCCCACCGGCGTCCTCGCGCGTATCGACGCCATCGAGTGACGGCTTGTTTCCACCTGTCGACGTCCCGTAGTTCGAGTAGCTCTGCTGGTTCCCCGCAGCCGAGCCACCGACGTCCGCGCCCGTCACGCGGAGCCCCGGCGCCAGGTTCATCACCTGCCACATGCTGCGCGACGTGGGCAGGCTTTCAAGAGCCTCTTTGCCGAGGTTCGTGCTGACGGCCGTCGTCCGGACGTCCACGACCGGCGCGGCTCCCGACACGGTGACCGTTTCCTGGACGCCTCCCACGGTCATCCGCTCGTTCATGGTGGCGACGAAGCCGGTGTCGAGACGAACATCGCGTTTAATCGTCGCGAAGCCCGCCAACTCGAACGTTACCTGGTAGTTGCCGGCGGGCAGCGCCGCAAACCGGTAGCGTCCTTCCGTGTCCGCCACCGCTCCGCGCGTCTCGCCGTGGAGCGCGGGGCTGCTGATCGTGACGGTGACACCGGGCATCACGCCGCCACTTTCGTCCACGATCTTGCCCTCGATGCCCGACCGATCCGTCGTCTGCGCCAGAGCGGCGCATGGCGCGAGGCACGCCACCAACACCCACAGGAAGATGAGGCATGGAACGCTGCGAACTCGACTCATGGCACCTCCACCTTGCCCGGCACCCTGTCTCTTTCGAGACTCGAGGCCCGGAGGCAAATCGAAATTAAAGGTGCGACGAGTGGCCCGCAAGCGACAAAGCGCGGTGCTCCGGTTTTGCCGTGCTATTTCATCGTTTGCCGCGCTTTGTCGTGCCTCTCGACGCGGGCGGGTCGCTGCGAGATCGCAAGGATCCGGTTCAGAGTAAAATCACCCGCCAGGATGGCAGCGGATCTTCGAGGCACGCCCGGAGACGAACGCAAGCAGCCGGCGACGGCCGCCGATCAGGAGGATCGCCTGATCGGGTGGAAAGCGATCGCCGCGCACCTGGGCAGGGACATTCGGACCGTTCAACGGTGGGAACTGGCCGAACACCTTCCCATTCACCGGCTGGAGCATCAGCGGCAGGCATCCGCCTACGCGTACCGGTCGGAGCTTGACGAGTGGCAGAAGCGGCATTCGACGGATCCGGAGCCTGTCGCGATCGGGACGGACGGCCAGACACGAACGGCACGCGGCCGAAAGCGATGGCCGCAGATTGCCGGCGCCGCGCTCATCGTGATCGCGACAGCCGCTGTCCTGATCCTCGTTTTCAACGGACGGCGCGGCAAGGCCAGACTCGGCGTGCCGGGCGAAGACACTCAGAACGCCCAGGCATACGCTGCCTACTCGGAGGGAAGAGCGCTGTATGCCGCTCGGCAGTATCGGCCGGCGATCGAGTCGCTCGAACGCGCAGTCACCAGAGACACGACATTCGGAGCCGCGTGGGCGCTGCTCGCCAAAGCGTATGGTCGCCTGGCACAGCCAGTCTGGGCTGGCGGCCAGCAGGCTTCCAGTCGGGCGGCGGAGACCGCGCGCCGCGCCGCTGCGATTGCACCCGAGAGCCCGGACACGAGGATTGCGCTTGCCCTGGCCGCGCGGGCCCGGGGCGACATGGTCACCTGGCGAACCGAGGCGCAACGGGCCATCGACCTCGATCCTCGGGCCGCCGAGGCCTATGGCTTGCTCGGCGACTCCTACTCCAGCGTGATCTACGCGTGCAATCGGGACCAGGACCCGGAGAGGGCGGAGGCCTACTACCGGAAAGCGCTCGAGCTGGCGCCAGACTTCACCGCGGCGATCACCAATCGCGCAGGCAACCTTCGCCGGATGGGCCGATATGCGGAATGCATCGGTCTGCTCGACAAGGCGGTGCAATCGTTTCGAGACGAGCCGCCGCTGCACGCCACTCGGGGAGCCTGCCGGTTGATGCAGGGTGACCTGAAAGGTGCGAGAGAAGACATCGAGTACCTCCGCGGCAATCCGAAGATCGCGCCTGCCGGCGCCCTGGTGTACCTCGGGTTACTCGACCTGAAGACAGGAAATACGGACCAGGGAGTGTCCGAGCTGGAGCGGGTGGTTTCGACCAGCCCGAGCTCACGGTCCGATCTGATTGTCGCTGAAGTGTACGCCTATGCGGGCGACATTGCTCGGGCGACCATGCACATGAAGAAGGCGTTCGTTGCGGATCCGGGGTGCGCTGGCATGGTCGATACCTCATTGGCGTTCCGGAACGTCCGCAACACTCCGGAAGTGAAGCAGCTGCTCGATAGCTACGGGATTCACTGAACGCTCTCCCGACGCCCCGGAATCACCACTGGGAAATCGGCGTTTCCTACCTGTCTGATAGTATCAGGTTGCCATGCCGAACCATGAAGCGACCGAGGACGCCTCCGAACTGCTGTTTGCCGGACTCCGGTGCCGCGAATACTCGCGACTGGATGCCGGACGTGCCATCTACCTCGATTACACCGGGGCCGGGCTGTACCCGCAGTCGCTGATCACCCGCCACTCGCAGGTACTGGCGGCGCAGGTTTTTGGCAATCCGCACTCCGGGAGTCCCACGTCACTCCGTTCGACTGCTCTGCTGGAGCGGTGCCGCCAACGCGTCCTGACGTTCTTCGACGCGTCACCCGACGAATACGCCGTGATCTTCACGGCGAACGCGAGTCAGGCGCTGAAGCTCGTGGGGGAATCGTATCCGTTCGGTGACGGCGACCGGCTTCTCCTCACGTTCGACAACCACAACTCGGTGCTTGGCATTCGGGAGTTCGCTCGAACCGCAGGCGTGGCGGCCGAGTACATCCCGATCCTGCCTCCCGACATGCGCGTGGTCGAACCCGCGCTCCTTCGTGCGCTGGACACCCCCGGTGGAACGCACCGGCTCTTCGCGTACCCTGCGCAGTCGAACTTCTCGGGGGTCCAGCATCCGCTGGAGTGGATCGAGCGCGCCCAGGCGCAAGGTTGGGACGTGCTCCTCGACGCCGCCGCGTTCGTCCCCACGAACCGCCTCGACTTGCGTCGCTGGCGTCCGGCCTACGTCGTCATGTCGTTCTATAAGATGTTCGGCTACCCGACGGGAGTCGGCGCCCTGCTGGCACGCCATTCAGCGCTGCGCCGATTGCGGCGACCGTGGTTCGCCGGCGGGACCATTACGGTGGCATCGGTCCAGGCCGACCGACATTACCTTGCACCGGGTGGAACCGGCTTCGAGGACGGAACAGTCAATTTTCTCGCTCTGCCGGCGGTCGAATTTGGGCTCGAGTTCCTCGAATCGATCGGTATCGATGCGATTCATCAACACGTGCGGAGCTTGACGGCGCCGCTCCTCGATGCCTTGCTCAACCTGCATCACGACAACGGTCGGCGTGTGGTGGCGCTCTACGGCCCGGCCAACCTGGAGCGGCGCGGTGGGACGCTGGCGTTCAACTTCGTGGATCCCCGTGGCGACGACGTGGAGCCTGGCCTCGTCGAGCGGCTGGCCGGTGCGGACGGCATATCACTCCGCACCGGCTGCTTCTGTAACCCGGGCGCCGGCGAGGTGTCGCTCGGCCTTTCGAAGCCCGAGTTGGAAGCCTGCTTTCTTCAGATGCCGCAACGGATGTCTTACGACGACTTTCGCCGCTGCATCGTGGGGAAAGGAACCGGCGCGGTCCGCGTGTCTCTCGGGCTCGCGAGCAACATGGCCGACGTCCACGCAATGGTCGCCTTCGCGCGGCGCTTCGTAAACGTTGATTGCCGCACGCTCGCCGGCGACGTGTGAACCGACGTGCAGGCGGCGACCCGGGAAGAGATGGGTCATCCGTCACCGAGTGCCGCATGCCGAATCAAGTGGTGAGACAGCGAGGAAACCACGAGCGGTCCCTACGGTACCCACCCGAGCAGCGCCGCGGCGGCGCCCAGCGCCAGCACGAACGCCGGGTGCCACCGCCAGCGCACCAGCAGCATCAGCGCGATGAGCATGAGCGCCAGCGCTCGCCACGTCGGCACGCCCGAGCGCCACAGCAGCAGCGCGGCGCTCGCGACGAGACCGACGACGACCGGGCTCACACCTGCCATGAAGTCGTGGAGGCGCCGCGAGTTCTGAAAGCGGCTGTACAACGCGCTGAACAGGGTCATCAGCACGAGCGCGGGCATGAGGAGACCGACTGTTGCAGCCACCGCCCCGCCGACGCCCTGCAACTTGTAGCCGGCGAACGTGGCGAGCACGGCGATCGGGCCGGGCGTCAGGTTGCTGATCGCGACGCCGTCGAGAAACTCTCGCGGCGTAAGCCAGTGAAGGTCGTCGACCAGGTGCTGACGCAGGATCGCAATGAGCACGAACCCGCCGCCAAAGAACCCGAGCCCCACTTTCGTGAACACGAGGAGGAGCGACGAGCACCCACACGGCGTTGACTCGCACCATCCCGGCCGCAAGGCCCACGACTGCCAGGACCGCGGCGGGCCACGTCCTCAGCGCCTTTCGGCCCATCGACCAGGCTGCCGAGAGGATCAGCGCGATCACGACAGGCCCCAGACCGGCCAGCGCGCCCGCCAACGCGGGCACGTGGTGATAGCGGAAGTACAGGGCCGACAGCGCGATAACCGCGGAGATCGACGGCAGCAGAAAAGCGACGGCCGACGCCAGTCCGCCGAGGAAGCCGTGGCGCCGATACCCGACGAAGAACGCGGCATTGACCGCGAACGGTCCCAGCACCTGGCCGAGGCCGACGCCGTGGAGGAACTGGTCGGCGGGAATCAGCCGCCGCTCGTCCACCAGCTCGCGCTCCATCAAGGCGATGACCGCCATCCCGCCACCGAATCCGATGGTGCCGATTCTCAGGAACAACCCCAGCAGCCGAAGCAGCGACACGGGCGATCGTTCCGTCCCGAGCCCCGGATGCGGCCGGCAACGAGGCGGGCGGCGTGGCGGTGACAGTCGGATTCATCGCCACACTCGCAATCCCTTGAAGAGAAAAAACTGCGCTTGCAGCGTCCACGTCCGGCTGGATGGCTGCGCCCCTCCGCTTCGCGCGGTGTAGTCCACCCAGAGCCGGATCGGTGCCTTCGGAAACGCATAGGTGACGGCCGCGTCCCATTGGCGCGTGGCCGGGCCGGACGCGGCGCGAACGTCCGGCGTGTAGACCTCGTAGCGCGCGCCGGCCTCGAGTCCCTGGACGATCAACACGCTGGCCTGTCCGTACACGCCCTGCGAGGTCCACGACCGGCCGAACTCTGGCGCGAGATGCGCGCGGAACAGCTCCGCCTGAGCGTGCCAGCGGCCGACGCGTCCCTGGAGAAACGCGTTCAGGCGCCGATCTTCGCCGGCAAAGTGGCTCGTCAGGGCGCTGTCGATCCCCGGAAACGCCGACGAGAGGTTCATGTCGTGCGCGTGTCGGGCCGACCCGGCCACGCCCGCCCTTACCGACCACGGCGTGGTCGAGACGGCGCCGTCTCGACTGTACCCGATTCGGACGACGCCCATCGGCCCGCTGTTCCTGAAGGGCATGTTCGCGCCAGCCCCCTGAAACAGCGCACTGGAAACGTCCCACCCGCCCCGTATTATGTCCACTTCCGCGCCTCGGTCCCGCGCGAAACTCGTGCCGACGTTGCCGTCGACGACCATCTGGTTGGTCGCGGGACTTCGTTCGGTAAACAGGAGCGTCGCGTCGGCCTGAAAGCGTTCGAGACCGAAGGGTGGGATGAACTGCCCGGCCTTGAACGCCAGGCGCCGCCAGGGCACGACCACGAAGGCATCCTGCAGCACCACGCGGTCGTCGGTCGAGCTGTGCAGATGGGTCTTGTAGATCACCTGCATGTGGTAATGGATCCCGTCTGTCGGTCCGCCATCGACCATCAGCTTGAGACGCCGCACGGCCCACTCACCGACGCGGTCTGCCGGATCGGTCCAGCGCACCTGCAGGTAGGAGCTCAGGCTCGGCGCGAACCCGCCGGGAGAGGGCCCGTCCTGGGCCGCTGCGAGCCGGGCGACCGACAGCAGGACGAGCAGCGCGACGGCCGTCTTCCCCGTCGCGAGCGTGGCTGGGGCGCGGTGTCCCGCGACGTCCCCCGGTCCCCGCCCACCTGCGCCCGGCGACGAGCCGTCGGCCCAAACGACCGGCCGCATCAGAGCATTCCGAGCTGATGAGCCACGATCTCGACCGCGAAGAACCACATGATGAAGGCGAAGGCGACCTTGACGAACTTCGGGCTCGCCTTCACGGTCACATGGGATCCCACGGCGGCTCCGGCGGCCGCAGCAATGGCCGTGATGCCGATCAGGGCGTATTCGATATGGCCGACGGCGAAATGGCCGGCGCTCCCCACCAGCGAGCTGACGGTGACGATGAGCGAGTTGGCGCCGGCCGCCTTCTGCGCGGAATAGCCCATGTAAAGCACGAGAAACGGGAAGATCATCAGCCCGCCGCCGACGCCGATGAGGCTGGAGATCACGCCGACGGCGAACGAGAACCCGGTGATGAGCGTGCCGAGGCTCCAGGAGAGACGCTTGACCGGCTGCCCGGTTTCTCCCTTTCCCGACCGGATCATCAGAACTCCGGCGACCGCCAGGAACGCGGCAAAGAGTCCCAGCAGGAGGTCCTTCGGCGCACGACTGCTGAGCAACGCGCCCAGGATGGACCCGGCAATCGTGCCCGGGAGGAAGATTGCGCAGAACCTGAAATCGACCAGGCGGTTTCGGGCAAAGACGATGGTCGCCACCAGCGCCGTGACCAGGTTCAGGAAGAGCGCCGTCGAAATCGAGACGCCTACGTCCCAGCCCAGCATCACGAGGACCGGCGTGTAGAGCGAGCCGCCGCCCTTGCCGAACATCGAGAAGACGACCGAGACGACCAGCACGGCGAAGAACGGAATGACGAGCGCGGGATTCATGTGGCTTCTCCAGGGCCGCGCGGGGCGTTCGAGTAGACTCCCGAGGCGGGCGACGGCCCGGTTCCTGCCGCGCGGGACGACTGGTCCCAACTGCCCAGCAGCTCGCCGTTCCCGCATCCAGCTACTTCCGGTTGGAGCGTCGTATGGTTCACACCCCATTCGGCCTCGAGGAAAACTTTCATGGTGGCAAAAAGCCGCTCGATCGAGCGTGCGTCCATGTCCTGCCCGAGATCGACGTGCGCGGTGAGCACGCGCTGACCCGGCCCGATCTCCCAAACATGCAGGTGGTGGAGGCGCGCCGGGGCGAACCGTTCCCCGACGCGCGACACCAACGATGGGAGATCGATCTCGTCTGGCGTTGCCTCGAGCAGCGTCCGAATGGTCCCCCATGCAAGCGAGAGCGCGCTGCGCAGCACGCCGGCGCCGACAAGCAGCGCAGCGATCGGATCTACGAACCGGCCGATCGCCGTGTGCGCAAGAAGCGCCGCCACTACGACGGCCAGTGATGCGAGGGCGTCCTGGGCCAGGTGCAGGAACGCGCTGCGGACGTTCACATCGCTCTCATCGTGCCGCCTCAGCAGCAGCACCGACCCGAGGTTCGCGACCAGCGCGACCAGGGCCACCGCGAGCATCACCCCCTGATTCACCGGCTCCGGGTGGCGCAGCCGCGAGACGGCCTCGCGAGCGATCACGGCGGTTACCGCAACGAGCGACGACGCGTTGATCAGGGCGGCGATGACCTCGGTGCGTTTCAGTCCGTAGGTGTGGCGTGGCGTTGGCGGGCGACGTGCCAGGCGCCGACTCCCCACCGCAAGCCCGAGTGCCGCCACGTCGCTCAGGTTGTGTGCGGCATCGGACAAGAGCGCCAGGCTGCCGGCCATCAGGCCGCCGACCACCTCGGCGATTGTGATGGCTGCGTTGAGGGCGAGGCTCGCCCACAACCTTCCATCCAGCGCCCCGTCAGTCAGAGAGTCGTGACCGTGTGCCGCGTGTCCCATGAACCCGCCTCAGCGAAGGTAGCCAGAGCAGGGAATGCAGACCGGGTTGCCGTCCTGATAGCGGACGTACCGCTCGAACACGTACTCGCCGCACCTGGAGCACTTGGACTTGTTGAAAGAGCCCTTGGGCGGCTGGTACTGGAAGTCGGGACGTGACTGGACCGCGTAGATCCCCTCATTGCTCAACGACAGCGTCCAGTCGATGGCTTCCTGGGTGACCGGGGCCGGAATGCCCGACGGCTCGATGCCGCGCTTGCGGTAGGCGAAGAACTCGCGCTTGCCGAACTCATCGATGAAATCGGGTTTGAGCGAGTAGCGAACAGGCGTCTTGCCCGGGTACCAGAAGGTGGCGGCCAGCTTGCCCCAGAAGGTCTTTTCGACAAGGGTCTTCCCGAAGGTGGCACCGGTGGCGACCTGAATACCATCCATCAGGCACGTCTGCGGATGCCCCTCGCCCAGCTCGCAGATCACGTGGAGGGTGTGATCCATCTCGCGGGGCGTTCCGAGAGCCTCGAGCGCCAGAAGACCCATGCGATAGCCGAGCGGCATGAAGGGACACCGATGACCGTGAAACTCGAAGGCCCAATCCGGGGGAACGTACGGCGATTGTGGTTGCGACATGTCTTTGCCCTTTCATACAGGTACCTGCTGTTCGGTGAGAACCACAGGTCTGCGGATTATGTGCTATGCAGTCCGGGTGGCCCGCGCCACCCGGTGTTCCTGCGAGGGAGCTGGTCTCGGTCGTCGGCACCCCCGCCCTTCGATTCCCATCGCGCTCAAGTCGAGCCCGGCGCGGCACAAGCGATCGGGTGACACGCGGCGAACAGCCTCGAGCAGTCGGCCATCGTCGACGACCTGGCGATCCTCCTTGACCAGGTGCAGGATCTCGCGCACCACGCTCCCGAGCGGCTCTTCGTCGGTCAGCCCGTACTCGACGAAGCGTCCCTGTTTCCGTTCCGTGAGGAGGCCCGCGCGGCGCAGGATCGCCAGGTGTACCGAGACGGTGGAGGGCGCAAGCGCCAGAACGGTTCTGATCTGGCAGACGAAGAGGGTGCCCTCGCGCAACAGCGCCAGGATCCGCAAGCGACCCTTGTGCGCCAGCGCCCCTCCGACCGCTTCGAGCGCATCGAGCGTCACCTCGTTCATCTGTTGTTCTCCAGCAGCCGTTTTGCCCGGCTGCAAAGGGCCTCAGGACGTCGGTCCGCGGCGATCATCTGAACAGCACCGCGCGCACCGTGGCGCGATCGAAGGTGCCGCCCATCAAGTGAACGTAGGTCGTGATCCAGTTGGCGAGGATCGTCACGACTCCGAACACGAAGAGCCCGACGCTCATCAACGCCCAGCCCGAGAGAATGTTGCCCACGACACAGCCGGTCGCGAAGGCGGCGCCGGCGCCGGTGAGAATTCCTCCGAAGAAGGCCGTGACCGTTTCGACCGGTTCGCGCCTGGCCAGCCGCGCGACGCCGGACAGGCGAGCGGCCACCCAGGCACCCGGCACCATGCTCACCACCACGCCGACGAGCCACCAGTTGATCGGCTTCGGAGGCGATGACGGCGCCGGCCTGCTGGGCGCGGGCGACGCCGAGGGTGGCGGCGCGGGACGCGTGGCTGCGGGTGTGGGAGACGGCCGCCAGACGTGCACGATCTGGTTGTCCGTCAGCAGTTCGTACGCCTGGAGCACACCGTGCGTGACGCCCAGCGGATAGTTGCGGCCCGTCGCCGCGGACGACAGATACGCGGGCACCGCGAGCAGGCCGATGGCCAACCCCGCCTGCCACGTTTTCCAGGACCCTGTGACCAGACGCCGAGCGGGATGGGCCTGCGTTTGGCGGGCAGCAGCCGGCCGGCTGGCCCGGCGCAGCACCACGCCCGCCACGGTCGCTGCAGCGAAGCCGATGGCGAGCACCCAATAGGGCAGGCCAGTGAGCGAGGACACCGTGACGGGACCGCCGCTACCCGATTTCACCACGTGCGTCATCATGGCGCGGTGGAGCGGATTGAGGGGGCCGTACTCCACCAGCCCGATGCCGAGCGGAATGCCGGTGAGCGCGGCCATCGAGTTGAGATTGCCGGCGCCGGCCTTGAACAAGCATCCGCTGATGCAGCCGCCGGCCAGCACCATGCCGACGCCGAACAGGACGCCGCCGACGATGTAGTTAAGCCAGAACATCGGCTTCGGCGCGAGGCTCACCCACCCGACCGCCTGGATGGCGGCGAAGCCGACCATCGAGACGACGATCGCGACCCACAGCCCGAACGTCTTGCTGCCATCGCGCGAGAGGATCACCTCGCTGAAGGCAGACGCGCCGCACAGATCACCCTTCTGCAGAAAGAACCCGAACAGGAATCCAACGGGCACCGCCGTCATCACCCAGATCCGTGTCCAGGCGGCGAGCCCCAGGAACAGGACGACGAGCAGCGTGCTCAGCGCGATCTCAATCTTCCCCGATGTCCCTTTCGGGAGAGCCTGGCTTGTTGTGGTAACCGTCATGGATGTTGTCCTCTGTATGTGCGACAGCTCCTGCAGAACGAATCAGTCCGCCTGGGTCGCCAGCCATGCCAGGGCGTCGGCGGCCGTGTCGTTGACCGTGGCGGATTTCATCAGCCGGGATACCACGATCGCCTCGACAATCTCCGCCGTCGTCACGCCGGCCTTGCGCGCCTGCTTCACCCACATGAGCGTGCAGGTGTTCGACTGCAGCGCCGCCGCCACGCCGATGCCGACCAACCACTTGACCTTCGCCGGCAACGCCTGGAAGTCGGGATTGTCCATCACCGCCGCGCGGTGATCCATGAAAGTCTTCGCGGCGGCGGGCGAGAGCGCGGCGAGGCGTTCGATCGGCGTCTGGGACATATCGGTCATCTCAGGTCTCCTTCTCGATGCTGAATGTCGGTACCCACAACGGTGATGCCGTAGTCGTCGAGCAGCGTCCCGCTCGCCCGGTGGAGCGCAGTCATGGCCTTCACGTAGGCCGCCCGGGCGGCGATTTCTGCGGAGCGCGCCTGCGCCAGGTCGCGCTGATACTGAATCACCACGAACGAGGTGGAGGCGCCGACGGCAAGCTTCTCCTCTTCGGCCGCCAGTGCCTGCTCCTGCAACTCGCGCTCGAGCACGACGGCCTGCACGCTGGCGCCGGCCTGCTCGAGCACAATGCGCGCGTTCTCGATTTCGACGTACACCTGCTTCTCGAGTTGCCGCAGCCGGAGTTCCTGCTGTCGCACCGTGACCCTGTCTCGCGCGACGTCCGCGTCGGCTGCGCGGTTCTGGAGCGGGATGGCCACCTGGAGGGCCACGCCGTAGTCGGGAAAGTCGCGCCGGTACAACTGGGAGAGCGCCGTCCCATAGGAACCGATCAGCGCCGGATCGGTTGTGTGGGGTCCGGCGCCGGGCACGGTAACCGCGTTCAAATCACCGGCAAGACCGTTCGTGCGAGCACTCGCCACGAGGTCGAGCGAGGGGAGGCGGGCATTGCGGCTTCCGGTGAGCGCCGCGCGGCTGCTCTCGATCTGCACCCGCGCCTGCGCAATATCCGGCCGGTCCTTCAATGCGCGGTCGGCCAGCTCCGCGGTCGGCGGAATGGGTTCACGCGATTCCAGGGGCAGCACGTCCGTCGGCACGATCGTGACACCCGCCAGCGCCGGATCGCTGACGGTCTGGAGACTCAGGTAGTCCACAAGGATCGTCTCCTGCTGCCGTCGCTGCCCCTGCGCCACGATCAGGTCGCGCTCGGCGCGCGCAACTTCTGCTCGCGCACGCACGACCTCGATGGGGGCACGCGTGCCGACGTCGGCGTGCTCCTGGTTGTCGCGCAGGAGGCGTTCTGCCCGCTCGACGGCTTGGCGTCGGACGCCGATCTCCTCCGTCAGGCTCACCAGATCCCAATACAACCGGATGACAGCAGCGGTCGTGCTGATGAGTTGCTGTTGGAATACCAGGTCCGACTGATGGCGGCTGTTCCTGGCGATACGGATGAAGCGCGAGTTCAGCGCGGGTCCGAATCCCCGCAGAAGGGGCTGCGTGAACGTGACCCCCAACGAAGATGTCTGGAACGGGTTCAGGTCGTAGCGTGGATGGTTCAGAGCCTGGCGGCTGTTCTCGAAGCTCACGGCAAGCGAACCTCCAGTCAGGAATCCCTTCTGCAACGCGACGTTCCAGCCGCTCGTGTCGCCGACGAGGGAGGTGGTGCCCACCTGGAAGGAGTTGACCTGTGGCGCGGCCGAGTGGGTCCGAGCCATCCTGCCCACGAGAACCGCGTCCAGGGACGGAGGCAACGGCCCACCGATCGAGGGGCTGCCAATCGAGAGGTTGGTCTCGGAACCGGTGCCAACCACCGGCGCCAGGGCGTCGCTGCCAGCAGCCCCAATGCTCTTTGGCCCCTCGCGCACCGACACGGGCACGCCGCGAGCGAGCGCGCCGCTCAACGTGCGCGTGACGTCCGTGTCGGCCAGCGCGGGGCCCAACCGCTGCAGTTGGACATCGAGGTTCTGCTCCAGCGCGAGGGCGATGGCCTCGTCCAGTGAGAGCCGAAGCTGACCGTTGCGCACCATCGACGCGAGGCGGGAGGGCTGGTCCGGCCCCTGCGCGTGGAGAACGGCACCGGTCAGGATCAGGACGACGACAAGGAGGCGTCTCATGGTCTTTGTCCTCCCGCTCCGCGCGCGCCCGGCTTCGCCGGCTCGACCACCTTCACCTTCGCCCCTTCCTTCACGTCGTCGGTCCAACTGGTGATGAGCTGTTGGCCCGGAGCGAGCCCCGTGAGGATCTCGGTCTGGGCGCCCGCATCGCGCCCGGGCGTGACCGGCTGCATGTGCACGACGCCGCCCGCTTGCAGCACGGCGACCATCGGTCCCTTCTCGGTCTGCCGCACCGCAGCGGACGGGACGACGACCGGCGGCGACGCCCGGTGGATGCGGAAGCGGACCGTCGCGTACGATCCCGGCAGCCGCGCGCCGAGCGCGTTGGGGATCTGGACCTCGGTGAGGAGCGTGCGAGACGCGGCATCCAGCGCGTTGGTGGTCCGCGTGACCGTCCCCATGACGCTGTCGCTGCCGCCGGCCTCGATCTCCACGCTGCACGGCAGGCCCTGGGTGATGAACGCGGCGTCGCTCTGGGGCACGTTGACGAACACCCGCAGCGTGCCGATGTCCGCAAGCCGGAACAACTCGCGAACCGACGTGTTGCTGCCCGCGCTCACGAGCGATCCCACATCAACGGTCCGCGACGTGATGACGCCCGCAAAGGGGGCCCGCACCTGCCGGAACGACCGCAGTTCCAGCAGCCGTTGCACGGTGGCCTCGTTGGCCGCAATCGTCTCCCGAGCGGCCTGGACGCCCGCGGCGGCCGCCGAGGCGTCGGCCTGGCGGGCGTCCAGCGCCGCCTGTTTCTCGTCGCCGTCCTGTTTGGAGAGCACGCCTTTCCCGGCAAGCGTCACCCAGCGCTGGGCCGTGACCTCCGCCAGGCGGAGATTCGCCTGCGCCTGCGACGACACCGCCTCCGCCTGCCGCAGGCTGGAACGGACGCGCTGCAGCGTCGCCTGGGACTCGCGAATCTGCTGGTCCAGGTCGGGGGATTCGATCTCGGCGAGCACCTGTCCGCGCCGCACCCGGTCGCCGATATCCACCAGCCGCCGTGCGACGTAGCCGTCCGCCCGGGCGAACAGGGCCGTCTCCGTCAGGGCCTGGACACTGCCGGGCAACACCAACTCCGTATCGGCGGGCGCGCGCTTCACGAGCGTGACGTTTACCGCCGGCAGCGCCTGCTGGCGCGCGCGAGCCGAGACCGCCAGTTGCCGGCCCCGGGTGACACGAGGCCAGTAGCCGAGGGCCAGCAGCGCCGCCAAACCCAGGACCGCGACACCGATCCACGTCACGGTCCGCCGGCTCGGCCGGCCGCCGCCGGAAGGGGCCGCCGCGCCCGGTGCCCGGTCTTGCGTCGAGTTCATGCCAGTAACTCCAGGTCTGCCTCCGGCGGCCCACCACGGTCCCGCGCGCGAAGGAGGCTGTACACGACCGGGACGAACACCAAGGTCGTGACGGTCGCGACCAGTAATCCCCCGATCACCGCCGTGCCAATCGGCGCGTTCTGCTCACCACCTTCTCCGAGCCCGAGCGACATGGGGAGCATGCCGAGGATCATCGCGCCGGCCGTCATCAACACCGGCCGGAGCCGCGTCACCGCGGCCGAGTGTGCGGCCTCGAGGGCGTTGGCTCCGCCCGCCCGCTGCTGGTTGGCGAAGGTGACCAGCAGGATGCTGTTTGCCGTGGCGACCCCGACGCTCATGATGGCGCCCATCAAGGAGGGGACGTTGATGGTCGTCTGGGTGACGTAGAGCGACCACACGATCCCGGAGAACGCACCGGGAAGGGCCATCAGGATGATGAACGGATCGATCCAGCTCTGGAAGTTGATCACCATGACCAGGTAGACGAGCGCCACCGCCAGGATCAACCCGCCGCTCAGCCCGAGAAAAGACGAGCGCATCGTCTGCACCTGCCCGCGGACCTGGATGAACGACCCGCGCGGCAGTTGGCCACGCGCCTCCTTGACGATCCGATCCACCTCCGTCGCCACGCCACCAAGATCCCGGTCCTGCACACCGGCGTAGACGTCGAGCACGGGCTGCACGTTGTAATGACTCGCGACCATCGGGGTCGTCGCATGTGTGATGGTCGCCACATTGGTGAGCAACTGCGGCGGGCCACTGCGCGAGGTCGAGAGCGGAGTCCGCCCCACGTCGTCGGTGGAGGCAACCTGGTACTCCGGCGTCTGGACGGCAATGAGGTAACTGACGCCGGTGACCGGATCCAGCCAGTAGTTGGGCGAGACCTGGCCGCTCGAACTGAGCGACGTCAGCACGTTGTTCGCCACGTCGCGTTGGGTCAACCCCATCTGCGCCGCCCGGGTACGGTCCACGTCGATCCGCAACTCCGGGGCATCCACCACCTGGTGCAGGCGCACGTCCACGGCACCCGGGACGCGAGCCAGCTGGCGCGCGATGCTCCCGGCGATCCGATGGTTGGCCGGGGACCTGCCGACCACCTGGACGTCGATCGGCGCCGGGATCCCGAAGTTCAGGATCTGGCTGACCATGTCCGCCGAGCGGAAGAAGAACGTCGCGTCGGGAAACGCGGCCGGCAGTTCCTCGCGCAGGCGGCGGGCGTACATCCACGTCTCGCCGCGCCGGCGCTCGGGCGAGAGTGAAATCAGGATCTCCCCGTCGCCTGGTCCGATCGTCGCCGAGTCGCTGTACGCCATGTTGATCGGCAGCACCGGTAACCCGATGTTGTCCACAATCGTGTCGAGCGTCCCCGGGGGAATGACCCGGCGGATGTGGTCTTCGACCCGCGCGAACACCTGCTCGGTCGCCTCCAGGCGCGAACCGACCGGCGCTCGAACGTGGAGGCGCAACTGGCCGCCGTCCACCTGCGGGAAGAAGTCCTGTCCCAGTTGTGCGGCGAGCATCCCCGATCCGAGACAGAACGCGACGAACGCGACCAGCACGATCCGCGGATGCGCCAGGGCCGCGGACAAGCCCAGGCCGTAGGCGGCGCGGAAGCGCTCGAAGCGGCGCATGAAGGTCCGGTGCATCGCCCAGACGGGCCCCGGTGCGCCGGCCGCGTGCCCTGCCTCGCCGTTGCGATAGACCTGCAGCTCCGGCACCAGCAGGTAGCGCACCATCGTCGGAATCAGCGTGCGGGAGAGCACGTACGAGGCCATCATCGCGAAGACCACCGCCATGGCCAGCGGCTGGAACAGGTACTTGGCCGTGCCTTGCAGGAGGACGACCGGCACGAACACGATCGAGATCGCGAGTGACGAGACGAAGGCCGGCACGGCGATTTCCCTCGCCCCGTCGAGCACCGCGCGGATGATCGACTTGCCCATCGCCAGGTTGCGGTGGATGTTCTCGATCTCCACGGTCGCCTCATCCACGAGGATGCCGATGGCGAGCGCCAGACCGCCCAGCGTCATGACGTTGATCGTCTGGCCGAGCAGGTACAGCAGGATGAGGGAGCTCAGGATGGACAGCGGGATCGAGGTGCTGACGATGAGCGTGCTGCGCCAGCTGCCGACGAACAGCAGGATCATCAGCGCCGTCAGCGCGGCGGCCAGGAGGCCTTCCCACAGCACGCCCCTGATCGAGGCCCGCACGAACACCGACTGATCCAGCAGGTACCGCACGTCCAGCTCCGGGGGCAGCGTCGAGAGAATCCGGGGCAGGTCCTGCTTGACGCGGTCTACGATGTCGAGCGTCGAGGCGCGCCCGGTCTTGAGGATGGAGACCAGCGCGCCCCGACGGCCGTCCTGGCGCACGATGTTGGTCTGCACGGCACCGCCGTCGCGAACCTGCGCGACGTCCCGCACGCGAACCGTTGCGTTCCCTTGCTGGCGCACCGGCACGTCGTTCAGCGCGGCGACGGCCTCCGGGCTGTTGTTCAAGCGGACGCTGTACTCCCGGTCGGCAATCTTCGCGGTACCCGCCGGGAGGATGGGGCTCTGTGCCGCGATGGCGGCCGACACGTCCGTCGGCGACACCCCCAGCGCGTAGAGCGCCTTTGGATCCAGGTCCACCATGATCTGGCGGGCCCGGCCGCCGGCGGGTTGGAGCAGCGACGCTCCCTGCACGGTGGCCAGGCCCGTCCGCAGGAAGTTGCTGCCGATGTCGAAGAGCGCCTGCTCGGACAGGCCGCGACCGCCGAGGCCCAACTGCAGGATCGGCACGCTCGACGCGTTGAACCGGATGATCAAGGGCGGCGTCGTGCCCGGCGGCATCTGGCGCGTTACGGTCTGCGAGATCGCCGTCATCTGGGCGACAGCGGCATCCACCGCCGTGCCCGGGTGGAAGAACACTTTGATGATCCCGACGCCCGTCAGCGATTGCGACTCGATGTGCTCGATGTCGTTCACCGTGGTCGTGAAGGAGCGCTCCGACGGCATCGTGATCCGCTTCTCCATCTCGTCGGCGGACAGCCCCTTGTATTGCCAGATGGCGCTCACCACCGGAATGTCGATGTCGGGGAGGAGATCCGTCGGCATCCGGACCACCGCCAGCCCGCCGAGGATGGCGATCAGGAGCGCCGCCACCACGAAGGTGTACGGTCGACGGAGTGCGAGCTTGACGATCCACACAATCTATGTCCTCCGCCAGATCTACGGCTTTCGATCGCCCGACGCGATATGCGTTCGCTCGAACAGTTCGTACGGCTTCTTCGCGCGCGAGCGGGGAATGGCCGTTGCGCGCAGACGCTCGAGCGCATCCACGAGCCCGTCGAGATGGGCGGCCGGAAAGCCCAGAACCGTTTCGTCGGGCCCAAGGTCGGTGGCCTCGCGGCAGCCGTAGCAGCCCAGCGAGAAGTTCAGCCGCTGCTCCTGGTACGGAACCACCGCGGCATCGACGCACGTCGCTTGGAGGACCGCGGTCTCGCCGTGCCGCCGGAGACCGCCCGCCCGGTTCAGATCGGCGAGCGCCAGCCACATCAACTTCTCAGCCGGGCCCTCCACCACGATCACGTCTGGAGGACGCAGGGTCTTCGTTCCGAGTGGTGCGGTCGCCACGGCCACCAGGGCGCCCATTGGGAAGCGGGGCATGTGCTCGAACATGGTCCGGCCGATGGCGGCGTCCGAGACGATGCCGAAGCCGACCAGGGCTTCTCCGCTCTCGAGGGCGGGAGGGAGCGCGCGAAAGCCAAACGCCCGGGCCGCCGCCGGGCACGCCATGTGCGCCGGAGTCAACAACACCGAGCCGCCTCGCCGAGCGCGCATCAGCGCCTGGCAAAACCGGAGCGAGTCGTCGGCATCGAATCCGGCGAACGCAGTGGGGTCCTCGGGGGGGCAGATCAGCCAGACGCCGACGGGTTGCGTGAGGAGTTCAAGGGCTGCGATGAGCCGCCCTGCCGCTTGCGCCTCTCGGTTGTCGGTGGGAACTGGACGTACGTCGTTGGACATCGGTCGCCTTTCTTCCAGCCGCCGGCATCCTACACCATGGCTTCGTATAATTCAAGTATAAACGAATTATCATGCGCTGTCAGCGCCTGGCACGCGCATCGCGGCCAGAGCGTCGTACGGCGAAATCAGTAAGCTATATAGCCTGTAGTGAGCGTTTCGAGCTGGTCCCTTGACATCCGCGCCCCATCGCGATAACTTGGGACAGTGAGTTAATACACACTTCTTTGAGACGATCGCCATGAACATCAAGGACAAGGTGAAGCAGAAATACGGGGAGGCCGCTCTTGGCGTCTCCGAGGGAGGAGGCTGTTGCTGCGGGCCAAAGGCTCCCACAGGAATCGCGCAGGTCGCGCGGAAGTCTCACGACATCTACAGCGGGGATGAAACGGCCGGGATTCCTGCCGCGGCAATCGTGGCCTCGCTCGGCTGCGGAAATCCGTCTGCCCTCGCCCGACTGAAACCGGGCGAATCGGTCCTCGATCTCGGATCGGGCGGCGGGGTCGACGTCTTCCTTTCGGCCAGGAAGGTGGGGCCGGGCGGCAAGGTGTACGGCCTCGACATGACCGACGAGATGCTGACGCTCTCTCGCGAGACCCAGCGCCAGGCCGGTGTCGAGAACGTCGAGTTCCCGGAGTTGTGGGCCGGGTGTCTCGCCGGAGCGATGCAGGAGGCCAGGTACAGGTCCGAGCTGGCCGCGGCCGGTTTTGTCGACGTCGACATTGAACCGACCCGCATCTTCCGCGCTCCAGACGTCCGCGAGTTTCTGTCCGCTGCCGGCGCCGAGGCGGTATCTCTAGCCGATCAGACGGACGGGAAGATCATGAGCGCCTCTGTGCGCGCCACGAGGCCCGCCCGGAGCGGTGCGTAGTCAACGGAAGCAGAAAGATGCCCAAGGAAGTGCGCCCCCGCATGTCCTCCGCCGCCCGTCGCGAGCAGATCCTCGACCGCGCCAGCGAACTCGCCACCGAGGCCGGACTCGGCCAGATGACGATGAAGCGGATCGCCGCCCGCGTGGGGTTCTCCGAGGCGGCCATCTACCGGCACTTCGCGACCAAGCAGGCGCTGCTGCTCGGCCTGATGGACCGCCTCGAGACGCAGCTCCTCGTCCCGATTCGCGCCATCGCCGCGAAGAGCGACCTGGCGCCGACCGCGCGTCTCCAGCAGATCGTCCAGCACCACCTGTCCGTCGTGCTCGAGCGCCACAGCCTCCCCATCCAGCTCCTCGCCGAGGCGTCGGCCGCAGGAGATCCGGCGCTGCTCTCGCGGATGCGCGGGATCATGCGGAGCTACGTGGAGATCCTCATCCGGCTGGCGAAGAACGCCGTGGAGAGCGGGCACCTGTCGTCCGACATCGACCCCGGCGTCCTCGCCGTGTGGCTGCTCGGCGGCCCGGCCGCGATGGCCATCGAACATCGCCTGCGCCTGGACCCCGCCCTCGAACGTCACGTCGCGGACAAGCTCGTGCCGTTCATGTTTCACATCCTCGGCAATTCACCAAGAGAGACATCGCATGGCCGCTGACAACTCGAACGACCGCACGTCAGGCGTCGAAAAGGCCCCGGCGCCGCGCCGCCGGAGTCCCTCCGCCCTCTGGCGAGTGGGGATCTCCGCCGCCCTCATTGTCGTGCTCATGCTCTGGATCCTGGGCGCCTGCCGGTCGGGCGTCATCCCCGCCCGCAACGAGGCGGTCGCCGGGGAGTCGGCGGCCGGCCTGCCCACGCGGACGGTGACGCTGCAGGCGGTGCCGGCGGCGACCGAGGCGGTCGGCGCCGTTCAGGCCGAGCAGATCGCCTCGGTGACGTCCCGGGTGGTCGCGGAGGTCATGGAGCTGCGCGTGTCGGCCGGCCAGCGTGTCACCAGTGGAGCGACCCTCGCGGTGCTCGACGACCGGGACCTGCGGCACCGGGTCGAGCAGGCGCAGGACGCCCGGCGCAGCGCCGAGGCCACGCTGGCGCAGGCGCGGGCCGACTACGCCCGCGACAAGCCCCTGTTCGAGCAGCAGGTGATCACCCCTTACGACTTCGAGCACACCAAGACGGCGCTCGACATCGCGGACGCGAACCTGCATCGCCTGCAGCAGGCCGAGCGCGAGGCCGAGGTGGGCCTGTCCTACGCGGTCATCCACAGCCCGTTCACCGGCACCGTGGTGGACAAGCTCGCGAACGTGGGCGACCTGGCCGCCCCGGGGAAACCGCTGCTGACGATGTACGAACAGGGCCGGCTGTGGTTTGCCGCCAACGTGCCGGAAGACCTGCTGGGCCGCCTCCACGTCGGCGACATGCTGACGTTCCGGATCGACGCGCTCGATCGCGACCGGCAGGGGCGGGTCGTCGAGATCGTGCCCTCGTCCGACCCGGCGAGCCGGACGGTCGTCGTCCGCCTGCACGTGGGCGACACGACGGACGTCCTGCCCGGGATGTTCGGCCGCCTGCGGATCCCCATGGAGTCGGAACAGGTGCTGGCGCTGCCCGCGTCCGCGGTGATTCGGGCGGGCCAGTTGACGATGATCGACGTGGTCCGCGGCACGCGCCTCGAGCGGAGGACCGTGCAGCTCGGGCGTCCTGTCGGTGACGGGTTCGAGGTGCTGAGCGGCCTCGCGGCCGGCGAGACCGTCGTCCTGCGCGGCGGCGCCGAGGCCTCGCAGGGGAGGGCCGTCCGATGACCGCCCCGCACGACTCCCTCACCATCCGCATCGTCCGGAAGTTCCTGGACTCGAACCTGTCGGTCGTGTTCATCCTGGTGTCGATCGCCGTCGGCGCGCTCGCCCTCACGATCACCCCCCGCGAGGAGGAGCCGCAGATCACCGTGGCGGCGGCGAACGTGATGGTGTCGTTCCCGGGCCGCAGCGCCGGGGACGTCGAGCAGCTCGTCTCCACCCCCCTTGAGAAGATGCTCTACCAGATCCCCGGCGTGGAATACGTCTATTCCCGCTCCATGCCGGGACAGAGCATCGTGACCGTGCGCTTCTACGTGGGCGAGCCGCTCGAACCGAGTTACGTCAAGCTGATCCGCAAGCTCAACGAGAACATGGACCGGATGACGCCGGGCGCGTCGGGATGGGCGGTCAAGCCGATCGACGTCGACGACGTGCCGATTGTCACCTTCACCCTGACCAGCGGCACGCGGAGCGATTACGAGTTGCGGCGCATGGCCGACGAACTCGTCGTGCGCCTCCAGGGCGTGGACAACACGGGCGTAGCCTACGTGGTGGGCGGCCGTCCGCGCGAGCTGCTGATCCGGCCGTCGGCCACGCGGATGGCGTCGTACGCAGTGACGGCGCTCGACCTCG
>Ga0315280_10002068_pt1 | contig 33110 bp, 37 predicted proteins | sample YL17G06_40_MG_FD_203697 | JGI IMG/M metagenome (GOLD analysis project Ga0315280, IMG submission 203697) | Sediment microbial communities from Yellowstone Lake, YNP, Wyoming, USA - YL17G06_40 | ecosystem: Environmental > Aquatic > Freshwater > Lake > Sediment | place: USA: Wyoming | collected...
AACAGGCCGATGCGTTCTCGGACTGGGCCGCCGACGTCGACTACACCCACAGCACCAGGAACCTGTACGTGAACGGCAAATACACGACCATTGGTGCCGGCTTTCGCGCCGACCTCGGCTTCATGCCCAGAGTGGACTATCGCCGGGCGCGCGGGACGGTCCAATACCAGTGGCTCCCGAAGGGGCAGACCTGGTACACCAACCTGGCCATTGTCGGCACAGGCGCGTACCTGGAGGACCAACGCGGCAACCTACTGAGCCGCTCGTTCAGTGGGCAGGCGGTCTACCAGGGCCCCCTGCAGAGCCACGCGGCGCTCCAGTTCGGACGAACGCGCGAGGCGTTCATGGGGCGCCAGTTCGATCAGACGACCGTGTACCTCCACAACTGCATGCAGCCGTCGGGAGGGATGAGCACGTACGTGAACCTCAACATAGGCGACCGGATCGACTACGCGAACGCGCGGCCGGGCAGGCGCGTGCACGTGGATGCGGGGACGGATCTGCGGATCGGCCGTCACCTGCTGCTGTCCGTCGGCCCGTCGTTCGAGCGGATGCGCGTGGACGGCGGGCGGCTCTATACGGCCCTCCAGGGTCAGGTCGGCGCGGGGTACCAGTTCACGCCGCGCGTGTTCGTGCGGACGATCGTCCAGTACGTGGACTACCGGTACAACGTCGGCCTCTACGCCGTTCCGCGCGATCCGCGGAACCAGAGCGCCTACGTGCAGACGCTCTTCTCGTACAAGGTGAACCCGAGGACGGTGTGGTTCGTCGGCTACACCGACAACAGGATGGGGACCGATGCGTACGTCCTGACGCAACGGGATCGGACGCTCTTCACCAAGGTCGGCTACGCGTGGACGTTCTGAGGCGGTCCGCTGCCCGAAGAGCGTTCACACACGCCCCATGAAGAACCTGTCGATCGTCGCTACGCTGCTCGGCCTCGCAACCGCCGCGCTGCGCCTCCGCCTGAAATCTATCGTTGACAACTGCAACGTGTCGCGATATATTGTGAACGGTACGAGAGAGTTGCCGACCATCCACAGGAGGCATGCATCGTGACCGTTCCGCGCGACCCTTCGCAGCTGCTGCCGCTCACCCCGGCGATGTTCCACGTCCTGCTCGCCCTCGCAGACGACGAGCGCCACGGCTACGCGATCATCAAAGACGTCGAGACGCGCACCGGCGGCTCGGTGCGCCTCAGCGCCGGCACGTTGTACGGGATCGTAAAGCGCCTGCTCGCCGACGGCCTGATCGAGGAATCCCGCCGCCGGCCGCCGGCCGATGAAGACGACGAGCGGCGGCGCTACTACCGCCTCACGTCGTTCGGGCGCAAGGTCCTGGTGGCTGAAGTCGAACGGCTCGAGCGGGCCGTCGAACTGGCGAGGGCGACGAAGGGCTTGAAGAGCGTCAAGCTCGCGTAACGGGAGAGACGCCGATGAACGCACCACACCGTCGGCCGTCGCATCGTTTCTTCCGGGCGCTGCTGGCCCTCTTCCCGTTCGAGTTCCGCGCCGACTTCGGCTCCGAGATGGAAGCGACCTTCGAGGACCAGGAACGGGATGCCGCCCTGCGCGGCGGGCGTTGGGGCCGACTGCGCTTGTGGGGCCGCACGATCGCCGGCGTCCTCAGGACCGCTCCACGCGAGCACCTGGACATGCTCCGGCAGGACGCAGGCTTCACGGTTCGTGTGATGCGGCGCAGCCCGGGCTTTGCGCTCACCGCGATCGTGACGCTGGCGCTCGGCATCGGCGCGGCGACCGCGGTCTTCAGCCTCGTCAACGCCGTGCTGCTGCGCCCGCTGCCGTATCGCGACGCCGGCCGGCTGATGATGATCCGCAACACGGCACCCAGGACGGGCGCCCCCTGGTCCGTCTCGTACACCGACTTCCAGGATTGGAAACATGACAGCCACTCGTTCGAGGACATGGAGGGCCTGCGCCTGGAGCAGTTCAACCTGACGGGCGCCGGCGAGGCGATGCGAGTCGCGGGGATGCGGGCGTCCCCCGGGTTGTTGCCGCTGCTCGGGTTTCGTCCGGCGCTCGGCCGGGGCCTGCTGCCGAGCGACGAGGCGGCGGTCGCCAACGCGGCGGTCGTCCTCACGCACGGCCTCTGGCTGCGCCAGTTCGGCGGCGCGCGGGATGTCGTTGGCCGGTCGATCACGATGAACGGAGCGGCCTTCACCATCGTCGGCGTGTTGCCGCCCTCTTTCACTTTCCCCATCCGTGTGGACCTTGTCGCGTCGATGGACCTCGACCCGCGCCTGATTGAGCGCGGCAACCACGCGTTCGAAGTGCTGGCGCACCTGAGACCGGGCGTCACCCTCGATCAGGCGCGGCGGGAGATGGCGACGATCGGACGCCGGCTCTCCGAGGCGTACCCGGCCGAGAACCGCGGTTGGGGCGTCACGGTACTCGGTTTCCAGGAGATGCTGGTCGGATCGACGCGCCCGGCCCTGCTGCTTCTGCTGGCCGCGGTGTCGTTCGTGCTGCTCATCGCGTGCTCCAACCTCGGCATCCTGCTGCTCGCACGCGCCGGCGCGAGGAGCGGCGAGGTCGGCGTCAGGATGGCGCTCGGCGCGAGCCGGCTGCGCATCCTCCGCCAGTTGCTCACCGAGAGCCTGGTCATCGGCTTCGTCGCCGGCGGCCTGGGGGTGGGCCTCGCCCTGGCGCTGCTGCGCGTGGCGCGCGGATCGCTTCCTCCCTTCGTCGCGGCGGTCACCCGCATCGGCCTGGATCTCCGGGTCCTGGCTTTCGCCGTGGCCGTGTCGCTGATAACCGGAGTCGTCTTCGGTCTGGCCCCGGCCGTCAGCGTTTCCAGGACGTCGCTCGTCGACGCCCTCAGCAACGGCTCGAAGGCCCGAGGCGGTCGCGGCGGCGCGCGGTTGCGCGGAGCGCTCGTCGCGTCCGAGGTCGGGCTGGCGCTCATGCTCCTGGTGGTTTCGGGGCTGCTGCTTCGCAGTTTCGGCAACCTGCTGCGCGTCGATCCGGGATTGCGAACCGAGAACGTTCTGGCGGTGGAAATGGGGCTGCCACCGGCCCGGTACAACGAGCCGGAACGCGTCCGCGCCTTCTTCCGCGACCTGCAGGCGTCGGTTTCCGCGCTGCACGGTGTGGACGCGGCAGGCCTCGTGAACGAGATCCCCATGATCGGCTTCAACTCGCAGCGGTCGTTCATCATCGAAGGACGGCCGTTGCCGCCGGTGGGCAAGCAGGAACGCAATCTCGTGGCGTTCCGGACCGCCACCGCCGGCTACTTCGCCGCCGCGGCGATTCCCCTCCGCCATGGCCGTCTGCTCGCCGAGGGCGACGACACGCGCGATGCCCCAGTGGTCGTTATCAACGAGACGATGGCCCGGCGATGGTGGCCCGGCGAGGATCCGATCGGCCGGCGGATCGCCCTGGCGACCGGCCCCGACACGTTCTCGGCCTGGATGACCGTGATCGGCGTCGTCGGCGACCTCAGGCACCGGGGCCTGAGGGCCGACCCGCAGTCCGAGATGTTCGTGCCGCTCGGCGGCGATCACCCCGGACGCACGTTCCTGGTCGTGCACTTCACGGCGCCGCCGGCCACGGTCGTGCCGGCGATCCGACGCGCGGTCGCCGCGCTCGATCGGGAACTGCCGCTCGGGACCGTGCAGGGCATGGCAGGCCTCGTGGAGGAGTCGATCGGCCCGGCCCGCGTGACGTCGGGCCTGCTGCTGGCCTCCGGCCTGCTGGCGCTGGTGCTCGCGATGATCGGTCTGTACGGCCTCGTGTCCTACATGGTCTCGCAACGCCTGCACGAGATCGGGCTGCGCATGGCGCTGGGGGCATCGAGAAGGGACGTGCTCCGCTTGGTCGTCGGCCGTGGCCTGAGGCTGACGGCTGCCGGCACGATCATCGGCCTGGCAGGCGCCTCGGCGTTGTCGCGCCTGCTGTCCACGCAGCTGTTCGGCGTGAGCCCCACCGACCCGGCGGCGTTTGCCGGCGCGTCCACAATCGTCGGCCTCGTCGCGCTGGCTGCCAGCTACGGCCCGGCGAGGCGTGCGGCCCGAATCAATCCGATGACGGCGTTGCGCCGGGAGTAGACGCAGGAGATCCGATGCTGAGGCGTTCTTCGGGAGTTCTTCGAGGCCACGTCGCAGGAGGAGGCATCAATGCGTGTGTCCAGACGTGTTCGCCGGGGGATGTCGTTGGCGGTCACCCTGGTGTCGCTTGCGTGTCTCTATGGACATGCCATGTCGGCTGGGCCACAACGGCTCGGTCAGCTGCCGGCGGGCATGTCCCCGGATTCGATCGACTTCACGGCGTCCGAGCTCTACGTGCTGGAGGGGGGCACGGTGTCGGTGTTCTCGTTGCCGGAGATGACGCGCGTCCGGACCTTCGGCGGGAGCAGAATCGGACCGGGCAAACTCTCGCCGCGCCACAGCTTCGATCAGGCCATCCGTGTCGTGGGAGACACCGTTCTGGTCGAGGACAACGACAAGCTCATCAGATTCTCACGCGCAGGCCAGCTGATCGAGGAGAAACGCAAGCCGGAAAACTCGGCCTGGTTCGTGCCGATCGGGGATCGCTACGCCGCCATGCGACACGACGCCGGCTCGAACCGCTGGGAGGTTTACGCGACGAGCCTGCCCGATGACCGGGCAAAGGGCCGGTGAGACAGAACAGAGGAACCGCGGTGGAGCCGGGCGCCCGCGTGTCACATTGACACCTAAAAGCATACGATTGACAATCATTCGTATGCGTACCACGCTCGATCTTCCGGCTGATCTCCTGGAGGAGGCGCGGACCGCCCTGGGCTTCAAATCGAAGACCGACACCATCGTCCTGGCCCTGCGCGAACTGGTCCGGCGCCGGCGCCTCGATGAGCTGAAGGACCTGCTCGGCCGCGTCACCCTCGATGTGGATGTCGCACGCTCACGTCGCAGGCCGCCGCGGAAGCGGTCGTGATTGTCGTCGACACCTCCGTCTGGGTGAACGCCTTCCGCTCCGCCGACTCGAACGAGGCGACAATCCTTCGGAGCCTGCTCGACGCCGACGAGGTGATTCTGCCCATTCCCGTCAGGGTCGAGTTGCTGAGCGGCGCGACGCGGCGAGACCTGGCGCGGCTCCGGCGGGCGCTCTCCGCGCTGCCGGTGTTCTACCCATCCGACGACACGTGGCAGATCATCGACACCTGGATCGGGCGGGCTTGTCCGGCCGGCCAGCAGTTCGGCCTTGGAGATCTGCTCATTGCGGCCCTCGCGCGCGAGAGCGGCAGCCTCATCTGGTCGCTCGACGCCGACTTCGCCCGCATGTCGCGCCTTGGCTTCGTCGATCTGTACGAGCCCTGACGAAGCGTCTTGCGATGGCGGCGCCGAAAGCGGTGGCCCGCAGGTCCGTCACGAACTGCGGCTGCCGTGTCAGCGGCCCAGCAGCATGAGCGCGTGCTGGATCGCGCCTTCCAGGAAGAACAGCGCGAGCGCCGAGACGAACGCGGCCTCGAGCACCTGCGTCCAGCGTCGCGCCGGCACAAGCCAGGCCCAGCGCTGGCCACGCCGGCGGGCCAGGATCCGGTGACAGCGCGCGCGCGTGTGCTCCGCGCGCCTGGCGTCGGCCTCCGGATCGCGCAGCCGCGACAGGTCCGCCAGCAACGGGTCGTCATCGAATGCGTCGTTGGTCACAACGGTCCTCGAGTGTTTCGGCCGTCTGCCCGGCGGGATCCTGGTTCCGCAACCACCGGGCGAGCATGTCGCGCGCCCGCAACAGCCGTTGCCGAAGCGCTTCGGGTCTCACGCCGCAGACGACTGCGGCTTCGGTTGGGCTCATGCCGTGCACGCCGACGAGCAGCAGAACCTCACGGTACGACGCGGGCATCGCCACCAGCCCGCGCTCGAGTCGCCAGTCCAGTTCGCGCGCCGCCATCGTGTCGAACGGCGAGGGTCCCGCATCCACCACGTGTTCGGGCGGGTTTGGATCCTCGGCCGGGATGGGCTCGTCCGCTCGCGACCGCAGGTGGCTGAGGGCCAGATTGCGCGCCACGGCGAACAACCACCCGCCAAGCCGCGTCTCGTCCCGCAGCGTGTCGATGCGGCCGACCAGGCGCACCCACGTCTCCTCGAGCAGATCCTCGGCGACGTCGCGGCTGCGGGTCAGCCGGCAGAGGAACGCGAACAGGCGGGGGCGGTAGGCCTCGTAGACGAGGTCGAAGGCCGACTCGTCGCCAGCCTTGAGTCGCTCGACGAGGTGGCGTTCGGCCTCCGGCGCCATCTGATCACGCCTGCCTTCTGAGGCCGAAGGCGACCAGCAGCCACGACACTGCGAGCACGGAGAATCCCAGCACCGCAATGACCATCGACTCGGCCAGGCCGGCCATCAGCCGCTGCGTCGTCGCCGCGCTCCACGCGACCACCGCGGCGTCGGCGGCCGTCTTGAACGCCAGGGCCAGTCCCGTCGCCGTGCCGCTGAGAATGGCCAGGACCACGCAGGCCGCCAGTGGCCGGAACACGGCCAGCTTGCGCTCTCCGGGCTTGATCGCGATGGAGACGGCGGTCGCGAGTGTCCACAGGCTCACAACCAGCACGAAGGCCAGAAACGAGAGACCGACCGACATCAGGCGCCTCCTCCCGTGTGCTATTGATCTGACGCTGGGAGGATGCCTCGCGTGACACCCGCTGGCGGATCATACCTGGAACTCCCCGACGTCGAGCAGCCAGCCGTGTGCGGAGGATGTTGCGAGAGCGAGCCGGGACGGCGACAATCGACAGCCCTTTCGGGTGCGCAAGACGACTCGTCCGATTGACGCTCGGATGGTGTCCCGCATACGCTGGTGGGGGGGCATTTCTGCAAGGATGGCGATGACCACGCTGTCGTTCGCGGCGCTCGTTGCCGCGTCCTCCCTGCTGGCCGGCCTGCTGGGCGCGCTCACCGGCCTCGGCGGCGGCGTCGTCCTCGTGCCCCTGCTCACGCTGGTCTTCGGCGTCGACATCCGCTATGCAATCGGCGCATCGCTGGTCTCGGTGATCGCGACCTCGTCGGGCGCGGCCGCCGCGTACGTGAAGGAGGGGTACTCCAACATTCGTATCGGCATGGTGCTCGAGATTGCCACGACCACCGGCGCCCTGGCGGGCGCCGCCCTCGCCGCGCACCTGCCGACAGGTGCCATCGCCGTCGTCTTCGGCGCGGTGCTCCTGATGTCCGCCGGGTTGTCGGCGCGCCCACGCGTCGAGCTTCCCGACAGCGTCGCAGTCAACGCGCTCGCGGCCCGGCTGAGCCTCGATTCCACCTACCCGACACCGCACGGCGTGCAGGCGTACCACGTTCAGGGCGTGCCGGCCGGCTTCGGCCTGATGTTCGTGGCAGGCGGGCTGTCGGGGCTTCTGGGAATCGGGTCGGGCGCCGTCAAGGTGCTCGCGATGGACCAGGTGATGCGGATGCCGTTCAAGGTGTCCACGACGACCAGCAACTTCATGATCGGGGTGACGGCGGCGGCAAGCGCGGGCGTGTACCTGAATCGCGGCTACATCGACCCTGGTCTCGCCATGCCGGTCATGCTGGGCGTGCTCGGCGGATCGCTGGTCGGCGCACGCATCCTGACGCACGCGCCCACGCGTGTGCTGCGGCCGGTGTTCGCCGGCGTCATTTTCGCGCTGGCCGTCGAGATGATCTATCAGGGATGGACGGGGCGCCTGTGAATCGAGCATGGGGAATTCGGACTTGAGAAGCATGCGGGAGAACTGGACCGACGCGCGCGTGGAGAACCTGCTGGGCAACCTGCTGCGCCTGGGTGTCGTGCTCGCGGCGGCGGTGGTCCTTGCCGGCGGCACGGTGTTCCTCGCCCGCCACGGCACCGAACCCCCGCCGTACCACGTGTTTCGGGGCGAGCCGACCGATCTGCGCAGCGTCGGCGGCATCGTGGGCGACGTGTTCAACGCCCGAGGCCGCGGGCTGATTCAGTTCGGCCTTCTGCTGCTCATTGCCACGCCCGTCGCCCGGGTGGTTCTCTCGGCGCTGATCTTCGCCGCCGAGCGGGACAAGCGCTACGTCGTCTTCACGCTCGTCGTCCTGGCCGTCCTGATCTACAGTCTTCTCACGCCCTACATCTGACGGTTCCCTCGGATCGGAAGCATGACGGTGAACGTGCTGCCGCGCTCGGGGCCCGCGCTCGACGCTTCGATGGTGCCTCCGTGCATCTCGACCAGGTGCCGCGAAATCGCGAGGCCCAGCCCCAACCCCTCGCGCGCGTGGTTGCCGCGTCTGAAGCGCTCGAACACGAACGGCAGAAAGCTCTCGTCGATGCCGATTCCGGTATCGCGCACGCTCACCTTCGCCTGCTCGCCGGCCTGTTCCAGCCGGACCACGATGGAACCGCCAGGCGGGGTGAACTTGAGGGCGTTGGAGATCAGGTTGGTCATGACCTGCTGAAGCCGGATGGCATCTCCGAAGATCGGAATTTCGTGTCCCTGCAGCTTCTGCTCGAGGCGCACGTCCTGGGCGTTCGCCGCTGGACGCGCGGCATCCACCGCGGCAGCGACCACCGATGTCAGGTCGATGGCCTGACGCTGCAGCCGCATGGTGCCCCTGGCCGCGCGCAGGTTGTCCACGATGTCCTGGAGGAGACGGGCCTGCAGCGACACGTTGCGTTCGATCACCTCCAGTCCCTTGTCCAGGAACGCGGGCTGATCGCGCTGCGCCTTCAGCAGTGAGATCCAGCCCAGCACCGTGTTCGCCGGTGTCCTCAACTCGTGCGAGACCATCGCCAGGAATTCTTCTTTCGCGCGTGTCGCGGCCTGCGCCTCCCGCCGCGCTGCACGCTCGCGCGCCAGGCTGGCGCTGACGCGTTCGGCGGCCGCGGCCACGCGCACCTGCACCCACACGATGATCGCGCAGACGACGAGAAACAGCACGACCCGGTCCCACTCCTCGAGGCCGGGGCGCGGCACCTGGGCGAGCAGGTAGTGAGTTCCGAGGGCCGAGCTGAGAATCGCCGCGAACAGCCCCGGCCACAGACCGCCGAACCAGGCGGCCAGCATCACGGCGGGAACGAACATGAGAAACGGGCTGGCCGTGCCCAGCAGCGGAGTAAGCGCAAGCCGAAAGCCCAGCGCGGCGAGGACCGCGAGCAGCGCCACCGCGATGCGACGGCCCCACGAATGCGAGCGATAATCGGCGGCCGACGGGTTCTGACCCGCGTCTGGCGCCGGCGATTCACGCGCCGGCCCTTCCGCTGGTGGATGAGCCTCCAACTCCACCCACGGTTCTTCACCTTCCACTGCCGCAACCTCAGATACAGCATAGCCGACGTTCATGGGAGTTTCTTTCATCCCGCAACCTCATGCGCAGGGATCCCTGCACAGCCAGTGAATGGCGCTGGGTCGCATTCCCATGGTTCCGTGCAGGGTCTCCTCAGTTTAGACGCGCCGGCCGGCGAAACGGTCAACCGTCGGGATGGCATGCGCGATCTCGCTGCCCGGGCGGTCCTGCTGAAGGCGTGCTCGCTCGACCGTCCGCTCGACGAAGTCCGGCGTGCAGTCGAAGGCGCGGCAGGCGGGGCGGAGGTCGGGACGTAACGCGGGAGCGGTGGCTCGATCGGCATGGTCGATGCGTCGAGGCAGGTGGGAAGCCGCCTCGCCTCGACGCACGAGAGGGATTGGGCGCAGGCACAATCACCCGTTGCTGGCGAAGCGCGCCTCGTAGCGGAGCCGGGCGACCTTGACGAGATCCTGCTCGACCACGTTCTCCGGCAGCGGAACCTGGCGCACGCTCTCTCCCGGCATGGCGACCTGCGCGAGCAGGTAGGCGTCGCCATACTTCCTGAACTGGAAGAGCGGTCGAGAGCGGGCGTTCAATCGTCCTCCGAAATTCGTTGCGACGATACTGACCCGGCGGCCGTTCGTGCTGACGATCCACAACACTGCCGGATCGCTCTCACCGGCCCTCACCGTATACGTGCCCGCGGGGAGCACGGTGTTTCCTGCGACGAACTGGAACGGGACGCGCAAGATGGCCTGATCGGTTGCCTGCGCGAAGGAGGGAGCGGCGATCAAAACGGCGATCCCGGCTGCCATCACGATCCCGAAGATCTGCCTCTTCATACACACCCTTTCTCTTCACTCGAACCCGTCGAGTCGGTTTGACCTTTCATCGCGAATAACCATCATCCGCGCCTGTTTATTCCTGACGCGTACGTCCGATTCGAGGAGGCGAATGATCAGTCACCGCAGCCGGGACCCGCCGGCCGGTGCTGACGAGGTGGCGCGGGCGTTTCGCGAAACGGAATAGCGCGACCGCCCCGCGTGTTATTCGGGACGGACGCGATAGCGCCTGGTTCCGTGGGGCCGGGACCGGCCATTCGACAGACAGACGCATGGAGGATACGGTGAATTCACGAATCGCACGCACATTGGTCCTGGCCATCATCGGCGTGGCGAGCATTACCACGGCCGCCCTGGCACAGAAGCGGCCAGACGCACAATCCACGCTGCCGGACGCGGAGATCCTCAACCTCGTTCAGCATGCACTTGGCGAGAAGAACATCCGCGGCCTACAGGTGGCGGTCAAGGACGAGGTGGTCACCCTCACCGGGCAGGTGCCGAGCCTCTGGGCGGAACAGCAGGCGATCAAGACCGCCCGCAAGACAAACGATGTCCGTCAGGTCGTCGATCGCCTGAGCGTCGTGCGAGGCGAAAGCGACCAGGTCGTCGCGCGGGATGTGGCGCGCAAGATCCACCGTTACGTCTTCTACACGATCTTCGACAATGTCGACATCGCGGTGAAGAACGGGGTCGTCACGCTGACCGGCGCGGTGACGATGCCCTATCGGGCCAGCGAGATCGCGAACCTCGTCGCGCACGTCTCCGGCGTACAGCAGGTGCGCAATCAGATCATGGCGCTGCCCGTTTCGCCCTACGACGACCAGCTGCGCTACCGGATCGCGAGCAAGATCTACCGCAATCCCGACTTCTGGAACTACGCCCTGAATCCCGCTCCGCCGATTCACATCGTCGTCGACAACGGCCACGTGACGCTGGCGGGTGCCGTCGGTTCGAAAATGGACAAGATCGAAGCGGGCATGATCGCCAGCTCGACCTTCGGTGTTTTCTCCGTGGACAACGAGCTGCATGTCGGGTAGCGGTCGTTGGGGGTGCTGCGTGGCTGATGGGGCGGGGTAGGGCCGCTTGCCGGACCCGGCCTGTCCCATCAGCTCTACGCGGCCTGCGTGGCTCACGCTTGCGGGCGGGACTCGAAGCGACCGTACCGGAGCGCTAGCGTGGGAATGACAATCGCATTGACAACCGCCTCCTCGACATGGGCCGCCGCCTGGAGCGGCGCGACCGAGATGCCGGATCGCGCCTGGCTCTCGCGCCCGATCGCGACGGTCGGCGCAAACTGCGGGTTGCCTGGCGCCGCCAGCCCGGCGGTGGGTGCAGGACGGCCTGCGGTGGCGTCCCGCTGCCGAGAGGGGAGGACGGCAACGAGAAGCGAGCTGGCGGCAAGCGTGGCCACGATGCCGATTGCGGCGCGGTCCACGGTCGGCGCTCCTTTCGACTTCACGTCAGCGGATGACACGATCCGCCCGAATCTCCGACGCATCGAGCGGGAGTGGACGTTGGATCGCATCCTCGAGAACTCCGAGTGCCACCTGCGCCTCGCGCGCGGCGGCAAGGCGCACCATCTCGGCCACCGCCTCACGCGCGATTGTCGCGGCCAGCTCCGTCTGGTCGGCCTCGCCGAGAGCCACCCGCCGGCGGATTAACCCCGTCTGCCGGGCGGCGATCGTCTGCAACGAGGCGTCGGCGAGCGCGGCGAGGGCGGCGCGGTACCGCGCCAGCGCCTGCGCACTTTCGCCGATTCCGCGTGCCTGTGCCGAGAGGACGCGCGCGGCCGCTTCGATACGGCGTGCCTCGGCTTCGGCGATCGGGCCCTGGGTGCGGTTGCGGAGCGGGAGCGTCACGGACAGGAGGCCGAAGAAGAACTTGTTCGCGCCCTCGTCCAGTTCGTAGGTCGGTCCGATCGCGAGATCCGGGAACTGTTTTGCGATCTCGAGCCGCAGCGCCGCATCCGCCGCGTCGTACTCCGCCAGCGAACGGTGGATGTCGAGCCGGTTCAGGACGGCCGCGCGCTGGATCGCCTCCTCGGGGAGCGTCGATTCGGCGGGAGGCGAGTCGAGATCGGGCCACGAGACCGCGATGGTTGCGAGTGAGGTCTCCGGGACGCCGATCGCGGCGGCGAGCGCGGCTCGAGCCTGGACAATCCGGCCCTCCGTCGCTGCCGCGGCGAGCGTCGTCTCCGCCAGCGCCGTTTGCGGTGACGCCAGATCGACACGACCCGCTTCTCCAGCCGTCACGCGCCGCTCCATCAGCGTGAGGATCCGAGTACGTGCTTGCAGCTCGTTCCCCAGGAGTTGCCGTGTCCTCTGGGCAGTCAGGCGATCCAGAAGCGCGCCGCGAACACGCTGTCGGACCTGCCAGCCGACGACTGCCAGGCTCACCCGGGCGGATTCGGCGAGATGGCGCGCCCGGGCGATTCGATATCCCCGCTTGCCGGCAGTCTCGAGCGGCAGGCTGAAGTTGAACGACATCAGCCAGGGACTGGGCACGTCCATCGTTCTGCCGGGCGTGATCTTGATCGACGGGTTCCGGTGCTCGCCGGCCGTGACGACCGCCGCTTCCGCCTGTGCAAGTTGCGCACGGGCCACGTCGAGATCCGGGTGATAGTAGAACGCCGCGAGCGTGAGCATCGTCAGATCCCACGACTCGGGCGGCCAGACGGGCAGTGCTCCGTGGAGATTGTCTTCGATGAAGATCTTCAGGCCCGGATCGGCAAGAGTTCTGGCTGAAAAACTGGCGGCCGATGCGGGCGGCGAGATGGGAGCCGGCTGATAGGCGCGCGCGGCGCACCCTGCGGACAGGAGCAGGCAGGCGAGAAGCGAACCGGCGGGGGCGGTGCGCATCGATCACCACGGAATCGGCAAACCGGGCCGATGATCACTCGCGTCGATTGAAAAGATGATCCCAGTATAGCAGAGCCGCAGATGACCCCGCGCAATGCGGCTACACTGATACTCAATGCGCGTCTGACGCGCTGCCGGAGAAAACGTGTTCGATTCACGGCGACCGCGTTCCGCGCCTCACGGGAGTTGCCGGTGACTCCGCTCGCCGCGCTGGCCTACTCGTTTCTCTTCGGCCTTCTGCACGGAATCCTGCCCGACGAGCACACCTGGCCGATCACCTTCAGCTACGCCGTCGGCGGGGCCAGCGGACGGGAGGGTATGAGGGCCGGACTCTACTTCTCCGCGGCGTTCACCGTTCAGCGCATGCTCGTGGCGGAACTGGCCTACCTCGCCCTTGCGCCGTTCCTCCTGTCGCCGGTTGTCAACGGGATCGTCTACATCATTGTCGGTGTCGCGATGACGGCCGCCGGCGCGATCGTCCTCCGCCGGAATCACTACGTGCACCTCCACCTGCTCGGCCACCATCACGACGACGCCACGCCCATCGAAACGACACGGCACGTGCTCGCGACGCGCCACCGCGATGCCGATGACGACGTCGAAGCGCCGCCGGTGCGATGGACGTTCGTCCACGGATTCATCGCCGGCTTTGGCTTCGGCGGCTTCTCGATCTTCGTGAACACGGCGGCGGCGCCGGCGATGTCCAGCCCGTGGCTCGGGTTCCTGCCGGGCCTGGTGTTCGGACTCGGCACGGCGATCATGCTGGTGCTGGTCGGCGGCCTCTTCGGTGCCTCACTGCACTGGACGCACGCGCTCACGCAAGCCGAGATCAAACGGATCGGCGTCCAGACCGGCGGACGCACCCTCTTCTTCGGCGGTTTGCTCTTCGGGATCGCCGGCATCGCCGCGCTCGCGGGACTGGATCGCCTGCTGCCGATCGATCCCGGATACGCGCTCATCGGCGTGTTCATGGTCGCCATCGCGATTCCGGCCTTCGTGTTCTCGGTCAGAGAGGTCCTGAAAACGCGAAGGCGCTGGCGGTGAGAAAGGCCACGTTCCGCCAGCGCACCTGGTCGCGCTCGGTCGCCGTGCCGGTCAGTCGCTGGTTCGTGTTCACGGGACCTCCCCGGGGGAACGGTTGGCAGCCATCACGGCCCGTTCGAACGGCGTGAAGACACGGCCGTACAGGAGAACGTAGAGTCCCTGGAGCGCGGCCGCCACCAGGAACGGCGTGACGAACCAGCCGGCGCCGATCATTGCGCCCGCGAAGGCCGGACCGGCCGACATCGGGATCTGCATGGACAGGGCATTCATGCTGGCCGCGAAGCCCCGTCGCTCGTCGCGCACGACGGAAACGACAAGGGCCTGGCGGACGCCGACCGTGCCGCGGTTCAACGCCGAGCGAAGCAGGTAGAGCAGCGCCGCCAGCGTGTAGATCGGCATGAGCGGCATGAACACGAGCAGCGCGACGCCGCCCAGCCGGCCCCAGACGACCGCCTGCACCAGGCCCACTCGATCGGCGATGCGCCCCACGGCGACGGCCGCGACAGCGGTCACCAGGAAGGTGGCGGCCATGACGGGGCCGACCACGCCGGGGCCGATGCGGAACCGCATGGCGAACCAGTAGGCGATGAGCGGCCCGGTGAGGCCGATGGCGACGCCGTTGACCGCGTTGAGCGTGACGAGCCGCCAGAGAAAGCGGTTCTCGTCGGCCCGCTCGCCCGTCGCCGGCCGGGCCCCTGACGCCGTCATCGACGGATCCACGTGCCGATACCGTTCCGGCGTCCCCAGCAGCAACACCAGGTTCACGGCGTTGCCCAGGAACACGAGCCCGAACAGCGGTCGAAAGCTCCCGGCCGGGCCCAGCGTCGCCGTCCAGAGGGAGGGGAGGATGGCAGCCACGGCGCCCAGCGTCATGCCGGCGAAACCCACCGCCGTGTTGAGGCTGTAGACAAAGCCGCGCCGGGGCTGCGGCACCGACTCGGCGAGCCACGCCTGCTCGGCTGGCGCAAACGGTCCGGCCGATCCGTTGGCGCCGCGCCCGAAGCCCGCCAGCGCGATGGCCGGCGCGAGCAGCAGGGTGCGCGACTGCGTCATCGCGATCAGGGCGCAGATGCACGTCATCCCCTCGTAGGCGAGCAGAAAGGGCTTGCGTCGCAGCCGGTCGCTCGCCACACCCACCACCAGGTTCAGCGCGGCGCCGACGAGGCCGGCCGCGGTCAGGACGAGACCGATCGCGGCGCCGGACCAGCCCAGAGCATGGAGGTAGAGGGCCAGGTCGACCACCAGCGCGCCCTGGGCAATGCTGCGCCAGAACCGTGCGGCAACCAGTCGTCGCGCAGGCCGGGAGATTCCGATCCACGCCTTCCAGGCGCGCGACGTCGCGTCGTTGATGGTCGTAGCCGCCTCCGAACCGAACTGCGGCTCGAACTCGCCGTTCGTGTTGACTTCCTATGATTCCATCTTCGCTCGCTCACCGATGAGCGGCAAGTCCGTGGCGGGAGGGCGGCACCGCCCGTTATTCGAATCGCCTGGTGAGAGTCAGCAGCTTCACGCCGTGGCCGCGAACCTGCCGGAACGTGGCGCCCTGGCTGATAAACGGGATCGCTTCTTCGCGGTTCACCACGCGTGCGCCGCAGACGACGTCGACGCCGAAGTCGAACAGCGCCGGCGTCAGCGGCGAAGTCGGTCCGGCCAGGACGACGTAACTGCTGCGGCAATAGCCGAGGAGTTCATCGATCGTGTGGTTGATGAGACTGGTCCCGGTCAGGCAGACCACGTCGCAGCGGGGCAGGATTCGCGATGCCTCGCCGGCGGGGTGGTCTCCGGGCTGCGGTCGCTTCTCGATGACCCACAGATTGCGCGCCAGGCCCCTGAGGCGTGAGACGAACGGAAAATGGCCGACGACGGCGACGTCGCGCCCCGCGCCCTTTTCCGCCACGACATCGAATGCGCTCCGCTCGATGCACCGTGATTCGTCCACGTCGAGAAGGGAGTTGAGGGTGGCCATCCCGATGGAAGCGGTCATCGTCTGATCCGACCGCGCATATTCGGCCACATCCCCGGCGCGCTTGCCCACGAGCCGGCCGGCATCCTGCACCGGGTACGCCAGGTGATCGCTCGCTGCGTCGGCGGTTCGGTACGTCGAAGCGAGGCCGGTGAACCGGGTTGTGACCGCGGTGCAGAAGGCGCCCAACCAGACGGCTTCTACCCGCCGATCCTTGTCTTCAAGGCTGTCCAGCAGCGCATCGAGAACTTTCACGCGAAACCTCATGGAGAGGCGGTGCCGCCCCGCTCGTGTCACGGCACGGCCGATAGTGGGCCATCCGCTTCGCTCGGAGCCGTCTGTTCGACGATCGCCGCCTCGATCTCCCACGCCTTGTCGTGCGACGCGACCCAGACGGGCGTGTCCGGGGATCCCCACCGCGCCTTGACGGCATCGACGACGGCCAGGCGCGCGACGAGGAGTATCGGACCGTCGAAATTGCGCACCACGAGATCGAGCGCGCCGGCCCACCCTCCACCCGTCAGCTCGAGTGGGCCCACCTCGTCGACCACGATCACGTCCGCGCCTGCCGTGTGCGCCGTCAGCGCTTCATGGCCGAACGCGAGGCCCGCGCGCGCGAATTCGAATCGTCCCCATCGCTGTTCCGCGCGACCGGGGCCGGGTTGGCTTTCGTCGCGACTCTCGCGGCACAGCGGGGCCGTCCGGCCGGTCGACAGGTCGTCGAGGTCGAAGCCGACGCGGCGGCCGTCGGCGAGAACGGCGCGCGCAAGGATGCCACCCACGCTCAATCCGCGGCGCCTGAGGGCACTGACGATCTGATCGGCGGTCGTGGTCTTGCCACAACCGGTTTCGCCAGTCAGGATCATGATGCGGCTGCGCATGCCTTCGCGGGGCGCATAGACCTCGTTTGCGACCTGCATCAGCGCGGCCATCGCCCGGACGGGCCGGCGCCAGAAGCTCCGCTGATCCGCAAGTGCCGAGGTGAACGCGGGAAGCGCGCCGAAGGCGAGGCCGAGCGCGTCCGAGAGGCCGCGGAAATGGCGTCGCTCCAGCCACTCGAGAATGCGCGGGTTGCGCAGCTCGACCGCCAGGGCCGTGAACGCCACCAGCGCCAGGATGGCCCGCAGCGCCATGTGCACGCCGACGTCGAGGCCCTGGAGAAGGCCCGGCGCGCCGTTGCGCGCGCCGCCGAGCAGCAGGCCCGCCAGCAGCAAAACGCCGATCATCTGTCCCCAGAACGCGGGAACCCGCAGGCGGACGAACGCCGCCGGGTAGCGTCGCACCACGAGGACGGCGTAGCCGGCGACGTAGAGCCCGCCCGCCCAGGCTGGAAGCCATCCGAGAAGGACCATTCCCGCAACCAGGCCGGACGCGAACACGATTAGGAATGGGAGCGACCAGCCGCGTGGCGGGCGCACCGGTGTCCGCCCGGCGCGCGAGCCAGCGGCCGGCCACGCACGTTCGACCGCTGCGCCCCGCGCCGGCACGAGGCGCATTCCGACGACCGCCGCGACGCCGCCGACCAGGCACTCGATGCCGACGAGCGTCGCGACAAGATCGAACGGGCCGAATCGTGAGACGTGGAGCGATTTCGAGGCGTAGGCGTAAGCGGCGACGTAGAGGCGGACGACGTCCGGCCCGAACGCGATGAGGGCGCCGGCAACCTTTTGCGCGAGCGACCAGGCAACCGCGAGCGCGCCACCCGCCACGTAGCCGATCGCATTCGCCCCCAGGAGCCTGACGCAGGCCTCCAGGAGCAGGCCCTCGACGAGGATGCCGACCATCGGCCCGAGGATCACCGCGCTCGGGGAGATCGACTTCATCAGGGCGCAGATGAGCGCGGTGCGCCAGATCAGGCCACGCACGCGCAGCGACCGATGCCCGGCGGTCATCACGACGACGCCGAAGGCGGCAAGGACGCTTCCCGCCAGCGGGACGTTGAGGTTGTGCAGGAAGCTGCCCGCCACGATCTCAACGGAAGCCCAGAGACTTCCGAGAACGGCCGCCCGCTGCCAGACGGACGGTTGAGCATCTTTCGCCATGCGGTGCCAGCTCGACAAAAGGCGATCTCGCTCTCTTGGTCAGAACCCCTCGCGCAGCAACCACGGGTAGTACGAGTTCGTGGTGTAGAGCGCGGCGGCGGGGCAGTGGCCGAGCACGCGGTCCTTGACGACGAGCACCGTGCAGGGAGCCTGCGCGTGCCTGAGGAACAGCGAGTCGTGCCCGACACAGAGGCCGACCAGGATGTTGAAGTCGGTCGCGTGCCCGTTGAGGATCATCGCCTGCGCGATCGGACTGCACATCGGTTCGAACTCGCCGATGCGCACCTTCTGATCGTCGCGCAGGCCGATCGTCTCCTTCGGCGTGCCGCCCACCTTGCAGACGACCGAGACGACGTCGAACCCCTGAGCCTCGAGGATGCCGATCAGCGTTCGCGCCTCCTCGTGTAAGCCCGAGCAGAAGGCGACGCCCAGGCGCGTGTACCCCATGCGGCGGGCGAACTCGCACGTCTCCTGCACGCGCGGCTTGACCGGGTGCAGCAGGTACGGCCCCGCGCCCCGCCCCGCGTAGCACTCCGCTTCCTGGATTGACGCCTGCCGTGCGAACTCGTGCGTCTCGGGCTTCGCGTACTCGCTGGTCGCGCGGGTGACGATCGCCGCGTCGAGAACTCCGGGACAGAACGGCGGCGCCTGTCCTTCGGGCGACCGGCACGCCTTCACCTGCATTCCGCATTTCGCGCACTCGGGTTTCAACGATTGCATCTTCGTCTCCGTTCGCCGTTGCCGGCGATCGACTCGGCCGACAATGACACCCCGGACCGGCCGCGAGACATTCTACACGCTGGCGGCGATTCGCCATCGCCGCGTCCGGGCGCCACGCAGTTGCCGAATCGCGATCTCTTGTTTAGCGGCCGGCTCGCTGGACCATCAGGTCGAGGTCCTCCTTGAGACCCTGGAGATCCTCCTCGTGCCCAGTCTACAACCGTCAACACTCCCTGCGCATTGACACGTCTTCGTTGCTGCAATATGTTCGAGCGGCGGCGCGAGCCTGGCCGCCACACCACGCCAGTGCCCGATTGGCCGCCGCAGCGGTCAGTGAAGACGTCGTGAATCATGCCAGCCACAACCACGATCTGCTGAGCGACGGCGCGCTCGATCGGCGCCTGTGGCTCAGCGCAGGCCTCAACGCTCTCATCGTCCTCGCGGAGATCGTCGGGGGCCTGGCGGCCGGCAGCCTCGCGCTGCTGTCGGACGCCACGCACAATCTGAGCGACGTCGCGGCGCTGGGATTTGCGCTGGGCGCGCGGCGGCTCGGCCGGCGTCCCCCGACCCCGCGGCACACCTACGGATTGAAGCGGGCCGAGGTCATTGCCGCGCTCGTCAACGCCGTGACGCTGGTGGCCGTCACCGCCCTGATCGCGCGCGAGGCCATCTTCCGCTTGTGGCACCCCGTCCCGATCGAGCCGGGGGTCATGCTCGTCGTGGCGCTGGTTGCGTTCGGCGCCAATCTGGGCTCCGTTCTGCTCCTGCGCCGCCACGACCCGCACGACGTCAATGTCCGGAGCGCGTTCCTGCACCTGGCCCAGGACGCGCTCGCCTCGCTGGCCGTGGTCGTGGCGGCCCTGCTCGCCCGGACGTCCATCGGCTCCTACGTCGACCCGGCAGCCGCGTTGCTGGTCGGCTCACTCGTGCTGCGCGGCGCGCTCTCGCTCTTATGGCAGACGGTTCGAACGCTGCTCGAAGCTTCGCCCGACAACGTCGATCTCGAGGTGCTCGTCGCACACGTCGCCGAGCGGTTCGCGCCGGCCCGCCTTCATCACGTGCATCTCTGGGAAATCGCACCCGGCCGGCGAGTGCTGACCGCGCACGTGGATCTCGGGCAGGAGATGGACGGGCGCGGCATCGAAGCGCTCTTCTGCCGCATCAAGACGGTTCTCGACGCCGAATGGGGCGTAAGCCACGTGACCCTCGAGCCGGAAGTGGCAGGATGCGGAGATGCACAGTTGCTGGGGCGGTGGGATTCCGCGAGGCAGCGAGGGCGCGAAGAGCGTTCTGCCGGAAGCGATTGACGCCTTTGACGGCGCGGTGAGGAGGAACGTACATGCAGACGCAGCGAATAGGGTCGGACGGGTCCTGTATCTGCTTGCGTTGCGGCCATCGGCAGGCCCACGAGCCGGGGAACCCGTGCCGCAGCGTGAAGTGCCCCCAGTGCGGCGCCACGCTGATCCGCGAGGGCTCGGCGCATCACGAGGCGTACCTCCGGAAACACGGCAAGAAGGAGAAACCGGCGGCCGGGCAGGCCGACGATGCCGGCCAGACGCCAGGTTCGAAGTCCGAGGATTAGCAGCCGGCCTGGATCTTCTTCACCTTCTTCGGCTGTTTCGGGCGCGCCTCCTTCGCGTTCGCGATCAGCGCGAGAATCTGCTCCCGCGCCTTCTCGCGAAACTCCTTCACGTCGCCGTCCCACCTGCTGCCGGTCGGCGCGAATGACGACGCGGTCAGGATCGTCTTCTGGTCGGTCGCGCTGTTGTCGTGGCACGCGAGGCAATCGACGTTCCGCGGGTTCTTGAAGTCGAACGAGGAGTTCGCGTCCGGGCTGGCCGTGCCGGGTGAAGCCGCTGAAGGAAGTCGCCAGCGGTCCCGAGACGGCGTTCGAGGTCGTGCACCTCGGGACCTGCGTCAAGACGGCGATGGAGACAGGTCGCTGCCCGATCGACTACGACGAACTGTGCGTCATGCTGAAGCAGAAGTTCGGCGTCGACGTCGTGCTCGGAACCCACTCCTACTAGCGGCCGGCTCGCTGGACCATCAGTTCGAGATCTTCCTTGAGACCCTGGAGATCCTCCTCGTGCTCGACCTCCTGCTGAAGGATGGTGAGCGCCAGGTTGTGGGTGACCATGTCCTTGTCTTTCGTGGCGTCCATCAGCCGCTTGTAGGTGGAGATCGCGCACTGCTCGCCCGCGATGTTCTGATCCAGGACGGCCCCGACGTACGGATCCGTGGGCGCATCGTAGGAGCACGGGCTGGCCGCGAACCACTCCTTCGGATCCGCTACGGGCATGCCTCCCAGTTGGACGATCCGGCCGACCAGCAGGATGGCGTGGTTCAGTTCCTCGTTTGCGTGCAGGTTGAGCTCCGCCGCGACCGCATCCTTCATCGGTCCTTTGATCACCCTGGCGCCGAGCCAGTACTGGTAGTAGGCCAGCCACTCGCTGGCATACGCCCGATTGAGGAGCGCAATCAGCTCGCCGACGTCCATCCCGACGATCTCGCGGCCTCTGGTGCCCATCGTGGCCTCCTTCGCCTGCGTTGCACGTCACCGCGGTCGTGTGCCAGCGGCGAGTCTGTGAACAGTCGCTTCATTCTACAACCATCGACCGGACGGCCCACGGCCGCGGGCCGATCGCCAGATTCGAAGTCCGAGAGTTGAAACTGCGCGCACCCGAGTGCGTCAGATGAGGCCTGCGCGCTCGAGCATCTCGCGGTCCGCGAGCAACGCCCGGGTGGGACCGTCGGCGGCCAGGTGACCGCCGATGAGCACCAGTAGTCGCGCAGTGACGGCACCAAGGAACTGGAGATCGTGGCTGGCCACGATCTGAGTGAGCGCCACGTCATTCAGCGCCTCGATCAGTCGCCGCACCGACCGGCCATCCAGTTCCGCGGTCGGTTCGTCGAGCACGATGATTTGCGGGCGCGTGACGAGCGCGGCGGCGAGCGCCGCACGCTTCCGCTCGCCCAGGCTCAAACGGGCGGCAGGACGGTTGGCCGCGAACTCGAGTCCGAAAGACCGGAGCGTCGCGTCGGCGCGCGCCCGGGCCTCAACCGGCGCGATGCCCTGGTTCACCAGCGGCAGCGCCAGGTCGTCGACCAGCCGAGGCATGAACAGCTGGTCCTCGGGATTCTGAAAGACGGCCGCGACACGATTGTCGCCGACCTCGGGCCGGCGACCGAACAGACGGATCCGGCCCGCGCCTTTCCACAGTCCCAGCAGGCACCAGAGCAGCGTCGTCTTGCCCGCACCGTTGCCTCCGACGATGCCCACCCGCTCGCCCTCTTGGACGCTGAAGGTGACATCGTGGAGAACCGGCGCGCCATCGAATGCGAACGACAGGCCGGCCACTTCGAGCACCGGGGTCATCCGGCCAGCCCCCGGAGGCGCTGGGCGGCGTAAAACCGCTCGGCCCGTCCCCACGATCGCAACACGACCGCGACGAGCGCCCACGCCAGCGCGCGGAACGCACCGGGCCCGAATCGCCGCGGTACCTGCAGCGAGCGCGCCCGGAACACCCGTACAGTCTCTCCCGAGAGCACCTGAACGAAGTGGCGGGTCACCAGGACGAACAGCGCCGGCGTCCAGAACATGGAGCCGCACGCGCGTCCGAGCAGGTCGGTCCAGGGCATCAGGCGCGAACCAGCCGTCAGCCAGAGAAACACGACGACGGTCCTCACTGCGAGCGACGAGGGCACGCCGTTGGACGCGAGATCGAGAAGCGCGAGTCCTGCGGCAAACGCGCCGATCGGCAACAGCGAGAGCCAGGTCGCGCGCCCGTGGAACGCGAACGGACGAATGGCGAGCGCGGCGACGCCGCTCGTGGCCAGAAGCACGCCGTCCCGCACAAGGCCGGCGGCGAGGGCAGCGGCGAGCGAGAAGCTGCCGGCGGCGTAGCGCAGCACGATCATCGAACGCGGGTTCTCGCGCATACGAAGTAACACCCGGGTTGCTCCTGCGTTACGACACTTGCGGCTCCGGCCCTGTGGAACGTCCTCGCCAGCACGTCCGCGGGGGGGAGGCGATCGTCTGCCACGGGAGGTCCAAGGTCGGCATGAAGGGCGTTCAGTTGCGTGCTGTCCATCAGGTGACCGACGCCGACCCAGCCGCCGGGGCGCAGCACCCGCAGCAATTCACCGATGACGGAATCGGACGCGCCCAGATGCGGCAGCACGCCGAAGCACAGGACGGCGTCGAACGACTCGGACGGAAAGGGAAGCGACATGGCATCGGCACAGACGGCCGCCACGCGCGTGCCCGGGTGTGCCCGCAGGTTCTCGCGCAGCATCTGTTCGGCCAGATCCAGTTCGACCACCGTCGCGCCGGGTGCCAGCGTTCGCGTGAGAGGACCGACCAGGATTCCGGTTCCGCAGCCGACGTCGAGCACGCGCCTCGCGGCCGACAGATTCATCTTTTCCACGAAGCACGCCGTCCGCTGCGCAGCGTCGGGCGGGCCCGGGAGGCTGTCCCAACGGGAGGCAAGCTCGTTGAAGTACACGCGCAGAGTCATTCTGTTTCACCCGGCAGCAGCAGCGAATGGCGCCGGAACAGCAGGCGCAAGGCGGCCGGCACGACCGTACACTGCAGGACGATACCGGGTAACCCGTGCACGAGGCTTGCGATCGCCGAGAACGCCTTCGGCAGGCCGAACGCGCCGGCGAGCTGCCACGTGAGAACCAGCATCGTGCACCGGCCGAGAATCACGGCGCCAATCACCGCCACCCAGATCCTGCGATTGGTCCACCGGAACAGCGCCCCGGCGGCGCCGGCCATGACCATTGCCTCCACGCTCATGACCACGGCCACCGGCGGGTAGAAGGGCGGCATCCCGGTCAGCAGTCCGGACGCGAGCGGTGCCAGGGCCGCCGTCAAGAGGGCCCATCGCACCGGCACGAGGAACGCATTGAGGAGCAGGGGCAGCAACATCGGCAGGAACGCGCTGCCGAGTCCGGCAACGTGGAACGCCAGGGGCAGCGTCAGCGCAAGGCTCGCCATGACGGCGCTGACGACGAGCGCGCGCAGGTCAACGGGCCGTCTCTTCACGCCATCATTCCTCGAGATACTTCCGGCGCGAGAAACCGGTAATGAGCATATGTCCACTTCCGCAGAGGGTCAACTCCCATGCTGCGACCCACGGTACCAACCCGATGCTCGCCGACGGTGGAGGGCGAATCGGGGCGTGGGTCGCTTCCATCGCCACTGTCGGCCGACGCCGTGAAGCCGCACACACGGCCTGATCCGCTAGAATTGTCATACGGACCGGGAGGTGGAACTGGTCGGCTACACCAGCCGCGGAGGATGCCCGGGCGGGAACATCGAATGGAGACGCGGGGTCGGGAGTAATTTCGCTCCGGCGAAGGCAGGTGGACGATGTCCTCGGAGACGAGCCCCGAAATACACGCCACGATCCTCGATTCCATCACCGAGGGCGTCTTCACGGTGGACGCGGACTTCCGGATCACGTCCTTCAATCGGGCAGCCGAGACGATCACGGGGATCCCGCGGGAGCGCGCCATCGGGCAGCCGTGTCGGGACATCTTCCGGGCCGACATCTGCGAGAGGGAGTGCACGCTGCGACAGACGATCGCCACGGGCTCGCCGGTCATCGGCAAGCCGGTGCAGATCCTGGACGCGTCGGGCAACCGCAAGCCGATCAGCATCTCGACCGCGATCTTGAGAGACCGTCGGGGCGACATTGTCGGTGGCGTGGAGACGTTCCGCGACCTGACCATGATCGAGCACCTGCGCAGGCAGATCCAGCGGAACTACTGCTGCGAAGACATCCTGAGCCGCAACCATCGGATGCGGCAGCTGTTCGAGATCCTTCCGGCGATTGCCGAGACGTCGAGCACGGTTCTCATCGAAGGCGAGACGGGCACCGGCAAAGAGCTGTTCGCCCGGGCGATTCACAACCTGGGCCCGCGCAGAAAACGGTCATTCGTGGCCGTCAACTGCGGGGCGCTTCCCGACACGCTGTTGGAGTCGGAGCTGTTCGGCTACAAGGCCGGCGCGTTCACGGACGCCAGAAGGGACAAGCCCGGACGCGTCGCGGCGGCGGAACGAGGCACGCTGTTCCTCGATGAGGTCGGCGACGTCTCTGCCGCGTTCCAGGTTCGCCTCTTGCGGTTCCTTCAGGAACGGGTCTACGAACCTCTCGGCTCGACGCAGCCCGTGAAGGCGGACGTGCGGATGATCGCCGCGACGAACAAGAGCCTGGCGACACTCGTCGAATCGCATCGATTTCGTGACGACCTCTACTATCGGATCAACGTTGTGAGACTGGAGATTCCACCGCTCCGGGAGCGCATGGAAGACCTCCCCTTGCTCATCGACCACTTCATTGCCCGGTTCAACGCTCTCCAGAACAAGGAGGTCACCGGCGTCTCGGACGATACGCTCTCGTGCCTGATGTCATACCAGTACCCCGGCAACGTCCGTGAACTGGTGAACATCATCGAGCGCGCGTTCGTGCTGTGCCGTGGCGGGCAGATCGAGCCCCGTCACCTTTCGGACTTCCCCCCCTGCGCCAGCCTGAGCGGAATCACTGGTTTGGGCAAGTTCCGGCAATTCGAGGCTGCCTTCCTGATGAGTGCGCTGCGGCGGAACAACTGGAACCGGTTGGAAACGGCGCGCGAGCTCGGCATGCACAAGACCACGCTGTTCCGCAAGATCCGATCGCTCGGCCTCACCGTCCCCCGGCGCCGCGACACGAGCGCCGGCTGATCGCGCGCCCGATCCGCGATTACCCGACAGGGCGATCGGGCAGGCTGCGCTCGCTCCGCTCCAGGAAGCTCGTGGGGTCTCGGTACGTGTACACCAGCGTGCCCTCATCCACGAGATCCCGAACGGCCTGCCGGACGGTCTGCGTGGAAACGCCCAGGGTGTGGGCCAGGGTCCTCACCGCGTCGTGCGGTCTGAGGCGTTGGTCCGGAGCTCCGGACACCATGCGCAGCGTCTCTTCCTTCAGGCGCTGGTAAGTGCTCGTCACGTCGCCTCCTCCTCCCTCGTGCAATCCGCCCCACCACTGCGACAGCAAACAAGCTGCCAGCAGAGCGGCAGACGAGGCTCTCGGGTCGGCGGGCCGAAGGGGGCAAGATCGCTACTTTCTCGGGTGCGGCGCGTTGCGGGGGCGCTACTCGCCATTCCGCGAACACGCTCCCGGAGCGAGGCCGTCTCGCGCGGACGGCCGGGTGGGGACTTCGTGAAACGCAGGCGACCGCGAGCGGCAAGACCAGTGGCACCGCGCTTGCCCTGTCGAAAGCAGGAACTGGGATGCATCGCAAGAAGGAGGTGCCAGATGGACACCACGCCCGAGAACATCAAGCCATTGGGCGGCGGCATCTACCACCCGAGCGCGCGCCCCATGGAGGTGGTGAAGGACGAACACGGAGACTGGTGGCTCTGTGACAAGGGCGTAGACCGACGCCGCGATCCTGCTCAGCAGGGCTGCTGGCGGTGTGGTGAACGCGCGTTCACGCGAAACGACTGACGAACAACGCCGGCTGGTGTCAGGCGCCGCTTGATCCGGAGCGACTGAACCGGACTCAGGGAGGATGCGATGACCGTCGATGAACTGAAGCAGCTGACGGTGACCAGGAGCGTGGACGCCCGCGGAACAGCCTGTCCCGGCCCCTTGCTGGAGGCGAAGCGGGCCATGGCCTCCGTGGCACTCAGAGGCGTTCTCGAGGTCCTCTCCTCGGATGAAGGCACCAACGAAGACATACCCCTCTGGGCCAGGAAGGTGGGCCACGACTACCTGGGCAGCATCGCGGACGCGGGGTTCTGGAGGATCTTCGTGAGGAGATTGAAGTAGTGTCCCCCCCTCCAGCCAGCCGCGCGGCGGATCCGAGGATCCTGGTCTTCTCCACCAACACGATCTCCGACCCGGGGATCGATCTGGCGGGGAGCGCGCACATGCACTATCCGGTCTCAACGGTGGTCATCGCGGTTCCCTGCTCGAGCGGCATCAAGCCGTCCTGGATCCTGCACGCCGTCGAGGCGGGTTTCAACGGCGTGTTCATCGCCGCTGACGGCAGCGACTGCGCGTACGTCCCGGACTGCACCGCGCGGACGGGGCGGGTCGTCGAGGCGGCCCAGCAGCTCCTTCGAGGCCACGGTCACGACCCGCGGCGGCTCAGGATGGCCGCCGTCTGCTCGGTGTGCGCCGAGTCCTTCGCGTCCCACATGGAGAAATTTCACGCGGCGCTGGCCACGCTGGGCCCCGCGCCCGAGGGTCTGCGCGATGGCCGATGACCAAGGGCTGGTCGCCGTCACCGGCACGCAGCCGTCTCCCCCGTCGCGCTCGGGGGAGACGGTCACGCACGACGTCCTGATCGTCGGGGGCGGTATCGCCGGAATGGAGTCCGCGCTCAGCCTGGGCGACATGGGCTACAGGGTCTTGCTGGTCGAGAAGGCGCCCAGCATCGGCGGCAAGATGGTGCTCTTGAGCAAGGTCTTCCCGACGCTGGACTGCGCGAGCTGCATCTCCACCCCCAAGATGGCCTCCACCGCGCACCATCCCAACATCACCACCCTCCTCTACAGCGAGATCGAGACCATCCGGAAGGACGAACGCGGCCTCTTCCACGTCAGACTCCGCAAGAAGCCCACCTTCGTGGACTGGTCCGCCTGCACCGGCTGCGCGGAGTGCGAGGCGGTCTGCACCGTCGCCATCCCGGACGAATTCAACGAGAACCTGGTGGCGCGCCGGGCGGCCCATATCGCCTTCGCGCAAGCGGTGCCGAAGAAGGCGCTCGTGGACCGCTACGGCACCTCTCCTTGCACGTTCGCGTGCCCCGCGGGGGTCAAGGCCCACGGGTACGTCTCGCTCGTGCGCGCGGGCCGGTACGACGAGGCCTTCCGCCTGCACATGGAGGATGCGCCCCTGCCCGGGAGCCTCAGCCGCGCCTGTTACGCGCCCTGCGAAGGGTCGTGCACGCGGGAAGGTCTGGAGGGCACGGTGCCCATTCGCGCGATCAAGCGGTTCATGGCGGACCGCTACTACGCGAGCCATCCCGCGCCCGAATACGGCCCGCCCGACGCGCTGCGGCGGGAACGAGTGGCGGTCGTGGGCTCCGGACCCGCCGGCCTGTCCGTCGCGTACCACCTGGCCCGACGAGGTTACCCGGTGACCGTCTTCGAAGCCGCGCCCCAGGCCGGCGGCATGCTGCGGTACGGCATCCCGGCCTACCGCCTGCCCAAGGACGTCGTGGACCGAGACATCCTCAACGTCGAGGCGCTGGGCGTGGAGATCAAGACCAACACCCGCGCCGGCTCGCTCTTTGAGCTGACGACGAACGGCTTCGACGCCGTCTTCCTCGGCGTCGGCACGTACGACGGGTTTGCCCTTGGCGTGGATGGCGAAGAGCTGGACGGGGTCATGGACGCCATGGACTTCCTGGTGCAAGCCAACACCGGGCGCCTCGCGGATCTCTCGGGCAAGACGGTGATGGTCGTCGGCGGAGGCAACTCGGCCATCGACCCGGCGCGGGTGGCCCTGCGCCTCGGCGCGCGGAAGGTCGTCATTCAATACCGGCGGAGTCGCAAGGAGATGCCCGCGCACGACTGGGAGGTGGAGGCCGCGCTGGCGGAGGGGGTGGAGCTCCGGCTGCTCGAGACACCGACGCGGTTTCTGGGGGCCGGGGGACGCCTCACGACCGTGGAGAGCCTCGGCATGCGCCTGGGCGATCCGGACGCGAGCGGCAGGCGAAGGCCCGTGCCGGTGCCCGGCTCCGAGAGAGAGACCCCGGTGGATCTCGTGATCCTGGCCATCGGCCTCAAGCCCAGCACCTCACCCTTCGGCGGCGAGGTCGCCCTCAACAAGAACGGCACGGTGAAGGTGGACGCCGAAACGCTCCAGACGTCTCTTCCCCACGTCTTCGCGGGCGGGGACGCGGTCACCGGCCCGTCGATGATCGCGCAGGCCATCGGCCAGGCGCGACGCGCCGCGTTCTACATGGATCGGTTCCTCAGGGGTGAAAGGCTGGACGGCGTGCGCTTCGACGAGCCGTTGCCGGTGGTGGACAGAGCCGACGCCCTTGCACGGACCCCTGGCGCCACGCCTCGTCCGGCCATGACGAGGCGCGAACGGTCGGTCGAGGAGCGTCTCGGCTCGATGGTCGAGGTCGAGCTGCCGGTCACCGAGGAGGAGGCCCGAGGCGGGGCCGCGCGCTGTCTGGACTGCGGCGGCTGCAGCGAGTGTCACGCATGTGTCCACGCCTGTCCCGCGCATGCGTTCCGCTTCGACATGCGCGAAGAGCGGATCGACGAGACGGTCGCGTCGGTCATCGTCGCCACCGGCTTCGAGCTGTTCGACGCGAGACGCAAGCCCACCTTGGGCTACGGCCGGTTCCCCAACGTCATCAGCGCCATGGAGATGGACCGGCTGCTCGCGCCCACACGCCCCTACAACGCCGTGCTGCGCCCCTCGGACGGCAAGGCGCCGGACAACATTGCCTACGTCCTCTGCACCGGCTCCCGCGACTGCACCGTGGACCACCGCCTGTGCTCCAGGGTGTGCTGCATGTACTCCCTCAAGCAGGCGCAGCTCATCCTGGGGGCCCTTCCGCTGGCCGACGTGACCATCTACTACATCGACATCCGCGCCTTCGGGAAGGGGTACGAGGAGTTCTTCGAGCAGGCCAAGGGCATGGGCATCTCGTTCGTCAAGGGCAAGGTGGCCACCATCGAAGAGAAAGCTGACGGCGGCCTGATCGTCACCTACGAGGACATCGAAGGCGACGGGGGCAGGAAACGGATGGAACACGACCTCGTGGTGCTCTCGGTCGGGCTCCTGCCGAATCGTGAGGCGTTGAGCCTCTTTCCCGACGGCCAGCTCCAGGCGGACGCTCACGCCTACGTCCGTGAGATGGACGAGGACACGGAACCGGGCCGGACCAGCATCGACGGCGTCTTCGTGGCCGGTTGCGCGTCGGCGGTGCGGGACATTCCAGACACCGTGCTCCACGCGGGGGCGGCCGCGGCGCAAACCGCGGGCTACCTGGTGAGATCGAGGAGAGTCCGATGACGGAGGAGCCGGTGAAGGACCGGCGCATCGGCGTGTTCCTCTGCCACTGCGGGGGGAACATCTCCGATTACGTGGACATGGAGAAGCTCCGCGAGGCCGTGAAGGACCAGCCGGGCGTGGTGGAGGCCAGGACCACGATGTTCGCCTGCTCGGACGCGTCCCAGCAGGAGATGATCGACGCCATCCAGAAGGAACGTCTCGACGGGATCGTCGTCGCGTCCTGCTCGCCCAAGCTCCACCTCTTCACGTTCAGGGCCATGGCGGAACGCGCCGGGATGAACCCCTACCAGTACGTGCAGGCCAACATCCGGGAGCAGTGTTCCTGGGCCCACCGCGGGGCGGTGGTCAAGGCCACGGAAAAGGCCGCGCACATCGTGCGCGCCGCCATCGCCAAGGCGGGCCTGAGCGAGCCGCTGAGGCCCATGCGGGTGGAAACGAAGCCGCGAGTGCTGGTCGTCGGGGCCGGTGTGGCCGGTCTTCGGGCCGCCCTGGCCCTGTCGGACGTGGGGCTCACGGTCTACGTCGCGGAACGCGAGGAGCGCATCGGAGGGTGGACGGCGCGCCTGGGCGCGATGTTCCCCGCCGAGCGCCGTGGAACGGAGATGGTGCAGGCGCTCGAGCGCCGGATTCGGGAGCGGGAGAACGTGACGGTGTTCACCCGCGCCGAGCTCGTCGAGAAGAGCGGCAGCGTCGGCGACTTCTCGGTCAGGTTGCGCGTTGGGGAGACGGAGTCGATCGCGCTGAACGTGGGGGCCATCGTGGTCGCCACCGGCTTCGACGCCTACGCGCCGAGCGCCGGCGAGTTCGGGTTCGGCCAGGACGGCGTCGTGACGCTTCCCGAGTTCAAGCGCATGCTCGACGAGGGCGAGGGACCGCTGACGTGGAACGGGAAGCCGGTGCGCACCGCCACCTACATCTACTGCGTGGGCAGCCGCCAGGGTGAGGAGGCGGAGAGCCCCAACCGCTTCTGCTCTCGCTACTGCTGCACCGCGACCTGCCACGCGGCGCTCACGGCCTCGCGCCGGGACGAGCACGTGCGGCAGTACCACCTGTTCCGCGACATGCGCACCTACGGCAAGTACGAGCTCGTCTACGAGGCGGCCGCCCGCGAGGGCTCCGTCTTCATCCGTTGGGATCCGTCCGATCCGCCGGCGGTCTCCCGCGAGGACGGACGACTGGTCGTGCGGGTCAACGACCGCCTGCTCGGCGGCGAGGCGCTGGAGATTCCCAGCGATCTCGTCGTGCTCGTCACCGGCATGACGCCCCGGGAAAACGCCTCACTGGTAGATGTCCTCAAGCTCCCCGTGGGCGGCGACGGGTTCTTCAACGAAATCCACTGCAAGCTGCGGCCCGTGGAGACGGTCGTCGACGGCGTGTTCATCGCGGGCGCCGCCCAGGGTCCCAAGACCCTCGCCGAGAGCGTGGCGTCCTCGCTGGCCGCCGTTGCCAAGAGCGCGGCTCTGCTCTTGAAGGGCTACGTCGATCTGGAGCCCTTCGTGGCCGAGGTCGACCCTCTGCGGTGCACGTGGTGCGAGAAGTGCACCGAGGCCTGTCCCTACGGCGCGATCGAGAAGGTGGCGGCGGACGGACGGGAGGTCGCCAGGGTCATCCCGTCCCTCTGCAAGGGCGGCGGCGCCTGCGTCCCCGTCTGTCCCGAAGAAGCGATCGATCTCCTCGGCTACAGCGACCGCGAGATCAAGGGAATGATCGACGCCCTCGCGAAGGAGGCGGTCCATGCCTGAGACCGTCCGGAACCCGAGGGAAGTGTTCAGGGATGCGTTCCTGATGCAGGAACGCATCGCCGCGCTCCTTCGAGAAGAGCCACGGACCATCCCCAGTCTCGCGGCGGCGCTTCAGGCGCCCACCCGCGACGTCATGCTCTGGCTCATGGCGATGCTCCGCTACGGCGTGGTGGAGGCCACAGGAAAGGCAGATGGGGAGGGCTACTTCAGGTATGCCCTCAAGGAGGTGAAGCCGTGGCTGTGAACGTGGATCCCGACCTGCACCGCGAGATTGCACGTTTCGGCGGGCACGACGTGACCCTCTGCATGAACTGCGGGCTCTGCACCGCCATCTGCCCCCTCTCTGAAGGATCCGGCAGTTCGTTTCCCAGGAGGGTTATCCATCTCTTGCAGGTGGGTGGTGCGGACAAGCTCGCCCAGACGGTCGATCCATGGCTCTGCTACTACTGCGGGGAGTGTTCCGAGAGCTGTCCTCGCGACGCGAACCCCGGTGAAACGATGATGGCCGCCCGTCGTTACCTGACAGCGCGCTATGACTGGACCGGCCTCGCCGGGCTCTTTTACAAGTCCGTGGCGGCGGAGATCGCCGGGCTCGCGTTCGTGGGGCTCCTTGTCGCGGCTCTTCTCGTCTTCTTTCATGGACCCGTGGTGACGGACCACGTGGAGCTCAACACCTTCGCGCCCGTTCACTGGGTCGAGCTCGGGGATCTGGTGATGGCGGCCGTTCTCACCTTTTTCCTCCTGACCAACGCGGCACGCATGGCCTGGGGATTCATGGGCGGAGCCGAGATGCTCCGAATCTCTCCCTTCGTGTACCTCAGACAGGTTCCCGTCTTTCTGATCCACTTCTTCACCCAGCGACGTTGGCGCCGCTGCGATTCAGAACGCAGCGCGACCCACTGGCTCACGCACGTGATCCTCGTCAGCGGCTATCTCAGCATGCTCACGCTCGTGCTCGTTCTCCTACGGTGGTTCCAGACCGACGACGTGCATCCCTTCTACCATCCGCAGCGGCTGTGGGGATACTACGCGACCGCGGCACTGCTGTACGGGACCGTGACCTTTATGATCTCCAGATGGCGCGAGGCGGACCCCATGCACCGGTTCAGCGAGGCGAGCGACTGGATCTTCCTGGTCATGCTCTTCCTCACGGCCCTCACCGGTATCATCATGCACGCCCTGCGCATCGCGGACCTTCCCATGGCCACCTACGTTTCGTACGTGATTCATCTGGCGATCGCCGTGCCGATGCTGGTGGTCGAAGTGCCTTTCGGAAAATGGGCGCACCTCTTCTACAGGCCGCTCGCCTTGTACCTGACGGCGGTGAAGGAGGCCGCTGCGTTGGCGGCGAGGCAGCCCGCCGCCGCTGCGGCATGAGCTTTGCCGCGAGATTGGACTTGCTGCTGGTTGAAGACCAGACGCGCTCGCGTTGCTTCGGCCAGGCCACGCTTTCACGGAAAGGGCACGCGTGATGACTGCCGCTGAGACGAAACCGGCTGAGAAGATCACCGTCAAAGGGCCCCATCGCCCTGACGACGCGGACATGCTCTCTCTTCCCCAACCCTGTCTCGACCGGCCCGGAGTCGCACCAGACGCGCCAGAAGAGGAGTGAGTCATGGCAGAGGAGAGCAAGGACAAGATCGTCATCTTCGGC
>Ga0315280_10002069_pt1 | contig 33105 bp, 32 predicted proteins | sample YL17G06_40_MG_FD_203697 | JGI IMG/M metagenome (GOLD analysis project Ga0315280, IMG submission 203697) | Sediment microbial communities from Yellowstone Lake, YNP, Wyoming, USA - YL17G06_40 | ecosystem: Environmental > Aquatic > Freshwater > Lake > Sediment | place: USA: Wyoming | collected...
AGCTTTTGGCCGAACTTGTCAAGATACACAATCTCGTTCAGTGGAATTCGACGTGGAGGAGCTGGAGCGCTGTCAGCGTACCCAACAATAACTAGAAGCTCCGGTTCTATGCCTTCCGGAATTTCAAGTATCTCTTTCATGGCAGCGTGGGAAAAGGATTTCACAACGCATGTTCCCAGTCCTAGCGCATAAGCCGCCAGCAGAAGGTTCTGGGTAGCCATTGCACAGTCTGCGATTGACAGGTAATCACATCCCAGTGCACCTCCAATTCGGTGTGCTCTCGTCCTGTCAGAACAAACAAGTATGGACAAAGGCGCCTCACCAAAATAGCCTGGAGAGATTTTGCGAATCATCTCAAGAATATCGCGATCTTCCACGACTATGAATAGCCAAGGCTGAATATTACTGCCCGATGGTGCCCAACGGGCTGCGTTTAGCAGTTTCTCGGTTAGCTCTCTCTCAACTTGCTTCGATTTGTATTTCCTAACGCTTCTACGTCCTTTTATGGCTTCAAAGACATCCATTCTTTTCCCTCTGCAAAGACAACGGTAAAATGGAATCGGTCCACGCCTAAAAAAGGCTTTTGACAAGTTTTATAAGCTGAACCACAAAAATAACGTCTTTCTGGAAGTGAAGAAAATGCCTCAATACTATGAATACGAGTTGGCTAGAGCAGCACACATACTTGTCGCAGAGTGGTTCAAACTGAAACCTGGAGAAACGTTCGTTGTGAGTGGGGACACCGAGTCTGATCCTCGTGTAGTTGAAGCCACAGCGGCAGCTGCATTTGCGGTCGGAGCGAAGCCTCTGGTGATGTGGAACGCCTCACCGCGAGGAGTTGGCAAGGCCGCGGATGCTGATCTGCCTGCGGAAGCGATCGAAGCGGTGCTAAAGGTTGCGGACGCGTGGTGCGAGTTCAATAACGAGTGGATCTTTTATTCAACGCCATATACAAATGCCATGGAAGCCAACAAGAAGCTCAGACACGCGTGCTATGTCGGAATGAACGTGGACATGATGGTTAGAACGATCGCTAGGGTCGACATAAAGGCACTTCAAAAGTATGAGGAAAGACTGCAAGCATTGACGAAGGCAGCCAAACATGTGAAGATGACGACGCCAGCAGGAACTGATATTGAGTTCAACAATGATCCAAAGAGACCGATGATACTTGAAGTAGGGTATGCTGACACGCCTGGATCCCACATGCTTGGAGGCCAGATAGGCTGGTCGCCCATTTTCGAGACGATAAACGGCACAATAGTTTTTGACGGCTCAATAAATCCGCCGCTGGGCTTATGCAAAACACCAGTAATACTCCGCGTCAAGAAAGGAAAAATAGTGAAAATCGAAGGCGGTCAAGATGCTATGGTTTTCGATGCTTGGCTCAAGAGTTTCAACCATCCTCTCATGAGGAGCATGGCCCACGTTTGCTACGGATGCAACCCAGGTGCAAAACTGACTGGGAACGTCTTGGAAGACGAGAGAGTCTGGGGGGCCACCGAGTGGGGAATCGGCTACATAGGTCAGATGCTGACGGGCGGCAAACCGATACCGGCACCATCTCACAGCGATGGCATCTGTATGAATACGTCCGTGTGGGTTGACGGGAAACTGATCCAGGACAAAGGAGTGCAAAAGGATCCTGAGCTTGCTAAATGGGCAAAGAAACTCGGCAAATCCTAAGAGAACTAAGGCTCAAACTGCGATTTAGCTAAGAGCCTTTCCATCTTTTTCTCTTTTTCCGAACTGATGAACTAGCGTATTATTTGAGAAATGGTATGACGTGGTCTCCAAAAAGGCGTATCGTCTCGAGATCTGTCACGTCTGGAAAGTCCATCATGAAGTGATCCACCCCGGCGTCAACGTATTTTCTCAGGATTTCTACGCACTCGTCTGGCAATCCACATATTTGCGTTTGGGTTGTCTCGCACTTTTCGATGGAAACTTGTGCCGGTCTGAATTTCCTGGTCTTTTCGTCAAGTTTGGTTCTGTTTTCAGCCAGAATACAGCCTACTCCCAGAGCCTTCTTCAAGCTGCCAAATTCTCTTCCTGCCTCTGAACAGTAAAATCTGAGCTGCTCCATCTTCTGCTTGTATTCATTGATTGAAGGCAGATACCAGCTTCCAACGGCCCATCCGTCCGCGTATCTCGCGATGGTTTCGAACATGAGTTTGCCTCCTTTAAGAGTACCTATCCAGATTGGCGGATTAGGCTTCTGAATTGGCTTCGGGTTGCATAAAGCCTCATTTATGCTGTAGTATTTTCCCTGGAAAGTCGGTTTCTCGTCGGACCACATTTTTCTGATCACCTCTAAAGCTTCCCGGAACATCGCTATTCTAACAGACGCCTTTGGAAATGGCAAGCCATAGGAATCGAACTCGGTTTTGAACCAGCCAGCCCCCAAACCTAACTCAAGCCTGCCGCGACTGATAACGTCTAGGGTAGAAGCCATCTTGGCCAAAACTGGAGGATGCCGAAACAGGTTACAAAGCACCATTGTCCCAAGCCTGAGATTGGCGGTCCTCTCCGCTAAAGCCGAGAGGGTTGTCCAACATTCGAGATAAGACTGTTGCGCAGGCCCAAGAATTGGCAGGAGATGATCCGTCAACCAAACAGAGTGAAATCCAACACGTTCACACTCTAACGCCACACTTTTGACTGTGTCGTAATCAACCGCAACTTGAGGTAAATGTACTCCAAACTTGACCAATAGCTAAAACCTCCAAGACTCTTTCAACTATTCCCATAAAGGCTCGCCAGTATAAAGAGCTAGGATGTGAACCTGAAAATCTGCGCGCTAAGTGAAAAAGGAAGACCGCTTGCCTTGTCTTCATTTAGTCTGCAAGTCACTCGTTTCAACCTCAAGCTTAAAAAGAAGTTGCAATGTTGGTAACGTGGTGAAGGCTGTGACTCAAGCATTATACCTCGAGGACAGTTACCTAAGAGAATGCGACGCTGTCGTCGTTTCGGTTAAGGATGGAAAATACGTTGTTTTGGACCAAACTATCTTCTATCCGAAAGGCGGGGGCCAGCCTTGGGACACTGGCAAGATAGTCAGAAGCAATGAGACTTTCAACGTTGTTTACGTTGGAAAATTCTCGGGAAATATATCCCATGAGGTTGACCGTCCGGGTTTGAAAGAAGGAGACAAAGTGCACTGTGTATTGGATTGGGAGCATAGATACAGGCTCATGCGAAGCCACACAGCCGCCCACGTTTTCGCCTCACTCTTGTGCACTGGCACAGGCGCCCTCGTCACAGGAAACCAGCTTGAAGAAGACAAGGTCCGCTTCGATTTCAGCTTGGAGAAATTCGATCCTAAAATCCTCAAGGAATACATAGACAGGGCCAACGAACTGTTCAGAAAGGACATCCCTGTCAAGTGGTATGAACTGCCTAGAGAAGAAGCCTTGAAAATCCCAGGGGTGATTAAGATGGCTGAAGCTTTTCCGCCCGACATACCACGCCTCCGGATCGTAGAAGTTGTTGGCATTGATAGACAAGCCGACGGTGGGACTCACGTTAAAAACCTGAAAGAGATCGGCCAGATAAAAGTGCTCAAAACCGAAAACAAGGGCAAGCAAAATAGGCGAGTCTACTTCGCACTAACATGAGGAATCAGAAACCTTTCTCGTTGCGAAGATGACGGCGTCCACTTGCAACATCTGGGTAACTCTCGATGTGCGAAGAAATATATAGAATCCAGGGAAGAACTACTGTGGAATGAACAGCGTGAGTATGCGTGGAGGCAGTCAGGTGAATGAAAAAGTCTCGCGCTATCGTTGGGTGATGGCTGCAGTAACCTGGTTGATGTTGTTCTCTCTTGGAGCGTCTTGGTTCTGCTTCACGCCAATGATAGTCACAATGATGGGAGATCTAGGCATGACTTTCGAGCAGGTTGGGTTCCTAGTTGCGCTAATTCCGCTAGCTTTAGTCATACTCTGCATTCCGGGAGGAATGTTTGCAGATCGATTCGGCGTTCGGCCTACCGTAGTAATCGGCGGTCTGATTATGGGAGTCTTTGGACTATTAAGAGGGTTCGCCACAAGTTTCCCTACGCTAGCGATTACCATGTTTTTATGTGGAGTAGGCTACTCAATTGCTTACCCGAACCTTCCCAAAGTCACAGGCCTATGGTTTCCCTTCAAGGAATACGCATTAGCCAGTGGCGTAATGTTCACAGGTATGGAAGTGGGCATAGCATCATCATTTGTTTTGACTCCTGCTGTGCTGCTTCCGCTGACCAAGTCTTGGCAGGGTGTATTCATCGCTGTCGGCATTCTCGCTTTAGCAATGACCCTGGTTTGGATATTACTGGCAAAGGAAAGACCTGTCAATTTGACGACTGATCAGTCAAAAGGTCTTCCGTCTAGTGAGAGGGAAGGCGTTCCCTTCAGAAAGTCTATTTCTGCCGTGCTTAAAAACAAGTACATGTGGATCGTGATGCTCACGTGTTTGTTTCTACTCGCACCACAAATCGGATTACTTGGATTTCTCTCTACAATGTTAACACTGAGAGGAACAGATCCAACAACTGCAGGACTAATAACGTCGATGATATCGTGGTTCATGATTCCTGGAAGCTTCATCACCCCTATTATCTCTGACCGCATCGGGGTCAGGAAGCCTTTCATTTGGGCCACGTCGATTGTCGCTGCAGTAGCACTTTACTTCACCGGAACAGTCACGGGTTTTCCGCTGTGGGTCTCGGTGATTGCCTACGGGTTCCTCATCGGAAGCATGGCGCCAATAATCCTGGCGATGCCCGTTGAACTGATGGGAGCATCATACTCGGCAACTGCAGGCGGATTCACACTGGTTGGAGGATATATCGGGGCTATGATTGCTCCTTGGCTGGCGGGCTATCTATCGACAGCAACGGGATCGTTTCTGCCGGCAGTTATGATGTGCACCGCTTTTACTGGCGTTGAGGTAGTCTGCGGCCTGATGCTGAAAGAGACAGGTTCAAAACGTCAGAGCATTACGTCTCTTTCTTCATGACTTTGCGCTAAAAGGGGATTGGAAATTCTCTCTGGAGGGAAAGGTCTAGCCGCAACGTAACGCCTTTTAGTGAATGTACAATTTTATGAGTGGAAGGCTGATATGCATGTCACTGAGTATGGAACTTGCCGAAGCGACTTACAAGCTCGCATCTGAAGTCATGCGGATCAAAAAGGGAGAAAGCGTGCTCATAGTTGCTGACACTGCTAGTGACGAGAATGTTGTAAAAGCAACGGCTGATGCTTGCGCCATTTTAGGCGCCAAAGCTGCCGTAATGTGGTTTGAAACTAACCCTGAGGTTACTATGGATCCGCCTGAACCCGTCATCGCAGCAATGAACAACACTGACGTCATGATTGAATACTGTGTGAATTATCTAAATTACTCAAAGGCGTATGACGAGATGATGAAAAAGGGCAGGGTGAGGTATATTTGCCTCACCGGCATGAAGGTTGAATCGATAGTGCAGACAATCGGAAAAGTGAACGTTCCGGTCGTGATTGAACTGGGCGACAGACTCGTTGAGTTGACGCGAAAGGCAGACAAGGTACGCATAACCACCAGCGCGGGCACGGACATCACAGGTCACAACAGGGGTCGACCGGTCTCCCAACCCGGTGGAATTGCTGAGAAACCAGGACCGTACATGCTTTGCGGTCAAGTTGCTTGGAATCCAGTGGAAGAAACCATTAACGGAGTAATCGCTGTTGATGGTTGGGAATGGAACGTGGGGATTATCCAAACGCCGATTCAAGTCAAGGTAGAAAATGGTCGAATCGTTGATATCAAGGGTGGCTGGGAAGCTAAGAGATTCGCCACATGGCTCGCTGGATTCAACGACGCCAACGTATACCGGTTAGCCCACTACTCGTATGGTTTCAATCCTGGAATGTCAAAGCTGACAGGTCTTCAGAATGACGACGAACGCCTCTTTGGATCACTGACTTTCGGTTTCGGCACAAAGGGGGCTCTCATCGGCGGTCCTAGTTGGATGGCAGCTGCACACACCGACTGCGGCATATTGAATCCGAGTGTTTATTTGGATGAGGTCGCGCTCGAGTTAGATGGCAAATATGTGCACCCAGATTTGGTCAGACTGGCCAAGAAATTGGAGGTACCAGGATACTAGCTGAGGTTCCAGAGGTGACACTTGTAAGCGCGCTGGACTCAGCAGCCTGAATGGTCTCCACGCGCGTCAAACTATTTCCGCAGTTCCCACCAGAGCTTGAGTACTTGACTTCCCATTGCAACGGAATCTTTCACTAGATTCACCTTTGTTCTGCCTTTGTGAGTCCACTGTATCGGGATCTCTTTTATCCTGTAACCTTTGCGTGAGGCCCTAACCAACATTTCAGTATCCCAGAACCAGTGTGTCGCGTTCACATCATTCAATAATTCTAGAAGTGCCTCTCTCTTCCAAGACTTGAAACCACACTGGTGATCTGCAACTTTGGAACCCAGAAACGATCTCACCATGAAGTTGTAAGACTTGGATGCCATTTGTCTCGACAGGCTTCTACTAACCTTGCTTTCTGGAAGCATCCTTGAGCCTGTGGCAAAGTCGTAGTCCTCCCTGACAGATTCTATGAGCGTTCTTAGATGCCCAATACTGGTTGCCAGGTCTACATCCATATAAACTAGGATTCTCCCGTTGGACTTGGAAAAAGCGTTTTTCAGTGCCAACCCTCTTCCCAAACGTTTGTCACCGTGAATGTGCTTTATGAACGGGTTTTCGTCTGAAAGTCTGGATGCGATTCTATCTGTCCCATCAGTGCTTCCATCTTCGGCGATCATTATTTCATACGAGTCGGTGATCTCTTCAAGGGCTTGAACCGTTTTTCTAACAGCGTTTTCCAAATTCTCTCTTTCATTGTATGCCGGGAAAACTATTGAAACGTCAACTTCTTTTCCGTCTTTCAGCTTCTCTTTCATTTCCTAAAACACCCAGCTTCTAAACCATCTAAGTCCATCTCTCCAATAATATGGCGTTGGCATTCCGGAGATAACGGGATAGAAAATAACGAATAGTGTCGCCACAGCAACTAGATAAATCAGGACAATAGTCTTCTCGCGTCTCGTGCTCCATGATTTGTTAATGAGATAGGCAGTTGCTAAAATCAGAATTGGTGTGTCGAAGTAGAAGTGGTAGAGGAAAAGGGTTCGCGAAATCAGCGCATACGGAAGCCATTGGAAGAGGAACATGGTCACAAGGAACAAGCAAACATGGTTTTTCCTTCGAATTCCTTCCTCAACAGCCAGAGCCACAGAGGCGAGGCCGATCCACCAGACGGCTGGGTTTCCCATAGCTGCAATCGTTGAAACGTTGCCTCCCGGTAGATCTGACACGTAAAGCCACACAGGTCTCGATATCAAGGGCCAAGTCCACCACGGAGACGAAAACGGATGTGTGGCGGTAAGCGTGGAATGATAGTTGTACATGGACCATTGTGCTTGATAAACGTCTGCTAGTGTGTGTCCAATAATCATGTACGGTACAAAAGTCAGCAGGTAGATTCCCATCGCAATCGCTAAAAAGACCAAGAAGCTGAAAAATGGGCGGCTAAAGAATGCTCGGATTCTCGCAATCCATCCCTTGAACGCTGAGAGTTCCCTGAGTCTGAGCACGAGCAGGATAAATATTTGTCCCAGAAAGCCGTACAGGACGTACCACTTTGTTGAGAATCCCAGCGAGAAGAAAAGGACCGCTAACAGTAAAGGACGAGTGGAGGTTTTCCATCCCTGGGCAAGCACGTTTCTGATGTATGTGAAGAAGAAGAGCTGCGACAACAATGAGAAAAGAACGACGAAAGTGTCGATTGTGGCAATTCTTGCCATTGTGAAGTGCATAAAATCAAACATCAGAAGAAGGGCTGACGCAAACGCTCCTATCCACGTTCCGAACATCTTCTTACCGAGTACATAGATCACCGGTATCATCAGTGTAGCCAATAGAACTCCTGTGATTCGCCATCCGAAAGGGCTGTAGCCGAAAATGTAGATTCCCGCCGCAAGTATCAGCTTTCCGAGGGGTGGATGAGTCCACTCGTAGGGTTCTCTTAAATTAAGGTAGTCCTCAGCAGTTCTGACATAGTAGATCTCGTCGAAGTAGGTTTCAGATTCGTACGTAGGCGGGCATTCAACCTTTTCCTGCTCGTCTACGAGTGTCATCAGGCTATTGTCGTCACAGTTTTCACCCTTTATCACGTTGATAACGATTCTTCGGCCGTCACCATCCAAGGCGGATATTTCTGCAATCTCCGCACGAGAAGCTTGTAAAACGAATCTTATGAACTCGGTCTCGTTGTTGATGCGAATACCTTCCCAGTGATAGTAATCGCCAAACGACCTTGTTGTCTTCAGGTCCCAGTTTCCGGGGTGACCAGTATAGACCGCAACGCTGATGCTTCCCTGCTTCAGCAAAATGTAGATTTCGCTGACGTTCTTCACGCTTCCTAAATCAACGTAGAAGATTTCCCCGCCGCTGGATTGCCAAGTGTTGAGTGGAACACTATTCCTGCCTAGAGCCCATGTTGCCATCAAAAAGAAGGCAAGAGACAACACAATGACTGTGATCAAGTCGCGTTTCGCAATCATCGTGGCTCACATTCTCCGGCAACCAGTTGCTTTGGGTTCTCGTATGTCTGCCCTTGGACTGAGACGGCTCCCGCCCTCAGCTTCTTGACCATCACTAGTAGCGTGTATACAAACGCAGCTAGATTGATTGCAGTTATCACGTAAACAAACAGATCCCAATCGGGTATGTAGCTGCCTGTGTTGAGAAAGGGAAGAACATAGGCCAAGTTGGAAAGATAAGTAAAAGTCAGGACGACATAAAGTGGCCTCGTTTCCCTTGCAAAGGGTAACATCATGGTTAACACGCTGAAAACTGGGAATAGATACCTTTCGTGAATCCTGGTCGGAAGCATGAAGAAACCGAACATGAGAACGAAAGCTGTGAAGAGTACGGAAATCTCGACACCCTGGCCAGTCTTTTGCAGGCGCTGAGACGTTTTGTACAAGTAATACAGCGAGAAAGCTGCTAAGGCTCCAAACATGATCCAGCCTATCTTGAAAAAGTCCAAGAATAAAAGAGTCTGAGCGTCTGACTTCCAAAAGCCGCCAAATGCCCAGACATTGAAAGCATTCAGCGAAGTGTAGGGATAGCCCCGGTAGCCCTTGAGATAGATGTATACCAGGAAATCCGCCAGGTTACCAGGACTCAGCGGGGCAGAAACTGCCAATATCAATGCTGCCGATGCAAAAACCGATGCGGCTATAGTCTTCCAACTGCGTTTTCTCACTATCAAAAAGGCAATCAGAGGTGCCAAAGCTATGCTCTGCGGCTTCGTCAATACTGCTGCAGTGAACGCCACCACTGACAGTGTTGGCTTTGATTGAAGGATAAGGATTAATGACAAAATCAGGAAAAATGTGTATATCGCATCGAACTGCCCCCAGACTGACCCGTTGAAGATCGTTGCGGGGTTAAACGCGTAGAGTGACATGGCAATCAGTGAGGAGTCAAAACTGAGCCGTTTTCTGAGAAAGACGAATATCAAACCTGAGGTTGCGGTGTCAAAAAGGGTCGAAGGCAGTTTCAAGATGAAAGCAAGAGCGGGTGCCCCAAGAAGCGAAAGCCACTTTGCCAATGAACCGAACGTCCAAAAAATATAGACATTAAGGGGCGGGTAGTCGCACCAGCCTAGAACCCGATAGAAAACGAAGGGGCCATGCTCGGCGGCAGCATTGAACCATGTGGCAAAGGTTCCCAGGTCGGTTAGACACCCTTGTACAGGAAACAAGAAAATCCTTGCAGCCAACGAAGACAACAACGCACAGATTACGATACTAGTCTCGCTTTTGAGGAAAGAAAAGTCTATAGCTACCCCCCTCAAAGTCTAGACAGATGTCGTTTGTAGTAAAAGATTTTTTGGATAATGAAGTCATCAAACGTGAATTTTGATGCTTAACTCTGAGATTGTTTGTGAAGAGAAAGAATCAGGAAGGTTGGGACTTGGATTTGATCCCTAGATGCTCGGATGTTTGGAGATCAGTAACCCGGTACCTTCAGCTCTTTTGCCAGTTTGACCAGGTCTGGATGCACATATTTGCCGTCTAACTCGATCGCGACCTCATCCAAATAAACACTCGGATTCATTATACCGAGGTCCGTGTGTGCCGCTGCTCTCCAACCGGGTCCGCCGATGATGCTACCTTGAGTGCCGAAGCCGAAGGTCACTGAGCCAAACAGTCGCTCGTCGTCGTTGTGCAGTCCAGTTAGTTTACGGATACCAGGATTGAAACCGTATGTGTAGTGAGCCAGTCGATACATGTTCGGGTCCTTGAACCCTCCTATCCAAGCTGCAAACGTCTTTGCTTCTCGTCCGCCTGTTATGTCTAAAATCTTGCCCTTCTCCATTTTGAGTTTGATGGGCGTCTGGATGAAACCCACGTTCCATTCCCACCCATCAACCGCGATTACTCCGTTGATAGTCTCTTCGACCGGATTCCAGCCGACTTGGCCGCCTAGCATGTATTGACCAGGCTTCTTGGCAATTTCCCCGGGCTGAGAAACAGGTCGTCCACGGTTATAGGCTGTGACGTCGGTGCCGGCTGCATTCGTGATTCGGATCTTGTCTGCTTTTCTAGTCAGTTCAACCAGTTTGTCACCAAATTTGAGCATTTTGGGATAATCTACTTTGCCAATCGTGCGCACTATCGACTCGACGTTCATTCCTGTTAGGCAGATATATCGCGCCCTTCCCCTTTTCATCATGCTATCGTAGAACGGGGCGTAGAGCAGGTAATTTACGCAGTATTCTATTAGGACGTCTGCGTTGTTCATGGCTGCGATGACGGGTTCAGGCGGGTCCATGGTGACTTCAGGGTTAGTTTCAAACCACATGACAGCTGCTTTTGCCCCCAGAATAGCGCAAGCGTCAGCCGTTGCCTTCACAACGTTTTCGTCACTCGCAGTGTCCGCGTATATTAGGACACTCTCTCCTTTTTTTATCAGCATAACCTCGGATGCAAGCTTGTAGGCTGCTTCAGCAAGTTCCATGTGTAATGCCAACATATTCACCTTGGACTAGGAAAAACTCGTTCATCATAAAAAGTCTTGCGGTGAGCGGGAGCACATCGCGCGATTGGTGTATCCGCACCCAGCTCGCATGACCAGAATAGACAGAATTATTTCGTCATTAAATGGCATGCTACGTAGTGATCCGGTTCCACCATAACAAAGGTTGGCTCTTGCACCTTACATTTTTCAAATGCGAAGGGACACCTGGTGTGGAACCGACAACCTGGTGGAGGGTTAATTGCGCTTGGGACTTCGCCTGTTGATACTACTTCTTTTGGCTTCAGCTTCTCCTCTTCGTCCGTTAGTACAGGTACAGATGAGAGCAACATTTGAGTATAGGGATGTAGTGGGTTTTGGAAGAAAACTGCAGTTGGAGCAAACTCGACAATCTTTGCCAAATACATTATTGCCACCCTTGACGACACGTTTCTCATGAGGCTTAGGTCGTGTGTTATGAACAGGTACGAGAGGTTGAGTTCTTTTTGTAGCCTCATGAGCACCTTCATTATTTTTGCCTGAATCGAAACGTCCAATGCTGACGTTGGTTCATCAAGAACTATGAGAGATGGGTTTGTTGCTATAGCTCTCGCTATCGCTACTGCCTGCCTTTCGCCTCCTCCTAGGTCCCTTGGCCGTCTATTCATGAAATCCTCAGGGGGCAACTCAACAGCATCAAGGAGTTCAGCCACTCTTCTTTCGTACTCATCATGACCTTTAGCTAGTCCATGCACCTTCAATGGTTGTCCCACTACGTCTCTGACTGTTTTGGTGGGGTTTAATGAAGAAGCAGGGTCTTGGAAGACAATTGCCAGATTCTTCTTTAAGTATTTTGGACGCTTCTTGGTGTGGACCGATATGTCTTTTCCCTTGAACAGTATTTTTCCCGATGTCGGTGTGTAAATACCCATTATTACGTATCCTGTGGTGCTTTTGCCAGAGCCAGATTCTCCAACCAGGCCAAATGTTTCGCCAGGCTTAATCGTGAAGTTTATTTCGTCTATTGCTCTCACAACTCCAAAAGAGGTTTTGAAGTGTTTTGTCAAATTCTCTACTACTAGCAAATCCTCACTTTTTTCCATCATCACTCATCTCTTGTTGTGAAGCCAGCAGGCAACTCTATGGTTGTCGGCATCCGCTTTGAGAAGTCTAGGTTTTTCTTTTCGACAGATTTCGAGTGCATACTCGCAACGAGGATGGAATCTGCAGCCGGTTGGTGGGTCAATATAATCTGGAATTCTTCCTTTAATGCCTTCCGAGAATCCTGCTCCAGTCAATTTTGGAACAGATTTCAACAGTCCTTGAGTGTAAGGATGCATTGGATTTGAGAACAGTTTTCCTGTTGCTGCAGCTTCAATCATGCATCCACCGTACATAACATAGACGGTATCGACCGTGTTTCTTATTGTCCCAAGTGCATGAGATATCAAGATAATTGACAGGTTCTTCTTGCTGACAAGGTCCTTCATCAGACGTAGCACCTGATCCTGTATTGTAACATCCAGGTTGGTGGTTGGCTCATCTGCAATGAGCAAATCTTTGGCAGTAGCCAGCGACATCGCAATGCAGACTCTTTGTCTCATGCCTCCACTCAGCTGAAACGGGTAACTGTCTAAGACTCTTTCAGGGTCTGGCAGTGAGACCTCTTTGAGGGCGTCCAACGACTTTTCTCGAATCAGCTGCTTCGTGGCTTTTTCGCCGTCTATATTGCCTGAAGCCTTGATGACATCGCCGAGTATGCTTGACACTTTGAATACCGGATTGAGGGCTGAAGTAGGATCTTGAAATATCATGGTTAAGTTCTTTCTTCTCACGTCGTTCAGTTTTTTCTTGTCGAGTGAGAGCATCTGATAACCTCTGAAGTGTATGTCGCCGCCCTCTACTACAGCGTTCGTTGCCAAAATTCTTAGGATAGATTTCATGGTGGTAGTCTTACCGCAGCCTGATTCTCCGATTATTCCGACTTTCTCTCCTTCGTTGACGTTGAAGTCCACGCCGTTTAGGACTTTCAATTTGCCCATGTATGTCTTGAAGCCTACCGAGAGGTCTTTGACGTCCAATAGAGTGTCCGTTTATCTTGCCTCCTCTACGAATATGTCTCGGATTCCGTCTCCTAGTAGGTTGAAGCCTAGAATTATGATGGAGATTGCAGCCGCTGGAAATATACTTATCCACCATGCATCGGGCATGTAATTTCCGCCGTTGGCAACCATTGTGCCAAGATCAGGAGTCGGAGGTTGAGCACCCAATCCTACATAACTAAGGGCCGAACCTAGAAGTATGACCCACCCCACATCCAGGGTTATCTTTGTCAGGATCGGACCGAGGCAGTTGGGAAGGATTTCGCCGAATATTATGCGGAGGGGGCTGACTCCCATTACCTCTGATGCTTGGACGTAGTATTCATTTCTCAAACCCGATGCGGCGTTATATGTCAACCTTGTGTACCATGGCCACCACATGAGTGAAACTGCCATCATGGCATTGAACACACTCGGAGTCAACACTGCCGCTATTGACAATGCCAGCACTAGTGGAGGAACTGCGATGAAGACGTCCGATATTCTCATGATCACTGTGTCGATCCAGGTTCCCCTGTAGTATCCTGCTATCAGGCCCGAGATCACTCCTGGAGGTACGACCAGTGCCAACACTACTGCGGCCATCATGAGAGAATACTGAAATCCAAAGATGGTCCTAGTCAGAACGTCTCTTCCCAGTTCGTCCGTCCCAAACAGATAGCTTAGGTTTGGAGGTTCAAACTTGTCTTTGAAATTTGTGATTAGACCGGCATGTTTAGGATAGGGAGTCACGTATGGTGCCGCCAAGGCAAGAAACACAGAGACCAGCGCGATGACCAGCCCCACTTTTGACAGGGAACTGCGGGAGAATCTGTACCATTTTCTCTTCACATCGTACCTGATGAAGATTTTCCTCATGATTTCGGGTATTCGCATTTATTCACCCCGCTCCATCAATCTGATTCTGGGATCCAAGTACGCAACAATGATATCCACTACTATGTTGGCTACGGCATAGATGACTCCCAACACCAATACCAGTGCGACTATGCCGTTGAGGTCCTTGTTCAGCATGAGTGTAATTCCAAGCTTGGAGAATCCTGGCCAATTGAACACCATCTCTACCAAGAATGCATTAGCCATCAGTGCCGCTATGTCCAACCCCATGACAGTGACTGCGGGAATCAGGGAAGGCTTGAGCAAGTATTTGAACATCACTTGTCTTTCAGGCAGACCCTGAGATGTGGCCATTGAAATGTAATCTTTATCTTTGTTTTCGACCATTCCAGACCGTATTATTCTTGCATCTTGTAGCATACCTCCTAGGCATAATGCCATGGCCGGGAGCACCATGTGCCATAAAACATTACCGAACACGTCAATTCTGCCAACGATCAAGGAATCTAAGGTGACCATTCCAGTCACAACGGAGGGTCGTTCAAGTCCTTGAGAGAGCATGCCGGAAGTTGGGAACAATTTGACGTTCCACGTGAATAAGAGTTGAAACAGGATAGCCAGGACGAAAACAGGAATCGATATTCCAACGTAAGAAAACATCCTCACGATATTGTCAGGCCACTTATAGGAATACCTGCCGGCTATCACGCCTAGTATAAAGGCTCCTGCTACTTCAAACACAGCGGCCAGAAAAATCAGCTCGAGAGATGTGGGAAGATACTCGAGAACGTCCGCCGTAATGCTGCGCCGCGTCACCAACGAATAGCCTAAGTCTCCATGAAGAAGATCATTTAACCAGTAGAAGTACTGTTCATAGAGCGGTCTGTCGAATCTCAATTGCTTTCTAATCTGTTCCACAACACTTTCAGATGCCCTTGGTCCGGCTACCATTCGCGCAGGATCTCCAGGCAGCACCCTTGCCAAAGCGAAAACCAGTATTGACAGGCCAATCAAAGAGAAAACGATGTACCCTGTTCTCTTCAGCATGTATATGGAGAGCCTCATACTATGAGAACCTCGTTTGGACTACCAGTATGACATGAACATTAAAAAGCTTTTCATCTTCAACTATGGCAACGCCGGGAACATGCTTGAACAGAATTCTATCCAAGTACTTCTATTGGACTACTCTCTGAACTTTAGCGATTGAGACATTTTTGATGCGTGTTCATCTTGGCGGCATAAATTCTTCGTGTAAATATCAGGCGATGGTTGTTGAACATATGATTGCGTGTCTCAGTCAGCCTGATGACCCAACGCGCGCGCTCATCATATGATGGATACTAAAAAAAGGGAGAGTTGAAGCTTAGTGAGGAAGAACTTGCCAGTCTTTGTAGACCCGGTCATAGCCCATTATGCCTGTCGTTAACGCTGGCGTTTCAACTGCAGGTATCTTAACATAGTCTTGAATCGCCATCGTGTCTCTGTAGTCGTATATGAAGAGGCTTGGACAAATGCCCATTATGTCATACTGGATTGCTGCATACTTTGCAAATCTCTCTGCTGCGTTCGGGGTTTGAAGAGCATCTTCAATCGCGGCGTCAAGTGTTGCGTTGTAAAGCTTCTCATTTGTCTCCCACGACAGGGGTCCTGAATGGTATCTTGATTCCAGCAAAGCTCCTGCTTCGGGGAAGCTTGGTGCGACCAGTATGTTGTACACGTGCGCGCTCAGGTTTGCATTAGTCATTTCCTCAACGGTCTTCGTCCATGGCGTCTTGACTACGTTGACTTTTAGCCCTAGTGCTTGGGCGTTCTCGGCGAACAGCAGAGCGTCTCTTTCTCTTTCAGGTACTTCCTGAATCCAATGGAATTCGATTGCATAGTTGTCAGGGTTGTTGATTATGTCTGGATAGTACTTGGACTGGCTGAGTTCCTGCTGGGCCAGCGTCACATTGTAGTAGTATATCTGGCTGTTAACATAACCTGGCAAAGCTGCGGGGACACTCGAGGTTGCAAGCGTGTATCTGGAGTAAATCTCTGTCATCATCGTCTGATAGTCATAGCAATACGCCAAGGCTTTTCTGACGTGTATGTCATCCAGTGGTGGTTTCTGGCAGTTCAACATGTAATAGTATTCATTCGGGTCTGCCCATGAGACGCTCCTGATGTGCGGATCGGTAGCCAGCGAAGCGAGAGTTTCTGCTGGAAGCCATGTATCGGTCACTTCGAGTTCCCTGTTGAGCATCATTGTCTTTTCAGTCGCGGGGTTGCCGCTTGTCCAAGTCTGTATGACTGTTGTCGGTGCGTTGGCGTTGACGGGGGCCCAGTAATCTGTGAATAAGGCGAACTTGAAGAATTGTTGCATCGCGCGGTCAACGACCTTGTATGCTCCAGAGCCTGCGTCGAACAATGCCATCCACTCCAGACCTAGGTCGCCATAGTTTGTTCCGTCCATAGTGTAGTTTTGCGTTGCAACGTAGTTGATGTGAGCCAAGACTTCTGCCTTGTCAACGATATACAGCCTCACTAGAATCGATGTAAAGGGACCGAAAGTTTTGTTGAGGGTCATGGTAAATTGGTACGGAGCCGGTGCGGCAAAGCTCGCTACGTATGGTGCGTAAAGGTAGCTGAAACCTTGACCGATCGTCAACAGTCTTTGCAGACTGAACTTGACATCTTCTGCTGTCAAGGCTCGACCGCTGTGGAACTTTATTCCCGATCTTATGTTGAAAGTGTAGGTCAGACCGTCTTGCGATACGGTCCAGTTTTGCGCAACCCAAGGTTTCGGTTCTGCCAAGGGAACTGGGAATACTAGCGAGTCGTACAGGTTGCACAGGGCACTGGTACTGCATTCGTCAGTGCCGATGGCTGGGTCAATGTAGCATGGCCAGGCGTAGCCTACCCTCAGCAGTCTTTCAGCCGCTGGGGAGGGCGACGGAGATGGAGATGGCGAAGGAGATGGCGAAGGCGAGGGTCCTGGACTGGGGCTTGGACCGGGGCCGAAATAGCCGCCGTAGTACAGCCCACCTGCAATTGCTGCCACAATCACGATAATCGCTACGATAGCTATGTACAATTTTGAAATGGCGGATCTGCTTGAAAAAGTTTTCAGATTTTTTCCTCCTGAGACATTGTAGCTACGATACAAGTTATATGTTTTTCCATACGAACAAAATCTTAGGCATCGGTCCCATCACTGAGACTGCGTGTGCATGCCCATTATTCGCTGATTGTCTATCTAGACATCTGGCGGAGATTCGAATCCGTAGAGCTTTGAGTGCACCAGACCCACCTTGCGGTACAGGTCAGCCATCATTTCCGCGTATTTCCAAGAAGTCACCACGGCATCCAAAACTGGCACCTTGAGCTTGCTTGTCAACTCCTTCATGAAGCCCGACTCCATTGTGCATCCTAAGACTATGACTTCGGCACCGTCCTCGTCGATGGCCTTTTTTGCCTCTGTCAAAATCGCTTTCTTAAGCTTCTCAGGCTCAGAACCCATCCTTGGAACCGTGAATTCTATTGGCCTGAAAGATGCAAGCTTCCTCTCAAGCCCATAGATGTACACGTTACTCTCCATCCTCGGAATCCATTTTCTTCTTCCAACGATTATTGAGAACTTGTGACCAAGAGTCGCAGCCACATGCATCGTGGCCTCTGCCGGAACAATCACAGGAATTGATACAAGCTCCCTAGCTTCTCTAATCCCTGGGTCATAGAAGCAACCGATTATAACTGCGTCATATCCTTCCTTCTCTGCCCATCGGACCCAGTCTAGCGTCTCACCCAGATTTAGATGTTCATAGAAATGGTACTCCAAGTGAACTGGACCTTTCTTCAGATGAACAACCTTAGGCTTTACGTCTGGTCTTTTGATCTCATTTATAGTCTGAAGCATATGCTTATCCCAAGCACCAGTGCCAACCGGATTTATGAAAAGGATTTTCAGCAGATCGATCTCCTCACTGCTTCTAGTCAGGCGGGAAAGTATTTAAAACTTGAGCGCGTTGCTCTCAATCACAAAGGCAGTCTTGTACCGATTCCCGACTTCTCTGCCTTCTCAAGAACTAGTTTGGCCGTGGCTATGTCTTCTATTGCCAGACCCAAGTTCATTGCCATGATACGCTCCCCCTTGTTTACTCGACCACTTTTTGTTCCAGCCACAATGTCTCCCAGCTCTGCGTATACCCTAGGTATTTGACCGAAGTACCCTTGTCGTTTGTAGTACCATAGTTGCTGTATATCATCTATGCAGAACTTATCCATTGAAAATATTGCTTCCGGTCTCCAATAGGAATCAAAATCCAACGGACATGCAAGCCCTCCCTCCCTAAACCATAATCTTTCGATTATCGGATGTGGCTGTCTCATGATAGGACCAGAGGTAACAATTACATCTGAGCCCTCAACAGCTTTCTTCGGCGAGCTTACCGGAGAAATCTTGATGCCATGTTTGGCAGTTTCTTCTTTCACGTATTTCTTCAGGTTTTCTTCAATTATGTCATAAGCCTTCACTTTCTCAATATTCTTGCACACCGTGAGCAACGCTTCAAGATTGCTTCTACCTTGAACACCACATCCAAGTATGCCCAACACTTTCGAGTCTTCTCTGGCCAAATATTTTGCCGCGACTGCTGTAACTGCCCCTGTACGTTTTGCAGTAATCCAAGTGCAGTCCATGACGCTGATCGGAAAGCCCGTTTCTGGATCATTCAGAATGAGAAGACCAGAAATGTATGGCAAGTTCCGCTTTGTGTTCTCTGGATAACCGCTTACCCATTTGATTCCAGCAGCCTGCAATCCAGGCAGATAGGCAGACATTGCATGAATGAATGCGTTTTCTTTGGGGTGAATTCCTGGCTTGGGAGGCATTTCAGTTTTTCCTGCCGCCTTTTCGCGAAGAGCATTTTCGACAATTTTGATGACTTCGCCGATGGGAATCGCAAGTTTTTCGATGTTGTCTCGGCTCAAGTATAAAATAGTGTCTGCACGACTCATTGTCTTCACAACTACGGAAAAGTCGCCAAGGGATAAAAGTCTGTCTTCCTGCTTTTGGTTTCTCGATATTTTTCATGGAAGAAAAGGAACAAGTCCACTACTTTTGTTTTGACACTCGATTGTCTAGAAGCTTGGTTATGGGAAATTTCAAAAGAAAGATGGGGCAAATCCAGAACGCGTTTCAGGAGAGATGTTACGTTTAGACGTGGTTTTACGGTGAGGTTATGCCAAAAAAAAAGAAATGGAGACTTGGTGTCTTATTGCTCGACGCCCATCTCTTTGACGATTTCTAACAACTCTGGGTGGACGAATTTCCCATCTTTCTGTACGGGTTCATCGTCAAGGTAAATCGATGCCTTCAGTATTATACCATCGTCATGAGACGCTGCTCTCCATCCAAAAGCGCCCTTGAGGTCTGGTCTCAGAAGTGGTCCTTGCGATCCCCACCCGACTTGGAAGCATCCCCACACTCTCTCAACCTCCGATATATCGCCTGTAACTCTGGCCTTGGGATGGTACCCGTAGCATATGTGGGCGATCCGATACATGTTGGGATCCTTGAGGCCCGCCATGTATCTTCGAAGTATGTCAGCCTCTACGCCGCCGGAAATATCTTTGATTATCCCTTTTTCGATTTTGCATTTTATCGGGGTCCTTATGTTTGATTTGATCTCGTCTGGAGGCCAAACATTTCCATCAAAGGCCAAGACTCCATTTTCGGTCTCCTCAATCGGAGAACCACCAGTCTGACCGCCTAACATTATCACTTTTCTCTTGTCAGCGGTACTGCCGAAATTTTCAAATTTCCTTCCACCGATTTTTGCGGTGAAATCAGTTCCGGAGGGGCTCGTCACCTTGATTTCGTCGGCTTTGGTAGTCATCTGTGCAATTTTGTCTCCGAGCTCAACCATTTTCGGATAGTTGACCCAACCAATGGTTCTGACCATTGCTTCACGATCAAGAGATGTTAGGCATATATAGGCCCGGTTTCGTTTCAGAGCATTTGTCTGAGCCTGAGTGTACAATATGGCTCTGGCTGAGAATTCCACGGTTACATCTGAATCCATCATCGCTGCGGCGAGAGGTTTAGGAGGTTCAGTGAATGATATCTCGCGCGTCTCGTGTATAACTATTGTTGGCGTTGCTCCAGCTGATTTGACGGCTGCTGCTGTTGCATTCAATACAGCAGCATCTACAATGTCGTCGCCATATATGAGAACATCCTCATCTTTCTTCACTCTCAGAACATAGTTCACCAATGTATCTGCGGCTTTCCCCAATTCGATGTACCAGGTCAAATTTCTTCCCCTCAACTGAGAATGTGACTGCTTGAATAAGAATTTTGCCCAATCAAACTAGACTTAGTAGTTATCCCGCCAATGACACTTCATGCCGGCTCTTCCCTCAACGCGCGAGCATGTCCTAAGAGAGGGCGCTACAGAGAAGTGCGAGCTACTTTCCCAGATTTTTCTGTTTCTTTATCTCTTTCGCCAGCTGCTGGCTTAGCTCGGTGAGAAACTGCTTGAGTTGCGGTTCACGCCAGAAGTTCTGGGGATCTGCGTCCACGTAGGACCTGACTTTCATTAGCAACTCGTTTCCTTTGATGTCGGCGTGGTCAGGGAGAAAAGAGAGCATGTAGAGGGTTTGCACAAGGCGACACGCTCCGTAGCCCTGCTCTGGTCCTAGGGTTCTCTCGGCGCTGGCTACCAGAAAGCAAGTTATTTCAAACAGATAGTTATCCGCCTTTTTCGTTGTCACTTTCCAACCCTCTTAAAAATAAGTTCGCCCGTTGTCAAACGTTTTGTAGCCGGCGGTTTCTCATCAGGGTAGCCCACGGTTATAAAAAGCACGGGTTCAAGATGCGGCGGCAACTCCAAGAGTTCCTTCACAGTTTCGACCGCGAAACTGCCGATTGGACAACATCCGTACCCTCTGGAATGAGCGTACAAGAGTATATTCTGCATTGCCGCTCCGATGTCCATGTAACTCCAGTTCGTCTCTCTGTTCCTGTTCAAACACATCACTATGAGTGCTGGCGCAGGTTTCAACCATCCTGGAGACACCGACTTCAGGCCCCTCACCATGTCCTCATCGTTTACTAGCAGAAATTCCCAAGGCTGTGAGTTGCCTGCCGAAGGAGCCCAGCGAGCCGCTTCAACCAGCAAGGTCAATTCCTCCATTGGAAAAGATTCCTTCTTGTATCTTCGTACGCTCCTCCGCTGCGTGATAGCATCCATCAAAGACTGGTCCTTCACAATCAATCCTCACGGAATTTTTTCACGCTTCAATGACACAGCAGAAATCTTATAAGCTTTTTGAACAGAGCTAGTTGACGAATATTTGATCAAGCAACACTGATGTGACCTGTATGATTGACAAAGAAAAACTCGTTAACGGCGTCGTCAACATGCTCAAAGTGAACATGGGTCTCAAGGACGGAGAGAAAGTCGCAATTGTCACCGACATCCCAACAATCGAAGAATGGAAAACCAAAACTAGCTCAAAGCTGACGGAAGCCATCGAAAGGTCAATCCTGGCCAAGATGGTAAGCGAAATTGCAGCCGAAAAGTTTCCCAAGAACAACGTTGAGTTCTTCACCTATCCCTCAGTTGGCAAACACGGAACTTATCCTGGAAAAGAAGTTGAAGAGAAAATGAAGAGCGCAAACGTAGCCATCGCAATAACCAATTATTCACTTACACACACGGACGCACGCGTCAACACCTGCAAGGTCGGCGGAAGAGTCGCCAGCATGCCGATGTTTGTGCCTGAAATGTTCTACAAGGGCGGACCGATGGCTTCGGACTATCAAGAGATAAACAAAGAGACAAAGAAGATCGCGGACTGGATCACAAAAGCCAACGAAGCGAAAGTCACCTCGCCAGGAGGGACAGACATCAGCTTCAGCGTGAAGGGCAGAAACGGTATGGTTGATGCAGGAATCTTCACCGAGAAGGGTTCTTGGGGCAACCTCCCTTCGGGAGAAGCCTACTGCGCACCCGTTGAAGGAACCGCCCACGGCAAGCTTGTAGTAGAACCAAACTGGTACCCAGACCTTAAAGGGAAAATGACACTTGTCTTTAAAGACGGCCGAGTCACCGAAATAATCGGTGGCGGAAAAATTGGCGACGAATACCGAGCGCTGCTAGACTTCAGCAAAAAAGAAGAACCATACATTTCAAGAAGAAACCTCGCCGAGCTGGGAATAGGGACCAACCCAAACGCGAAGCGTCCCGACAACATTCTTGAATCCGAGAAGATCAAGGGCACAGTGCACATGGCAATAGGAGACAACTCCCACATGGGCGGAAAAGTGTCGGCAGATCTGCATCAAGACTTCGTCATTCCAAAGCCAACATGGATGCTTGACGGAAAACCAGTAATGAAAGAAGGAAAATTGCTAGCATAGAAAGAATTCTCTCCTCTTCCCTTTTTTTGACTTTACGAACAGGTAAAGACTCTGAGGACACACCTCGGCCAAATGAAATCACGAATCATGAACAGAGCTTTCGCAGGAAAGAAATGGCACTGACTGAAAACTCGACTATCCTCTAAGTCAAACGCCAAATCATCTAATTCCCAGCGACGTGTAAATGATTGAACCGCACGTGACGCAAGAATTAGATGCCGATCGCGACAAATTCGCGATGCGCCAGGCAGTGCAGCGCGCAAAGAATACTGACTTAACAATTCCAGCCCCAGCAGGGACGGTTGAGATATAGGCTGAAAGCAAGTGCGAATTGGAGAAACAAAACTCAGAGCAATGTCTCTTATCTGATATGCATTTCTGTCTATATGTGAAAAATGTACCAGGCCTCATAATAGTTGGACACTGCCAAGATAAGAACTGCAAGGCCTATAAGGGCCAACTCGGTTTTTGACAGTTTCAGAAGACTCTTCTTGGGTTTTCTGACCTTTGCCCAATCGCCAGCGGACTCGCTGTACAAACCGTAGAGGTTGAACGTTGCTGCGGATATCAAAGTGTAAGACGAGATCTCGTAAATTCCACTTCCGTGGAAGAGCGTCGCCAGAGAGGGAAGAAATCTTCCCAGACCGGGAATCACGAAGGAGTTCGTTCCAAGCAGAATCCCGTATATCCCCCAGTGATAAAACGCCAATACGTATCCGAGGGGAACACCCTTCACACGAACGATGTTGCCGATCGCCACAGGGATGCAGCCCACGCAAAGGTTCCACAGAAACACTCGCAGGAAAGTCGCCATCGGGTCCTCTGCCTTAACCGGGACATAAAACGCGCCGGAACTTCCTCGAACTACGGCCTCCGGAAGGGCTTTGAAGCTGAAGACCCAAGCCAAGAGAAGAATCACTAGGCCCACGACCCACATGCTACCTAATCGGATCCATATGTTCTCGCTTCTAATCGTCTTCAACATGCGGTCTCCAAAGCTTCCTTGTTGCCAACTTCATTTATAGTTGATGTTTTATCGTCAACTTGCACGCGCGCATTGCTTTCTGCGCATTTGTTTTTGCTTATCAGCAAATTAATTAGCAATTGCTAGTTATTGACTACTGAACTAGTCAGATCAAAGTTAAGCTTCTCTATATATGAGGTGAAAGAAAAGTGACAAGAGTAAAATTCGCTATTAGGCCGTTCAATTTTATTCCGAATAAGACTCCTCCGAACGAAGTCAGAGCAAGTCAAGATGTGTTTCTTGAGATCGCTATCAACGCTGAGAAATTTGGCTATGATACTGTAACGATGTTCGATCATTTGATGACTACAGGTGACAAGGAACTCGTAATGAGCCTAGGGATGTATGACCATCTATTACTTGCCAACGATGTTGTTCTGGAGCACTGGACATTGCTCGGCTGTCTTGCCGCTGTCACAAAGAAGATAAGGATTGCCTCTAACATGACATGCATCAACTTCAGGCCTCCATCAATAACGGCGAAGGCGGTGTCTACGATGGATGTGATCTCTAACGGAAGATTCGAACTGGGGTTGGGAACTGGTGGTGATCCAAAGAAGGAGGTTAGGGCTTATGGTCTGCCAGATCCTGGTCCGCCGAGGGTTAGATCTGAGAAGCTCGCCGAATATTTAGAAGTTATGAAAAAAATGTGAAAATGCCCACCACGCGCCCGCGAAGGAAGTTTTCAAAGCAAGATCCATGGAACAAGTCTGCACTTTGCGTGGCAACCCGAGTCTCCGAAGCTCTTGGGGGAAGTGATGATTTTGAAGCCAGCATATCGAAGGAAAGTGAGAAAGAGCATAAGCAGTAGTCGCGGGTTCTGTCCGAGATACCGTGTGTCAAATTGTCACTTCTTGGGATTTCTTGCCGCTCATGTATTCTATGTCGATTCTGCCCATTGAAGTGTTCTGCAGTCTGTCAAGATTCAGATCGGCTATGAGGGCTTTAGGATTCGTGACAAGTTGACTCATAATGCATTTCATCGCTTGGCGTTTTTCCTCAAGATCTTCGATCAGAGTGACTCTTCCCGAGAAGTGGACAGAAGCATAAAGACTGGTGCACTCGCCTCCGCCTTCGGAAAAGCCGTAGTCCAGTAATGCCTGCCCCCATATGCAGTTGTTTGATTTCAAATATTGAAGTTTCTTGCCTTCTTTCGCACAGTGGAAATACACACAGTTATGTTCCTCATCGTAACCATGGGTAAGGGACACGAGGTACGGTTGGTTGTTCATTGAAAGAGCGATTGTTACATACCTGGAAGTTCTCAGTATCTTCTTCAAAAGTCTTTCATCGTTTATCTCTTTGTCTTTACGTCTCACATGAAATGACATAATGGAACGCGCGTTTGAAGCAGTCTATTAACCTTTGGGCCAATGACGGATAGCATAATGCGGTCTATTTGCTTGCTTTACATGCATTTCTTCTAGACGATGATTCTGTTCAATTTCTGTTCTATTCCTATTAGTTCTGTGTCTTTTCCATGCTAGATCTTCTTTCTTGTTACTGTGACTGTGTGTTTGTCAGCGTCCACCTTAACGAAATCACCAGTATGTACTGTCTTGAACGGATCCTTCTCCAATCTATCGACAAGCGGAACTTTCGCAATGAACGCGCTTACCACAAGCACTGTTTCAACATCTCTAACTATCATAGCTTTCGGAGCAAGGTTATGTTGCGCAAGTTTGAATAATCCATCAATCTGAACCACCGAACTAGCTTTTCCCGACGGAAATACGAGCACTTTGTCTGCGATGCTCTTCCCCGCAAGCTCATGCGTTTTCTCTCTGATGACGCCCGTTGTTGGGTCTGTAAGATAGAAGCAGATCGGCTCATGAGACACCAGTGCTTCCCCCTCACCGTATCCGCCAATGATCTTATGACACTTCAACGTGGTTTCCATGCTGCTCATCTCCATCTGCCTTTTACCGCTGCGTCAACGCAGTCTTTGAGTCTTCCAACCATGACTTCTTTGAAACGTCTGTAGTACGCACATTTTGGCGAGTCTGTCATGCCGACTTTCTGCTTATAGGCTATCCAACACGGTTCATCTACGCACGTGTCCACCACTAAGTGTCCACCGGCTTTCTCTATTGTATCCGTATAACCAATTCTATCAGCCAAGATTTTTGCAGTAGCCGACGTGCATACCCAGAACGTGACGCCTTCATGTATGTTCTTTCCCTTCAAGAGCCCCGCAACTTCTTCCACCTGCCTGAGAGTGTAATGCGGGCATCCAAGCTGGACAAAGTCTATCTTGCCACTGGTCGTTTGAAGTTCTTCATTTGCTTCTTTCAGTTCCTTGTCTGTCACAGTCATTTTGTCTTTGGGAATATCGCCATGAAACGCTTCTTTCACGCTTGACGCTTCCACCGTAATTCCGGGTATATAAAACATTGATACGGCGCCGGAAGTGTTTGACATAGCGCAGAAGTTAATCAGTTCCTCAGTGCTTGGACGTTTAGTTATTCCAGTCAAAACGGGGATTCCGTAGCCTATGGCCTTGCCGACGTAATACCCGAGAAGAGTGTAGTCAAACTCATCTTTCAGTGACGCTTTTACGTCTACAAGAACAGTACCTTTCCTATTTTCTTTGATTACGAGCCCGTACTCCGGTGTCTTCCCGATTACCCCTGCGGCCAGTGCGCTTTGAGCTGCTTCGCGATTCGTGTAGGCGCCGATGACTGAATTCACGTAAGGTGTAGCGCTTGACTCGGAAAAGGCCACAGTTTCTCCGTATAACGGTACGTTTTCGTTCAGGTAAGGCACACAACTCCAGCTTAATATGGCGCCCAGCCGTTTGTAGGCTTCCATAACTCTCCGAGCCACTTCAGCTTCATCTGTTGGGATGCCAGAAAACAGCCTGTGGAAGTATTTAATGTCATAAACCGGGTTTGTGCTTGTGGGCACCTTGCATTTAGCACCGCCATTGGCTAGAAGCTCGACGAAGTACAAGTCTCCTTCTTGACCGCTTGCGGCAGCATGTGCCCGGCTTATTGGAATCATTTTTTCCGCGTCATATGCGTCGCCTATCGCCGCAAGCAGTTCCATTGCTTTTTGTGTTCCAACGCCGAATTCTCCTTTGAGTATTTTTTCTTCTTCCTTTGTCAGATACAAGTCAATTCACCTTCATACCGAAGTATAACTGCATTCTAACAGACGTTTTGATGTTTTCCTTCCACAAAATTGACAACATTATCAACGCAAATGTCTGAACATCTCGCCTCTGCTTCGGCAGTGTTGAAGCCGATGTGCGGAGAGAGCACGGTGTTGTCGAGTTTGAACAAGGGGGTGTTCTTGCTTGGAGGTTCTTCTGCCAGAACATCCAATCCTGCATATGCTATTTTTCCTGACTTCAAGGCTTCACCCAAAGCTTTCTCGTCAACGACTTTTCCTTGAGACGTGTTAATTATGACCACGCCCGCTTTCATTATATTGATCTCTTTTTTGCCAATTAACTTCTCGGTTTCTGATGTTAGAGTCACATGATTGGTGATGACATCGCTTTCTCTCAGCAATGTTTTGAGGTCAACGTACTTGAGACCAAGTTCTTCTGCTCTTTTGGGATTCGGGTACTTGTCGTAACCCAAGAGCTGCATTTTGAACGCTTGGGCTATCTCAGCCACTCGGAACCCGATTGCTCCTGTGCCGATGATTCCAAGAGTTTTGCCGGCCAGTTCTATGCCGCCAAACGGCCGCCAGTCAAAACTTCCTTTTCTGACATGCTTATCAGCTAACGTTAGCTTTCTTGCTGCCGCCAACAGCAAAGCGAATGTGTATTCGGCAACAGCTTCTGTGGCATAGCTTGGAACGTGAGTCACCACGATTCCTCTTTCCTTCGCAGCTTCAAGATCCGCGTAATGACAAGTTGTGGCCCATATCGAAATCATCTTAAGTCTCTTTGCAGAGTCGATGACATTCCTTGTCAGGCTGCTCCAACCGACGATGACTATATCCGCTTCTTTAATTCGGGTTTTCAATTCCTCTGCGGTTCTGGGGGGCTCTTTGAAAACTTCCAAATCGCCAAGAAAACGCAATTTCTTGACGTGTCTTTCTTCCAAGTGAACATGATCTACAACGACTATTCTCATTCTAGGTCTCTTTTAACATGGGACAAGTTACTTAATTTCCTTTGCGGGGAAGGTTTTCTTCAACCTTGTTGCAGATGCAAACAGAAAAAGTTGGGCTAGCGGGCTCTTGACTGAACTCTCGGCTCCATCAAAGCCCAGAGCCAATCCACGAATTCTTTGAGGTTCTTGGTTTGTATGTAGATGTCTCCTGGTCCTGTGATCTGGGTGACTAATCCTTCTCCACCAAGCAATGTTTCTTTCAGCCCGCCGAATTTTGTTACCTTGTAATTACATGTATCGCTGAAAGCGACGAGGTGAAAGTTATCTACTATCAGGGTTTGTCCCGGTGCCAGTGTGTGTTTGTCTATTGCTCCGAAGGTGTTTATGAAGAGGTTACCGTTCCCGGTTGCTTTCAACATGAAGAGTCCTTGTCCGAATAGTCCTTTTGTGAACCCTTCCCATTTGACGTCTAAATCCACGTTTTCTGTGGAGGCTATGTAGGCTGCTTTTTGAACTATGTAACCTTGGCTTTGTTTGACCTCTAATACTTCAATGTCGCCTACTGGTGCAGCAACAAACGCCACTTCCCCAGAGCCTTGTGGGGCATTGTATTCATTGACCCAGAACGACTGTCTACCAATCACGGCAAGTCCCAGACTGCCGAGAAGGCTTTTTTCTCTTTTTCGGGTATGAACTTCAATGCTCGGGTCCATGTAGGTCATTGCACCGGCTTCTGCCACTATATGGTCCCCTTGTTCTAAGGTGACAACAAGCATCGAATAGGACGGTCTGTATTTTATTTCATATTTCATACAGCTTCCCTGCTCAAAGAAGTGTATCTTGAAGATATTTTTGATTTGCGTATCCTTAGGGTCACAGTGTTGCTTTTCATAAGACTTTTATATGTGATGACTTGTGGTAATGTGTGATTATATCCAAGGACCAAGGTGCTCAAATGGAACCTAGCAAGAAGCCGCTCAACGTGCTTATCAAACAGTTGAACGCAGGAATCGCAGTTGTTCTGAAGAACGGCGGTGAATACAAGGGCAAAATGATCAAGTGCGACGGCCACATGAATATTCTTTTAGAAGGAGCAACTGAATCCAAAGATGACCAGCTGATCACGAACTATGGAAACGTTCTGTTACGCGGGAACAATATACTTTACATAATGCTCGATGTGCCTACGAGATAAGTGTCTTACTTCTTCCGGTAACGTATTTCAAGCTTTCTTGAAGTTCAATCTTTAACGTGTGTTTTCTTCTGAAATACTCCAAAATGTTTTGAACATCGCGCCTAAGCAACATTTCAGCGTTTGGATGTTCGCGTGTCACATATTGCGGCCAATCGATTATCAAAACGTGCTTGTTCGGTTTCAGGATGATGTTGTACTCGCTCAAATCCGCATGTATCACACCGGCTTTCAAGTACGCTTTCCTTACGTTACGCAGGATCTCTTTGAGTATCTTTTCTGGTCTGGAGAGTCTTTTCCAGTTGGCAAGCTCTGCGCCTTCGATCATTCCCATGGCTACGACATGGCGGTTTTGGCTTAGGGGTTCTGGCACTGCCACTTTCTTGGGGAAGAGAAGTTTGAGGGCTTGAAACTCTTTTTCAGCAGCAAGTCGCGATTGGAAAAGCCATCCTGCACTATGCGCTGTTGTGTAGCTTCTTTTGCGGACTGTCTGTCGAAAACTGATTCTGCCCAACCTGTGGAATTTCACTGCAATACGCTCGCCTTTTGGGTTCAAAGCATCGAAAACATCCGCCTCCTTTCCTACTCCCAATGATTTGCCAAAAGCTTCAAGAATTCCAGCCTTCACAAGGCCATTTATCGCCAGACAATCGTATCCTGCAAAGTTCAAAGTGTAACCGATATAAGCAGAACGTATCTGGTAAATCAAACCCAACTTGTTGAGTCGACTTAGCCTGAAGTCCGTGTCTCGAGCCAAGTTGAATTTGGTGAATCTTGCGATCTGTTCTTTTGGCACGAATTCGTGTTGGCTCATTCCTGTTTCTATGGCTTGGAGCACTCGGAGGTCTTCGCTTTCAAGTTCACGAAAGACTTTGACCGCAACGTCAGCCGAAGACATAGTGAAATAGAATAGAGATGTTTCTGCTAATAAGTCTCATCAAGTTGAACGATCACGGTCTTGGCCGCTTTCACTGATTCCTCAACCATGTTCTCTATCTCAAGTCCCTCTTCAGCCTTCTTCACCCTCTCCAGTTTTGCCCTGGTGGCGGGTTGACTGGGCGCAGCACAGCAGCCCTTGGCTTTGCGGGTTGAAATCCCAAGTGTACCTATTTTTCTTGCGAGAGCTTCCGTTTCTACTTTGTCAAAGCCCAGCAGTGGACGGTGTATCGGATATTTGACAGCTGCCTCATCCAAGACTCTCAGGTTGGTTATTGTCTGGCTTGCTTGTTCGCCGATGGCTTCGCCGGTTACGATGCCTTCTGCCTTCTCAACATCTGCGATTCTTTCGGCTATGCGATACATGATGCGCTTGCATAAGAGGCAGGTTAGTTTTGTCGGCGCTTTGTTCATGAAGGTCTCAAGGTTTTGTCCGTGTGGGATGATGTACATTTTTGTAGAATAACCAATTGACCATTCGAAAAGCCTCTTTGCTATTTCCAATGCCTTCTGTGTACTTGTTTCATCAGTTAATGGAGTGTTATCGAGATAGATTGGCGTGACGGTGCAACCTCGTTTCATTGCAAGCCAAAAAGCCACTGGAGAATCGATTCCGCCGCTGAGTAGGCAGACAACTTTTCCTTGAGAACCAACTGGGAAGCCGCCTGCAGCTTGGAAAGTTTCAGTATAGACAAAGGCTTCTTTTTCCCAGACCTCGATCGCTACCGTACATTGCGGGTTTGTGAGGTCAACGTGCAAATTGCGTCCCTTCAAGTCTTCTAGTATTTGTCTTCCAATTTCTCTGCAAATATCCATGCTGGAGTACAGGTGTGTTCCGACTCTGTTGCAGCGAACTGCAAAGCTTGTTCCTTCTTTGATTGTGCTGTCTGCCACGCTGAGAGCAGTAATCGCAAGAGTCGGCATGTCAGACGTGGTTTTGATTGCTGGTGAGACGGAGGATATTCCGAAAACTCTGGTGAGTTGCATTGCGGTTTCGCGTGCTTTTCGCGTTTCAACGTAGATTCTTCCTCGTCGACGCGCGATTGCCTCAGGCGCCAGTCCGAAGTGAAACAGGGTGTTCTTGACGTTCTTCAACAGTAGTTTCTCGTAGGCTTGTCTTGTCCATTCACTCTTGATGCCTATTTCCCCGCCGAAGCGCACGATCACAGAATCAAGATTCGTAAAATGTCTCAACCTTTGTTGATGAATTCGCATAGAAGGGAGTGGGGTCAGGCGATTTAACGATTACGTTTGGAGACTGGCCAAATCCAGGCCTGCCTAACATAGTTTTTGATTGAAAAACAGCCAAAAACGACCTACCCCCTCCCCCTAGGTTTTTGTCGCGGACAGTACTTGCCTATGGTTGTGGATAGAAGGTTTCGACCTAGCGATGAAGGTTTCGATTACATCCTTTTTCGACAAACTTTGACGCTGTCGCGTTCTGTCAGTATTCGGATACGTCCCCTCCTAGGTTTCAATGTATCGTGAATATTAGGATCCAAATATGCCAACCTCCAATACTTTCTCAAGTTGATTCGTCCCGACGCAAAATTCAAAATTCATTGGAAAACTACTCTTCCCTGTCGTGACTGCGTGGGGATTTTTGAGGATTGGGATGTTGCTTCTGCTTTCGGATTCATGCTAGCAGTTTTGTAGAGAGTGAAATTTCCGATGGCCCGAGAGAAAGTCTGCTTGAATTATCGCTTGTTAATCTCTTCCATTGCCTCTGCTACCATCAAGTAGAAGCAGGCCAGACCTTTCCATTTTCCCCATTCTTCAGCGATTCTACGTGCTTCTTCTCCTGTGATTCTTTTGTCGTTGCAGTAGAAGTGCGCAATGACTCTTCTCAAGCCTAGATCATCAGCGGGGATTACGTCGTTTTTGTTCATTGCTCTCATTATGGTCAGTTCGGCTGTCCAGACTCCAATACCTGTTATCTTGTCAAGTTCTTCTATGATTCCCTGAGCGTCATCGTAGTCTTTGTAGTTCTCTAAGTCCAGGTTTCCTCTGGCAATCATCTTCGAAATCTCTATGATGTATTCTGCCTTCCTAGTTGACAACCCGCAACCGCGCAATTTTTTTATGTTCGCAGAAGCCAGCTTCTTGGGCGTTGGATATGCATAGTACACTTCCTGGTTCAAGTTTAAGCTGTCTCCGAAGGCTTTGATCAGGTTCGTCTCTAAAACGTGGGCGACATCCAGTGAGATTTGTTGTTCAATTATTGAATCGACAAGAGCCTCGAAAACTGTTGGGGTTGATGGGATTCTTAGTCCTCTCAGCCTTTTAGTCAGGTCTGTCAAGATTTTGTCGCTAGCTACACCTTCATAGAAAGGGTTGAGGTCAAACTGGGTATTCAGAAGAGCAGTTACTAGCGCTTTGGCTTTGTTCTTTTGTTCGCGAGAAATTTTGTCATTTGACTCCAGTTCAACTGCTATTCTTGGTTGATCAACCGTTCCCAAAGGTTTCAGAGTGATGAGCGCTAGTTGACCGTCAGTTCTTATGATCTGCCAGAATTTTCCTTTTTCGTACTTGCGGATCTGTCTGTCGCCACCAGAAAAAAGGCCGACACTCAACTCGAAGTTGAAATGCGGAATGCATTCAATAACGAATTTTTGAGCCTTGGTCAAGGCTTTTCCCCTGTGTCTCCTTGGCTATTTCTTCGATGCCGTTAAAACATCTTTTGATGCGATGTTATGAATATAAGCGTAAGGCAAAAATTGTGCAACGCTAGACTATTAATTCATGAGCTCTGCCTTTCGAATAGCGTTCCTCGGTACCGGTGGCGGCCGATTCGTAACGATAACCCAGAAAAGACGTACTGCCGGAATTCGGATAATGGGTGAAGGCTTGAATCTGCATTTGGATCCAGGTCCTGGCGCACTTGTTCACTCGATAGAGGAGGGACTGAACCCACAGCATGTTCGTGCTTTGCTTGTTTCGCATTGTCATCCCGATCATTACACCGATGCCGAGGTTTTTGTTGAAGCAATGACCAGAGGCATGACTCGGAAACAAGGAGTCTTGGCTGCTCCTAGAAGTGTCTTGGAAGGAAGTAGCGTCTGTGAGGCTTCTATTTCAAGGTATCATCAGCAAATGGTCGAACAGAAAATCCAAGCAGCACCAGGAGTGAGATTTGAAGTCGGCGCTGTCCACGTTTTAACGACAGAAGCGAGGCACACTGACCCGGACGCCGTGGGTTTCAGGTTTGAAACCGAAGTTGGGGACTTCGCGTACACGAGCGATACTGAATATTTTGCAGATATAATCAAACATTATCAGGGCTTGCGCCTCTTGGTCTTGTGCGTTATGAGACCCTCTGGAAAACCTTGGAAAGGTCACATGTCAACTGACGATGCAATAAGAATACTTGCTGACACACGTCCCGAGCAGGCAGTAATGACGCATCTTGGCATGAGAATGCTTCTTCAAGGACCTGAAAAAGAAGCGAAGCTCATCCAAGAGAAAACAGATGTTCCAA
>Ga0315280_10002070_pt1 | contig 33078 bp, 29 predicted proteins | sample YL17G06_40_MG_FD_203697 | JGI IMG/M metagenome (GOLD analysis project Ga0315280, IMG submission 203697) | Sediment microbial communities from Yellowstone Lake, YNP, Wyoming, USA - YL17G06_40 | ecosystem: Environmental > Aquatic > Freshwater > Lake > Sediment | place: USA: Wyoming | collected...
ACGCTTCGTCCGTTGCGAAGCGTTGTTCCAATTCCAATAATGTCCGCGGATAGTCTTCCATAGACACATATACTACATCTTGGGGTTAGTTGAGTCAAGTAAATAGCCCTCATCGGGAATGTCTCAATAACGCGCTGAATTTTCTCCGCTTCCTGCTGCCCGTGCTCTCTCAGGAGAATGTAAAAGACCTCGCCCCAGTTGACCGTGGTCATCAATATATCTTTTCCGCTTTCCGCGGATTTGGTGAGCACGTCTCTTACTTTCTCGTAACCCGGCTCTTTTTCCAGATAGGCAAGCAGGGCAGACGCGTCTAAGACTTTGACCATTTTTTCTCCTCTGCCGCTTTCTCCTTAGCCCTCTCCTCAAGGACAGCCGCGGTCAGTTTGCCTTTTGTATTCAGAATACCAGCCATCTTTTCAAAGTATTCGCCTGTCAGAGGTTGGAGAATGATTTGACTGCCCTTTTCTATTACACACAGTCTTGTCCCCTCTTTGATATTGAGCCGCCTGCGAACCTTTGAAGGTATTACAATCTGCCCCTTTGTGGTCACAACCGTTGTAGTCATCGTCCTGTCCCTCCTTTCTTTCACAGTGTAAGAATATGATATGTTCGGGAGATTGTCAAGAAATTTTATTACTTTTTTTATAAAGTAATACAAAACCGCTGTTATTGGATGTGATACGCAGGAACCGAAGTCCGCGGCTCTATGATTTGGAGAACTTTTTTGTTTTTTGAAAACTTTCTTGCGGGAGGTGTGCATATTCAGCGCGGAGGTTATGTCTTTTCAGAGGCGTTGATTCTCTATATAGGCAATGGCGGATGCGACCGCTTGTTCCGTGTCCAGATAGCGAACCTTTGGGATTCCGCTATGTGGTTGCGGCGTGGCGGTTCATTTTCTCCCCGCGCTTACGCACGGGGCTTCATTTTTCCACTTCTTTTTTGCCGTTTTTGGAAAAAATTTTTCAAAAAGTGTGTATATCCACCGCTATAGATGGGAGGACGAAAGAAAGTATGAAGTATGAAGTATGAAGGAAGAAGCCGCGGACGCAACTAAAGCGGGCAGAAGGCGGAAGAATGAGAAAAGAACAGAGAGCGCAAGATAGGGTGAAATTTGAACTCAGGGTTATGCGTAGGAACCTTCCCGAAGATGAGTTCCTTCAAGACATAAGAAGAGTCGCAAAGAGTTTGAAAAAGAATTCCGTCTCAATGAGCGAGTATGAGGAATTCGGCGGTTTCAGTCCGTCCGGGGTCTGCAAAAGGTTCGGCACCTGGCTTGGTGCGGTGAAGAAGGCAGGTCTTGCGAGCGCGCTGGAACAGCGCTGTCCGACAAAACGGAGACTCTTTGAAAACCTGAAAGAGGTCTGGATAAAGTTGGGCAGACAGCCGAATCAGCGCGAAATGAAAAAGCCTCTTTCAGAACACAGCGCAACGCCGTATGTGCGCAGGTTCGGGACATGGTCTGCTGCGCTTGCGGAGTTTGTTCATTTGATGAAAAGCGGCGGACTTGAGTCACTTTCAGAGGAAAATGAGAGTATTGCTGGTTTGCGGGAGCACAGGACAGGGAGGGCTGTGTCAGCGGGGCTGAGGCTAATTGTGATGAGAAGAGACAATTTCAAATGCAGGTTATGCGGTCAATCGCCTGCGACAGACCCGCAGGTCAGTCTTGAGGTTGACCATATAAAGGCGTGGTCTGAAGGCGGAGAGACTGAACTGGATAATCTTCAAACGCTCTGCTGCCGGTGCAACGCGGGGAAAGGGAATCGGGGAGGGAAAGGCGGAAGGGAGAAGTAAAAAGTAAGAAGTAAGAAGTAAGAAGTAAGAAGTAAGAAGTAAAAAGTAAGAAGTAAGAAGTAAGAAGTAAAAAGAGAAAAGAGAAGCAAAAAAGCCTTGTGATGAAATGAGGATTCGGTATAATAAATTTTTTGTTTGCGAATAAACGGGAGGTGAAAAGTGTTTGAAGGAATGTTTATTTCTCTCGCGCAGGCTGCGCCTCCGGGTCAGTCAGCGGGGGGAGGTATTATGCCGCTTATTTTGCTTTTCGTGGTGCTCTTCGGCATAATGTATGTTTTTATGATACTGCCTCAGAAACGCAGAGAGAAGCAGAGGCGGCAGATGATTTCGTCGCTGAGGAAGAACGACCATATTGTCACTATAGGCGGAGTGTACGGAGTGGTGACGAGTTTGAAAGATGACCGTATCACCATAAGGGTTGATGATAATAAGGATGTAAAATTGACGGTTACGCCGAATGCGGTAGCATCTGTCAGCAGACCGAAAGAGGACGACGAGGAAGAAAAGACTCAGGAAGAGAAGTAGGAGTTTTCTCTACAGGGGACTTTTGATTCAGGGAACAGGCTTATGGAAAAATTTGCTGGTCTGAAGTTCACAATTATCGGGTTGGTGTGCGCGTTATGGACTTTCTTTTTCCTGTATTCCGGGGTAAATCTTGGTCTGGACTTGCGCGGCGGGTTTGAACTTCTATATCGCCTTGAGATACCGCAAGGCGCAAGGGCCAAGGGCGATATAGTTGAGCAGACCAGAGTGGTGCTCCAGAACAGAATAGACTCTCTCGGGATGAAGGAAATTCGCGTCCAGAAGAGCGGCATAAACAAGATAATAGTTGACCTTCCTGGCGGAAGCGAGGCGGAAAAAGATAAGGTCAAAGCGATTGTTGAGAGGATGGGCGAACTTCAGTTCAAGTTGGTTGCGAAGCCGGCGGGTATGGAGGAGGGACTACATTACAGGGGACAGACAAAGGAGCAGCGCGAGAACGTACGCCGCATTATGGAGGAGACAAAGAAGAAGAACGAAGAACTACTCAGAGAGGGTAAGCAGCCGATAGAGCCTGAAGAAGAGCTTTCCATTATGGAGGACCGCGACAAAGAAGGTAGAGTCACAGAACGCAGAGAAGTGGTTGTTGAGAACAAGGAAACTTTGAGCGGAAGGTATCTTTCTGATGTCCGTCCGACAGTTGACGATATGGGCGCCCCGGCTGTAGGGTTTGAGTTCAATCCTGAGGGAGCGAGGAAATTTGAGCAACTTACTCGCAAGGAAAACTTGCACAGAGAACTGGCTATAATTCTTGATGGGGTTCTTCAATCAGCGCCGAGCATAGAAGCGACCATTAGCCAGCATGGCATAATACACGGCAACTTCACGCGAGAAGAAGTTGACAGGATGGTGATTATTCTACGTTCAGGCAGCCTTCCCACAAAACCTGTTCTTGAGCGCGATTCTTCAGTTGGTCCCGCACTGAGTAATGAGTCCATCAGCAGAGGGATGACAGCAATAATAATCTCTATGATTCTTGTTCCATTTATGATGGCTGCGTATTATCTCGGCGGCGGGCTGATTGCGGATTTCGCACTCATTATGAACGCTCTTCTCGTGGTAGGCACGCTTGCAATCAGCAAGGCAACGTTCACACTGCCCGGTCTTGCAGGGTTTGTCCTCTCGGTCGGGATGTCTGTGGACGCGAACATTCTTATTTTGGAGCGAATCCGCGAGGAGCGTGCTAAAGGCAAGTCAATTCGCCAGGCTGTTGAGAGCGGTTACAAAAAGGCGTTCTCGGCGATTTTTGACTCCAATGTCACGACAATGCTAACAGGTCTTATCCTGCTTTGGGCGGGAACTGGTGCAGTCAAAGGCTTTGCGGTCACTCTTACTATGGGAGTTGCCTACAATATGCTCACTGCGATACTTGTCACGCGGGCGATAACGGGATACCTGATTGATAAGAACGTCATAAAAGAGTTGAAGATGTTCAGTTTTGTGAAGAGCCCTAACATACCCTTTATGAATGTCCGTCACCTTGTGTTCACCATATCTATGATTGCAACAGCGGGTTCTCTTTTTCTTTTCTTCAGTCGCGGGCCGCAGAAGTACGGGATAGATTTCACCGGCGGTGCAATCACAAATGTGTCACTGCGAGTGCCGGTGCCTGTAAGTGTCGTGCGTGAGAAAATAGACTCAGTGCCGGAGTTGAAAGGCGCAGAAGTAATAACCCACTTTGAGAAAGTGGCAGGTGAAGAAGAGAAAAAAGATATCTCTCGGGGATTCGTCATCCGTAGTATGCTTTACACCATATCGGATAAATTCAGGTCTGACATTGAAGGGAAGTTTGCAGTGGAAGCGGGCAAATCCACGTTTATGCCCGAATCCGAGGCGCAAAAAATGAAGCCGCAGCGCGACACCTCGCTTTATCTTACGCTGAGCAATCCGCTCACGAAAGACCAAGTGGAAGGGAAAATCAAGGAGTTGAAATTTGCGCAGTATTTGCGTCCGGAAGATATCAGCATAGACCCGGTCTTTGAAGGGAAACCGGGCGAAGAAAAGGCAAAAGGAGAGGCGTTCAAGTTTGCCGTCAGCGCTGACCTGTTGGCAGTGGTTCGGGAAAACGTAAAGAGCGCACTCGGTAATCTCCTTTCCCCTGCTGGCTTTGAACTTACTCCAGAGATGCAGAAGGAAAGAGAAGAACTGAGAGCGAAGAATAAGGTGCTCTCGTACGTCACGGTGAGAAAAACAGGCGAAGTGGGAACAATGGTGGAGGAGGCAAAGAACGAACTCGCAGCGGCTGGACTCACTAACTACACTGTCACGGCGCAAGAGCGAGCAGATGCGCCCGGATTTGTTCGCCTGCGAGTTGAAAGCCCGGAAAAAGATTTTCTCAAGGAGCCGTATGATGGAGTGCTTGCCTCCCTGGAGAAGGTTTTCAAGCAGAACCCAAAACTAAAGGCGAGCGAAGAGATTACATATAGCGACTCAATCGGTCCTGCCGCAGCATATAACCTGAAGAGTAAGGCAATCTTTGCTATAATTCTGTCTCTGATTGCGATGATAATCTATATCGCAATCAGGTTTGAATTTCAGTTCGGTGTTGCCGCAATCTTCGCACTCGGGCACGATGTCGCAATCTCACTCGGCGCTGTTATGCTTGTGGACTGGCTTGGCATTGCGGAGATGAAGATAGACCTTCCTCTTGTCGCAGCATTGCTTACCATCGTTGGATATTCGGTAAACGACACAGTCGTCGTCTTTGACAGAATCAGAGAGGATTTGAGGAAAAAAGAGTTTGACGTCGCAAGAAAGGGCAAATTATATATAGAGACTCTCAATATGGCGCTGAATGAGGTTCTTTCAAGAACCCTGCTTACAGGCACCTGCACATTAGCAGTTCTCGTTGTCCTTGTCTTTTGCGGAGTGCAGGCTATTCTTGGATTCTCATTTGCTATGCTTGTTGGAATAATTACGGGCACGTATTCCTCCATATTTATCGCTACGCCGCTTGTCATATTCCTGCACAGGGCGAAGGGAAGAATTTCCACAAAACCTGTCCCGCAGGTTCAGGTGGTGTAGAGGTGACAGACTGGCGCCCGAAAACCACGGCTGAACAATACGCTCTGTAACGCGGTATAAGATTTTGAGAGAGACACTATGGCACTGGATAAACTGGAAAAAGTCGTCTTTGTGCTCGCTGGCATCACGGTCTGCGGCGTAATAGTCGTTATGTTTGTGATGCGCCGGAGCATAACACACCCTGCGGAGATTGGCGTGAACAAGACCAAACTGCAGTTGCGTGCTCCTGCAGGACCGCAAGAAAAATCTTCGCCGGCAAAGAGAGCGAGTACTGCGAAACAGCCCTCTGCTACTTCAGGGCAGTCTCCTGAGCGGGGCGTAACCGTGGTTATGCAGAAGCCATCGCCGAAGATTTTACCGTCGAACGCTTTCGTAGAGGATAAGAAGATAGACCCGCTCTTCAGAGAGCGCTATTCCAAGTATGCAAGCATCATTGAAGAGGTGAATAATATAGAGAGAGAACTGGTAGAAACTCCATACGGAACCGCTGTAAAACTTACTTCTATTGTGAGAGGGTCAATTGTTGACAGAATCGGTTTCGTGCCGGGCGACATCCTCGTCGCGATAAACGGCAGAACGCTGGGCGCACTTATGGATAAGGAAGGCGAGCGCCTTTATGACGAACTGAAAGACCTGGAGGTGTTTGAAGTAGAGATAATTCGTAACGGACAGCCATTTCTCCTGCGATACCAAATTCCTCTCAAATAAGATGCACAGAAATCCCTGCATCTGACAGCAAGTGAAGCACTATCCCGCTTATTTCACGAACTACTGAGTCTATGCAACATAACTTCGGACTCAAGAAAGGGCTTCAGCGAATTTATACGAATTGCCACAGTAACAGACTGTTTCGGAAAAGCTGTCCCTCTTTGACTGTGAATGAGCCGCCGCGGGAAGTATGAAGTCTGAAGGATAAAGTGTGAAGCATAGAATAAGACAGGTACTTCTTGTCCGCCTGAGGCGGATGCGTTTTTACTTTATCCTTCATATTTTATCCTTCATACTTCCGTTGTCGCGCAGTCTCTATAACTTCGTTAAAAGTTCGGGCTAACACCTCAATCACTTTTCATCAATTTTTCCCATTTTGTTCTTGACAGCACTGAAGGGCGTTCTAAAATTTGAGAAATTTGAATAATATGAGGGAAAAGAATGAAAGCATTGTTTAGAGGTTTTGTGGTTTTATGCTTCTTTTGCGTCTTAGTGAAAGTGGTCTATTCGCAGGAGAAAAGTGCGATAGGAACTATTGCAGAATTCTCCGGCGCGGTAGAGAGAAGAGGAGAAGGCGTCCAGACGCCCGAAACTGTCACGACGCAGACCCGCGATTTAGCGCTTTATCAAAATGATACTCTCACTACAGGTAAGGACGGCACAACAAAGATTGTTATGTCTGATGGAACTGTGCTCACTCTTGAGCCAAACACGACGGTCTCCTTGAAGAAGACAGAGAGCGGCATAACTGTTGAACTCAAAACTGGAAATTTGAGAATGGATTGTAAAAGTGACCTGTTTACTCTTTCTACAGCCCATCACACATTCACAGGCGCAGGAGCGACTCTCAAAGTGGCTGTCTCGCAGGAAAATGAGGTAACTGTGTTCTGCATTGACGGCCAGCCCACTGTGAGCGATAAAAACGGTTTTCAGATTCTTCCTAAGGAGGGTCAGGTCTTCACAGTAAAGTACGATAAAGATAATAACGAGTTCCGTGTGCAAGCGGACGAGCATAACGAAGAGAACCTGCTCTGCAAAGCGAAAGAGGCGCAGTACAATCTCCCGCCTGGCGGCACTCTGCGGGTGGATAGCAGCCTGAACGTGCGGACGAAAGATGGGATACTTGTTGAGAAGCCGCCTCTTGTTGTCAAACTGCCGAAAATAGAAGAGCCGAAAGATAAGGCTTTCAAGGATGCGGGAGACGTTTACCAGCTTCCTGTCGTCAGCCCGAAAAAGCCGTGAACAGATAAGCGTTTTTCTTAGCGGTACAAGGAGGGGTCAAAGTTCTGCGGGAGAGTCTTATGACAAGAATTGGACTGCTTGTAGTGGGCTTCGGTTGTTTTCTCGCCACTTCTGTTACGCTTTTTCCTGCTCTGGCGCAGGAAGAAGAAGACCCAAGAATAACCCCGCCCTCACTCAAAATAGGAAATGAATACTACCAGCCAAAAGGCAGAATAACAGCAGGACCGATCAGGCTTCACCCTTTTCTCAGTGAGCAGATTACCTACGATGACAATATATATCTGACGCAGAGATACAGAACCTCTGATACAATCTTCACCACCGAGGCGGGCTGTAGAGCAGACCTGTATGTCTTCAAACACTCATTTCTGCTGGGATACAGAGCGCTTAGTCACACCTATCTTGAGGAAAGCGATGCGAATAATGTTGAGCAGGCGGGTGACCTCTTCTGCGGATTCAAAGGGAAAAATCTGACCATTTCCCTCAAAGACTCATATCAGCGACTGGTCAATCCAGTGAGTATATGGCAAGCAGAAAGGATGCGCAGAAGTGAGAATGAAGCAGTTCTGTCAGCGCTCTATGAAGCGGCAAAGTCAAGCCTTGAACTGACAGTTACAGATAACTCCGCAGATTACAGGAAAAAAGTGTTCAACTATCTGGACCATAATGAAATAGTTTTTACTCTTACAAGCAAATACAAGTATTCACCAAAGACCAATCTGGTTCTCAGACTGGACTACGGCGATTTCAGGTTCACGGAAGATGTTCTGAACGACTACACCTATTGTCAGGTTCTGGTGGGGATTGACGGCGAGGTTACAGGAAAGACCAGATATTTGCTTGAGGTTGGCTACACAGGTCAGGATTCAGACAGAAAGCCAAAAACAGTCGCGAAAGAGCAGTTCTCCGGTATCACAGCGCTTGCAAAGGTCGCGCATTCAATAAGCGATAAGACCAGCGCTGAGGTGTCGTTTCTGCGGCAACTTGAATACGGTGTCCTGTCAAACTATCAGATTGTAGACAAACTTGAGGGCAGTTTCAGATACCTGTGGACGGAAAAAATAGGAAGTAGCGCAAGATTCTTCTTTGAGAGTGCAAACCAGGGTAGCGTGGAAACAGGACCTCAGCCCAGATACACCTGGCGCGTGGGAAGTGGCATCTCAGCCTGGTATGAAATCAAGGATTATCTATACGCAGGCGTGGATTACGAGTACCGCCGCAAACTGTCGCACGCGCATGACCTGAGTTACTACGACAATAAAGCATACTTCCACATCACGTTGCTCTTTTAGCCGGAGCGTTTGGAATTGTCTGGTTCTCCGTCCTTTCTTGCTGCAAATTGCGAATTGACTTGTTCAACTCTGTCTGCAAGGTTCTATCTATCATTCCACGGATAGGGAGGAAAAGTTATGAGATACTGTCTGTGCACGTTTGGGTTGCTTGGTCTGCTTCTATCAAGTTGTGCCACCTCTGCAAGTGTTTCTGAACCGAAGACCGTTCCGGGGGCGCAAACTTGCCACATCAGCGGCGGCATATCAGCGGTAGCAGGGGAATCGGCGGCGGAGAAAGACTCCAGTTCCGACTCCGCGCAGGATGAATCAGACCAGAAGAACTCTCAAGAAGTTGCAGATAGTTTCGCAATCAGAGAAGGTGATGCTCTCCAGATACTGGTTTACAACCATCCCGACCTTTCTATGAAACTGAAAGTGCCGCCGGGAGGAACAATAACCTATCCTTTGATAGGAAAGATAACTGTCTTGGGCAAGCAGCCAGGCGAAATTGAAAGTGTTATAAAGGAGGCTCTGGAGAAAGAGTTTTTCAAGTCTGTAAGTGTAACAGTTCTCGTAGAAGAGTATGCCGCCAGAAAGATATACGTTCTCGGCGCTGTGGGAAAGCCCGGCAGTTATGAGATAGAAGTGGGACAGAAGTTGACGTTTGTTCAGGCTATAAGTCTCGCGGGCGGATTCCTTGAGGGCGCTGCAAAAGAAAATATCAAACTGCTCAGGTTCAAAGACCAGATAAGGCACACAATCACTCTCTCCTTCGGTGAAATAGAAGAGAAGGGAAATGTTGGAAAAGACCTGGTCCTGAAACCTGATGACACAATCATAGTGCCGGCTCTGCGAAAGATATATATACTCGGGAGCGTCAACAAACCAGGCGCCTATTCTGTGCCTGCTGAAGAGTGGCTCACTATCTCAAAGGCTGTCGCGTTGGCGGGCGGGCTGAGCCGCATCGCTGCCCCCTCAAAAATAATACTTATTCGGACCTCACAGAAAGGCGAGAGAACGGCGGTAAGAATAGATGTCTCAGCAGTCCTTCAGGGCTCAACTGAAGTGCCAGACCCGGATGTGGAGCCAGGCGACATCATATTTGTCCCGGAAAGTGTCTTCTGACAGACCGCCGCGTCTGCTCCCTCTTTGCCCGGATTTCTTACAGCCTTGTTCGGGTGCGCACGGTGAACAGGTTTCATAATATCACGCGCAGTCCGTGCGGACTTGCTCGGAAGATTGGCGGCTGTGTAGAGAGTATTCTTCTGCGGCGCCTGACCGCTCGCAAAGGAAAACAAATTTTCCACGCCAGATGTCATTCTCCCTTTTCTTGCAAAGACAGTAAAAATTGTGAAATATACCTATTGACAGCATTTCCGAAATCTCTATAATGTCTCAAACCAAGCACATTTCACAGATGTCTTTCCGGGACGCGGGGATTATTGAGGAGGGGGATTGGAAGCGGGGCAGCGTGAAGAAGGTGTAATAGAGAGACTGAAAATCCTCTGGAACAGAAAATATCTTATCGGTTCAATCGTCCTTATATCCTGCCTGGTGACAGCGATACTTATCTACAGGATGAGGCCTATCTATAGGGCGACCACTCTTCTTCAGATAGAACGGCGCAGCGCAACGATAGTGAATATTGAAGATGTTTATAGAGAGGAGGCGCCCTGGTTACGGTTCAACGAGACGCAGAGCAAGTTGCTCGGTTCAAGACGCATATGCGAGAAGGCTCTATCAAGGATAGAGCTGTCTGCTGTAGAGAGATATAAGAACGTCCCTGACCTTGCGACCGCGATTCAAACAAGGCTCTTTATAGAGCCGATAGAAGACTCGTTTCTGGTCAACGTGAGTTACGAAGACGAGGACCCTGCTCTTGCGGCGGCAATTGTGAACGCTGTCACAGACTCCTATGTGGAAGATACCATCTTCCACAGAAGGGAGTTATCAGAAGAGGCGGAGCAAAAGATAAAGAAGCAACTCCCCATTCTAAGGGAGAAACTTCAGGAAAGTGAAAAAGCGCTTCAGGATTTCAAGGATGAAAATAATACAGCCGCTCTGGACAAGCAACAGCAGGATATCTTTACCCGGCTCGCAGCGCAGAGAACAAGGCTCGATGATGCTAAGGAGCAGAGAATCAGACTGGAGGCTGCGCTAACAAGCGTAAGAAGAGCGTCTGATGGTCTCGGCAGCCTGCTCAGCGTGCCGGAGATAGCGCAGGATAGCACAGTCATCTCATACCTGCAGGCAAAGTCTGAGTTGGAACGCGAGAAAGCGCATCTACTTCAGAGCCTGAAGGACGGGCACCCGCAAGTTGACGCGCTCAACAAAGAGGTGGAGAAACTGGACAAGCAGATTCAGCAAAGGGCAGAGGCTATCGCTGAAAGTATAGAGTGTCAATACCAGGAGAAGAAGTATCTTGAAGAGAGTGTCTCTGCCTCAATCGCAGTGATAGAGAAAGAAGCGGAAAAACTTGACCGTATTTCTAACAGGTACCAGTATCTGTCAGGGCAGGTGGAAGCAAATAGAAAATTCTACGAGGAGTTTCTCCAGCGACAGAAAGAACTGGAGAGTTCGCCGAATATAGATGTGGGCACGGTAAGGATCGTTGACAGAGCAAAAGCGCCAAAACTCCCTGTAAGACCGAAGAAGATGCAGAACATACTTATCGCCCTTCTTCTGTCGCTGATCGGCGGAATCGCTTTCTCGCTGCTTCTTGAGCATCTGGATGACACACTGAAGACGAACGAGGAAGCGGAAAAGTTTCTCTCCCTGCCTGTTCTTGGAGTTGTGCCGTTTATCAGAGGAAAGCACGGGCAAACAGACAGGGTTGAGTTGACAGCGCACAGAGAGCCGAGAGCGTCATTCACTGAGGCATACAGAGCAATCCGAACCAGCCTCACTTTCTCTACCACAGACCAGGCACCAAAGGTGTATCTGGTGACAAGCGCAGGAGAGAAAGAGGGAAAAACTATAACCGCTTCCAGCCTCGGTATTGTAACCGCTCATCAGGGAAAGAAAGTGCTCCTGATTGATTCTGACCTGAGAAAGCCGAGAATACACAGCGTATTTGGAATTGACAATTCGCTCGGACTGACAAATTACCTCGCCGGTATGAGTGATGTTGACGCCATCATACACAAGACCGAAGTGGATAATCTGGACGTGATAGTGAGCGGTCCCATATCGCCAAACCCCTGCGAACTACTCGGAGGCAGGAGAATGCAAGACCTGATTACCGCTGTAAAAGAGAGATACGATGTCATCTTTATGGATTCTCCGCCTGTCGTTCCAGTTTCGGATGCTCGCGTTCTCGCTCCTATGGTTGACAATGTTATTCAGGTAGCCTGGACGGGCAGAGTCAGTAGAAAAGTGATTATGATGGGCAAGCAACTGCTGTCAGGTGTGGGCGCAAAGATGGTGGGTCTTGTCCTCAACCGCGTGGGGCGAAGGGGCGCAGGACGCTATTACTACTATCACAGGTATTACTACTACCGCGAAAGTAGCGATAGCAAAGAAGAATGAAACTTCTATCCCTGCGAGACTCGCTTTCGGTGGTCACTGTCTGTGCGGTGGTGACGGCCATAGTTTACGCCCCTCTCTTCTGGGGCGCGGTGGGATTTATTGACTCTCTGGTCCTCAGTCTGCTCGCCCTCGTTGCTCTCTCCTTCTGGATACTCGCCGCTATTCTCAACAAGAAGAATTCACCGCTGGAAAACGCGGGTCATACTGGCATCGCCGCCAGAGGCAATGCAGTGCTTTATGCTCTCGCAGTGTGCTTCGTCTTGCTGGTTGCTTTGCAGATACTGCCTCTTGGACAGTTTGCGGTGCGAATTATCTCGCCGGAAAAATGGCGAATATGTAGAGACTTGCAAATCCCTGAGGCAGCGAGTGCGCTTTCAGTCAATCCATATACTACAGAAATGTACCTCTACAGGGTCATAGGATATGCGGCGCTCTTCTTCGTAGTTTCAAAACTGGCTGGAAATAGAAAGATTGCTCTGACTCTTGCCGGTGTTATTACTGCCGTCGCGGCGGTTACCTCCTTTTACGGCGTAATGCAGTATCTTACCGACAACCAACTTCCCGCGCTCTACACGAAGAGATATTATCTGGACAGAGCAACAGGTCAGTTCGTCAACGCCAACCACTTCGCAGGGTTTTTGGAAATATGCCTTCCCATCTCTCTTTCTCTCTTGTTTATTGGACGAAGACGCCAACGGACTTCTGCGGAGTTCTCACTTGCTGAAAAACTGCGATTCTTTCTTGTTGACCTTTCAAAGAAACCGCATCGCCTGGTCCTGTTGGCAGCGGTTGTGCTTCTGTCTCTGGGCATCGTGTTTTCTATGTCCAGGCTCGGTATTCTTTCAGCAGCAGTTTCACTCCTTACTTTTTTGGGACTCGTTACTGCAAGCGCTCGCTCAAAGTTTGCAAGGCTTTCAGCGGTTTTGGCGGTAACCGCAGTTATTGTCGGCGCCAACATACTGATGGGACTGGATGAAGTGGCAAAGCGCTACTCCGTGCTGTTTGATAGAGATGTAGGCTGGCGCACAGGTGTATGGAGTTGGTCTGCGAAGGTCGCTCTGGATTACCCAATCGTCGGAACTGGTCTTGGCACCTTCCAGTTCGTTTCGCCGATGTACAAAAGACCGGGAACAAACGCGGGACAGTTTGATGAGGCTCATAACGATTATTTGAATCTATGGTCAGATACGGGAACTGTTGGACTTCTCACAGGGATAGCGTTCGTAGTTGTCTGGTTTGTGGTTGTCTTCAGAAGAATGAGAAAACTGAGAACATACCAGAACTTTCTCTTGGCAGGTTGTGTCTCTTCGCTGGTGGCTATGCTTGTGCACAGTATTGGCGACTTCAATCTGCAGATACCTTGCAACGCCGCGTTCCTCGCTATCGTTCTCGGAATGGGAGTAGCGCTGACCGAGCAGGGCAACAACGAAAGAACAGTGCCAGCGGCTCAATCTCAACCGGGAGGCGCGAAGTGATGCTTATGCGCGTCTTCTCATCAAGACCTTTTCTGTTTGTCCTGCTTCTGACTGTGTTTGGTCTGGGCGCGAGAATCATACAGGTGGCGAGCGAAGAATCGTTCCTCGCGCGCGCGTTGCGCAGGATAAAGTCCACGGAGGATAAGAAAGAGGTTGAAAGAATCGCGTGCCAGTTAGCGGACCTGCGCTGCGGAAATCCAGAACTCGCTTTTGAGGCGGGCAAACTAGCATACAGGGGTCTTCAGAATCCTGTTCTGGCGCGCAGGTTCTTTGAGCGGGCTGTCCGACTCAGTCCGTATTCGGCGCTTTATCACTTTTACCTCGGCTCAGTATCACTATCGCTTGGCGACTGGCAGACTATGGAGAGAAGTTTTGAATCTGCCGCACGACTTGACCCGCTCAATACTGACTTGTGCCTGAAGATAGCCAAGAACTACTTCCTCGCCTGGCGCATAACAGGGGAGCCGCGTTTCGCGCTCAGTGCGCTGGAAAAACTGAGACACTGCGCCCAGTTTTCCCCTGAAAGCACTGGAAACTGCATTACGTTGGCAAAGAGCGAACTGGGGGGAAGCGATAACGAACTCAACATATTTCCGCAAACCCTTTCTGGGGAGTTATCGCTCGCTTCCTATCTTGTTGGTCTGAAACGCTGGGAGGAGGCACGCGGGGTCTGCGAAAGAATTGAAAAGTCTTACCCCTCGCTTGAGAAAAGTTTGGGAAACAGTTACTCCGAGTTTCTGATAAACTTCGGAACCGCGCTTCTTTTTACCGCAGACCTACAAGGGTCTCAATCCAAATATGAGAACGCGATTCTTCATACAAATGACAGGGATAGCGTGCTCAAGAGAATCTACCTCTGCTTCCGCGGGGCGCAGAAGACCGCTGATGGGCTTGGGTTCTGGCAGAAACTGGCGCAGGAATACCCTGTCAGCCAGACTATCTGGTTCAATATAGGCAGGGCGCATCTGGACCTGGGTGACTTGCGAGAGGCGGAAACCGCGCTTCAAAAAGCATCTTCAATTCAGGAAACTCCTGAAACCTTCTACTACCTCGCAGTTCTTTACGCGAAACTGGGAGAGAATCCATTCGCCAGAAGGAATCTGTTAGAGGCTGTAAGGCTTGATTGGAGAAATCCACTCTATCACCGCGAACTGGCAAAGTTATACGAGGCTGACAAAATGGTGACCGACGCCATAAGAGAGATAAAAGCCGCAATAGCGCTTGCTCCAGAAAAGGAACTATACACCAGCGAATTGGATAGACTCTTACTACTCTACGCAAAAGAGCCGGGAAGATGAGTTCAGCCACGGAATGCGGTTACAAGAAGAGAAGGTTCTTTGACCTCAGGGTTTCTTCAGTGACGCTGTGCGTGCTTCTGGATGTCCTGGGGATAGTGACCGCATATCATCTGACCAGAGTTACCAGAGTGGCGCTCAACCCATATCTGCACAGCCCGTTTGATGTGGAATCAGTCACCAGATTTCTACCGAACGCCGGGCTATTCGCGCTTCTCTGGATAGTGGTTCTTTTCGCAGTCGGCGCATACAGGTCACTGCTTGAGTCGCCCTGGAAAATCATACGAACAGCATCTACAAACACTCTGGTAGCGTTCTTGCTTGTCCTCGTATTCTCGTTTTTCTATCAACCTCGCCATCTTGTAGTGTCGCGTTCAACCATTCTCATATTCCTTTTTTACTCATTTCTGCTTCTGGTTGTTCTCAGGATAGGATTCTGTCATATTCTACGGGCTCTCAAGAAGAGTGAAGCCGCTGACGAGCACGTTGTCGTTATCGGCACAGGCAAACAGGCGGCACGAATGCGGGAACTTCTCACTTCAGGCGACCATCTCCTCACATTTGATGGATTCGTCTCTGTAAACGGCGCTGAATCTCACGATTCAACGCCCGAGGTTATTGGAAATATCGCTGTCCTGCCTGAGATTATCAACAAACGAAACGTGAAGCAGGTCATAATCGCTGATGAGTCAATTGACCGAAACCAGATTCACAGTTGCATCAATACCTGCCACTCTATGGGTGTGAAAGTGGACGCTGTTCCAGCGCTTTTTGGACTCGCAGGCTCAAGGGCTGTAACGGTCTCTCTTGATGGCGCCAGTATGGTTCGCTTGCAGCCGCTGCGACTGGAACGGCGCGACCTGGTTATCAAAAGAGTTATGGATGTAATCCTCTCTCTCATTTTTCTGCCGGTCATCTTGCCTGTCCTCGGCGTATCCGCGCTTCTAATAAAGTTGACCTCAAAAGGACCCTTATTCTACACGGGTTCCCGGGTGGGAGTGGGCGGACGGCACTTCCCTTTAGTCAAACTCAGGACGATGTGCTCAGACGCTCATAATATGCGAAAGAAAGTTGAGCATATGAACAAGCAAAGCGGTGCTCTCTTCAAGATAGGGAATGACCCTCGCGTAACCAGAGTTGGCTGGCTGTTGCGCAGGTTCAGCGTAGATGAACTGCCGCAGATATTCAATGTTCTGCGCGGCGATATGAGTCTGGTTGGTCCGCGTCCGCTACCCTGGGAGGATTTGGAGTGCAGACTGCCGGAGGAAGCCAGATGTTGGGCTTCTCAGCGGCACAACGTCTTGCCGGGAATCACCTGCTTGTGGCAGGTCTCAGGAAGAAGTGGGCTTTCTTTTGAAGATATGGTTTTGCTGGATATAGAGTACATCCAGAACTGGTCACTATGGCTGGACCTGAAGATTCTACTGCGGACCATGCCTGCTGTCTTCTTTGGCAGAGGCGCTCAATGATTTCTGCGAGCATTACGGAAAAGAAGTCTTGAATTATGTTTGAACACTTTTTCACACAGATAGCAAGGAAAGGTTATGTCGCGCTCGCAGACCAATCTGTTATTTCAGTCACCAACTTCCTGACCGGTGTTCTGTTGGCGCGATTCGTGGAACCTGACGAGTATGGCGCCTATGTTCTCGCATCATCCGCACTTCTCCTTGCAAGCGGGCTTCAAACGCAACTCATTAGCGGACCGATGGCTGTTATTGGTGCGCCGAAGGAAGGGGATGACTTCAAACGTTACGTAACTGCTCTTGGACTTGGTCAAGCGGTGATGAGCGCACTGCTCGCGGCGCTTGCATTCGCAGTGGTGGCTATTATGTTCTTCACACAGGCGAGTGCCGGACTGAAAAACGCCTTTCTTGGAATGGCTGTTTCGCTGTTCTTTGTCCAGTTGCAGGAGTTCTGCCGCAGAGCGCTTTTTTCCCGGCTGATGACGGTGCACGTTTTGCTCAACGACGCCATCTTCTGCGCGTTTAGACTTGGTGGCCTTTTTCTTCTGTGGCAGTTAGATGCCGGGGCTTCCGGGCAAGCGGGCAAATGGCTTTCAGCAAGAAATGTGTTCTTCTCTATCTCTATCTCAGCGCTTGTCGGAGGCGTCGTAGGACTCTTTCAGGTGCGCCGTTTTGTCGGCACAGACCTTCAGGAAGCACGGGAGTTTTACGCTGAGAGTTGGAGTTTCGCTAGATGGGGGCTTGCAGGTTACGCAGGCAGTCTTCTGATTGTTCAGGCAAGCATGTGGCTGGTCGGCGGGATGGCCGGTATCGCCGCCGCAGGTATGATAGAAGCAGCGCGCCTTCTTGTAGCACCTCTGCATATTCTTGAAATGGGCGGTCCGAATATAGTCACACCGGGCGCTGCGAGGGCATACGGACAGGGCGGTGCAAGAGCGCTGTCTTTGTTCATCAGGCGCCTTTCCCCGTTTTGGGTTTCAGCGTTTGTTCTGTATGGTATCGTAATTGCTGCGGTGCCCGGTTGCTGGCTCAGATTATTCTTCGGCGACAGATACGCTTCTGCCGGGCTGGTAGTCACGCTCTGGGTCGGCGTTTATATTGTAAGCGGTCTGCGCCTGCTACCGGGTTTTGTTCTGTCTGCTCTTCGTCGTCCAGACATAATTACATACATAATCATACCAGAGGGCATTATTGCTGTTGCTTTGACCGGGGCGTTAGTGCGCTATTGCGGTGTGGAGTGGGCTGTCGCAGGGCGATTGCTGTCAGCGATAGTCGGCGCCTGCGCATCGGCTTTGTGGGGGCACATCCTGTTGCAGAGAACAGTTTACCTTGAGAGGAATTAGCGTACACCGGGGAGTTTCTGTGGTTCATATAGGGCAGTTTTTGGGTTATATCCCTTATGGTTCGCGAACTGCTGCTCGGTGGCTATCAATGCTCCTTGGTCGTCCTGGCAGACGCGTGCGGCGGACTGCTTCTGGGGTAATTATGAACCTTGACCTGTCTGTGGAGTACGAACGTGAACTATACTTCGGACTTTATGAGAGGTCTGTGGTAGCGGTTCTTATGTCGTTGTTTTCCCGCAATACTCTGTTCATAGATGCAGGTGCGAACATAGGGTGCTTCACTCTTCTGGCGGCGAGTGTAGCCGGAAGGAGTGGACGAGTCGTAGCGTTTGAGGTGGACCCGGCAAACGCGCGAGCACTTCGCGAGAACATTGAGCTCAACAACGCTGGAGTTTGTGTTGATGTGAGAGGGATAGCGCTGGGCAATCGCACAGGCACAACGAAATTCGTTACAGGCGAACACGGGGTTGGTTCCACCATTGAGACCGCTGATGGCGCTGTTTCACGGCTTGGTCCTGAATATGTCGGCGCTCATAAGAGCACCATTGATGTGCCTGTAACAACACTGGACAAAGAATGTCTCACTTTGCTTGCGGCTTGGTCCGGACCAAAGATTATGAAAATGGATATTGAAGGCTCCGAACCATTTGCGCTGGAAGGGGCAAAGGAATCTCTCAAGTATTTAGATGCCGCAATCATAGAGCAAAACCCGTTTATGCTTGGCGTGCATAAATTTTCGGCTAACAAAGTGGTTGAGTTGATGTTGAGATACGATTTCAGCGGATTTATAATTGACAGGGTAATTGGGCGGACGCGGTTGCGTCCCGTAGATACAACGTTTCGCAGCCCCGGAAACATACTTTTCGTCAGGAATGGTTTTGAGGCGAGTCTGAGGCGGTTCGGTGTCGCAAGAGTAACGGTAGGAATGAAGAAAATGGCGTTGAAAACCAGAAGAAATTGTGAGATATGCGGTTCCGTTTCCATACACTTTGATTTTGCGCTGGGAGACTACCGCATAATGAGATGTCGTCGCTGCGGATTCGGCAGGCCACAGCCGCTTCCCACTGAAGATGAAATCCTTCGACTATATCACGACTCCTATGGACCTCGTGCTATCTGCGACACCTCAGACTTCCGCGAGAGAAAAAATGTTGTTCGTACAATCAGCAGACTATGTCCTCCGCCAGCAAGAGTTCTTGATGTCGGATGCGGATTTGGACAGTATCTTGATATTGCCAGAAGGTGTGGCTTTCGCACCTTCGGCGTAGAACCTGACCGAAGCCGCGCAGCCGAGGCTATCAGAAAAGGCCATAATGTCCAAATCGGCGTTCTGTCACATTCCACATTTCAGGGAGTCTATTTTGATGTAGTGATTTTCAGCCATGTTATTGAGCACCTATCTGACCCTGCAGGAGTCGTAAAACAGATTGGAGAGCATATGGTGCGAAATGGTTTATTATTTATCGCTACCCCCAACTTCGTAGGAGTAATCTCTGCTATCACTGGCTTGTATTATACACCCCCTGAGCACATCGCTTATTTCACGAGAGCATCGCTCAAGCGGTTGCTGGAGAATTGCGGATTTTATCTGGTCAGGGAAAAACCTTTCACTCACTACCTTCGCACAAAGGATATGTTAGCCCATATCCTGAAGTTCAAGTTTCTCAGAAAAGCAACGTGGCAAGACCCGCGAGTAGAACATAGTCCAAAGCGCTTCGTAGAAGGGAAATTCAGTATTATCAGGATTATCATATATCATCTTGTGTTAGCGGTAAGCAAACTAATCACGCCAATAATGAACGTTCTGGGAGAAGACCATTTACATATGTACTGGAGAAGAAGATAACAGTGCCGCAAGAAATTTCAGTGGTCATCAATACCTGTAACGAAGCGCATCATCTGCGGGAGTGTGTTGAGTCACTGCGCGGATTTGCGGATGAGATAGTTGTCTGCGATATGGAATCAACAGACGGTTCAGCAGAACTGGCAAAAGAACTCGGCTGCAAGGTGATAACCCATAAAAGAATGCCAGCGCCTGAGCCAGACGCCCGCATCGCCGCAATAAACGCTTCTTCCGGCGACTGGATTCTCGTCTTTGACCCTGATATGCGCTTGCTCGCAGAAACAGCCCGCGAAATGCGAAGACTGATTGAAGAAGACAACTGCGATATGATATGGTTTACTTTGCTCAATGTATGCTTCGGCATACCCACAAGGCATGGACATGGAGCAATATATTTTCTGAAACTCTTCAGACGCAGCGCATTCAATCCCTCAGAACACCTTGACGACCCCATCCATACTCTTTTCCATAAATCTCTGACAGGCAGGTCTGCCTATTTACCCCGGAAATACTATGTGGTGCACTACGCGTATCCTGATATACCGACGTTTATCAAGAACCACGCAAGATACGCTGAAGCAGAAGCGCATTGTCTCTTGAGCGCGGGCAAATCGCCTTCGCTTGCCAGAATATTCTGGCTACCTGTAAGGCGCTTTCTCGGAAATATGGTCAAGAGGTCTGCCTGGCGCGACGGAGCAGTGGGCTTCATCCTCTCAGGGCTTGTTTCCACGTATCTCTTTCAAAGAGAATGCATTTTATGGGAACTTCGCCGAAAATCAGGAAAGCGTAATGGGTCAGTAAAGTGATGGAAAAGTTCAGGAAAATCGTGAGGAAGGCATTCCTATCACTCGGAATAGACATCCGGCGTGTAAAGCCCAATCAACTTACCTGGCTGAAGAACCAGGACATAAAGACTGTATTTGACATAGGCGCGAACACCGGTCAATTTGCCACTGAGATTCATTCTATATTACCAGAGGCAACAACATATTCATTTGAACCACTGAAGGACTGTTATGAGCAACTCTGCCGCAATATGAGAAAACTGTCCCGGTTTAGAGCTTTCAACCTTGCTCTCGGTGACAGGGACTGCGAGATGGAAATTCACCGCAGCAAGTTTTCTCCAAGTTCTTCTCTATTACCTGTGACAGAACTCAGCGAGCGACTGTTCCCGTACACCCGGGTGGAGTCTATTGAGAAAATCAAGGTAATGCGCCTTGATGAGGTTGCCCGAGGATTATGCTGTGCCGAAAACATACTCGTCAAGATTGACGTCCAGGGTTACGAGGATAAGGTCATACTCGGCGGGAAAGAGACAATTTCAAAAGCGAAGGTCTTGCTTGTAGAGACCAGTTTTTCTGCGCTCTACGAGGGGCAGCCGCTCTTTGACGAAATGTATGATGTGCTCAGGAATATGGGATTCTCGTATGCGGGGAACCTGGAGCAAATCAAAAGCCCAGCCGACAGTCGTGTTATTCAGTCTGATTCAATATTCTTGAACCGACGTTTTGCATAAGAGTCATATCTGAAGAGTGTGTTGGATAAGGAGCGTTGGCTGATGGATGTGTGAGGACAATCCCTGAAGCAATAGACAGAACTAATAGTAACGGACGTAGATGAACATTCATAGCCTGTATAGCATATTCTTACCGTTCCGCCGTAAGCGGATGGCTAAGTTCGCAGCCCGGTTCCGGCTTGGCCCAGAGACCAGAATCCTTGACGTGGGCGGAAGCGTTCCGAACTGGAATCTAATAGACTGTAAATCCCAAATCACTATTCTGAACCTGTCCGTTCCATCTGATACTTCCTCTTTTCCCAGTAACTTCTCGTTTGTGAAAGGAGACGCGACATCTCTGAATTATGCTGACGACTCATTTGATGTTATCTTCTCAAACTCCGTCATCGAGCATCTGCATACCTACGAGAATCAGGTCAGATTTGCAGACGAGATAGTGAGGGTCAGTAGGAACGTTTGGGTTCAAACTCCTGCCAGATGGTTCTTCGTAGAGCCTCACCTGATTATGCCATTAGTGCACTACTTGCCAAAAAGATGTCAAAGACGACTGCTAAGAAATTTCACTATTTGGGGCTTGGTTACGCGTCCAACGAAAAAAGAAGTTGACGAGTTCCTGGACGAGGTCCACCTTCTCACATATAGGGAAATGAAACTTCTGTTCCCAGACTGCCATGTTAGGAAGGAAAAATTCCTGTTCCTCACGAAGTCGTATATTGCTGTCAAAATTTCAAACGAAAAGAAATAGACATCACAACTAATAGGGTCAATGGATGGTTCTTCCGCAGATAACGATTGTCACCTGCTCGTTCAATCAGGGACGATTTCTTGAAAAGACGATTCTCTCTGTCCTCGGTCAAAACTATCCTGAACTGGAATACATCATCATTGACGGCGGGTCAACTGATAACTCGGTGAACATAATCAAGAAATACGCTGACAAAATCGCTTACTGGGTGAGCGAAAAAGACAGGGGGCAGACCCACGCCCTGATAAAAGGCTTCTCCCGTGCGACAGGTGAGATACAGTCCTGGCTCTGTTCCGATGATATCTTGGAACCCGGTGCACTTCGCGAGGTAGCGGAATTTCTTGCCAAGCATCCCAACGTCCGCTGGCTCTATGGCGACGCCTGCTGGATTGACGCAGAAGACAGATTTATCAAGTGGAAGCGTGAAATTTCCTTTATACCCTTTATCTGGCTTTATGACCACAACTACATTCCGCAGCCTGCAACTTTCTGGAAACAAGATTTGTACAAAGAGGTCGGCGGGCTTGATGAATCGTTCAAGTTAGCGATGGACGGCGATTTGTTCTGGAGATTCAGCAGAATTGCGCGCCCGGTTCACGTGAGGAAATTGTGGGCTCGTATGCGTTCGTATCCACAGCAGAGAAACAAATCATTACGAGCCGAAAGCGATGCCGAAGATATGCGGATACGCGCAAAATACCTCGGCAGAACCCCAAAAGCCCTTGAACTTGCGGGTAAGTTCGTTATCGCGAAAAGCCTGAGAATCGCGCATAAGTTATTCACTGGTTGCTATTTTGCCCCGGTGCCGCCTGAACTGGAGTTGAAGCAAAATAATTGTTGAAACGGGCTGTTGTGAATATATTAATTGGCTTTGTCCGAAGGAATCTATCTCTGACGGTTTTCCTTGCCGTATCGGTAGGAATTCTTCTCTATGTTTCTTGGCAACCGACCGAAGTTTCTGTCAGATACACCACAGATGACGGCTTCTATTATCTGAACATCGCAAACAACATCGCTTTGGGCAAAGGGTCATCCTTTGATGGGATTAACCCAACCAATGGTTACCATCCTCTATGGCTTCTGACTATTGTGCCTGTTTTCATATTCGCGCCCGAGTCTCCTGGGCTGGCAATGCACGTGTGCCTTACTATTCAGGCCCTCCTTTTCGCTTGTGGAGTTATAATCCTTTACATAACACTGAGGCGGTTTTACAGCACGTCTGCCACGCTAATCGGTTTGATGGTTCTTCTGAACCCGTGGGCGCTCCAATTGTGGACGAACCTGTTGGAGAGTTCTATCCACCTGTTTGTGCTTGCGCTGACTGTCTTATACATAACCGACCACAAACAAGAGTTACTCACCAGCGAGAATAGGGGCTGTAAATTCGTGCTCGGGCTTCTGCTCGGACTACTGTTTCTCGCAAGGATAGAGTCGGCGCTTATGACAGTTGCTGTGGCTGCAATCATTTTTCTCAGCAACTTTCGCCAATATACCACCGAGAAACGCGCTCTATCGTTTCTGAAGAAGGCATTGTTCTTGTTTGTGGGTTTGGCAGTGCCGTCCGCACCGTACCTATTGTGGAATGTCGTGAAGTTCAGGCACATATTCCCAATCAGTGCGGTAATCAAAGGCCAAGAGGGCTGGGGAGATGCAGGACTCCTGTCAAAGATGGCGTCCGCGAGAAGAAATATTCCTCTTCTCAAAGAGGATACTATTTTTTTCGTCTGTGTCGCAGCGGCGCTCGCACTTGCCATCTTTGCGCTATTTACTAAGAGGGAAACGATTAGGCGTGCGCGACAAAATTTTTATAATTTTGACTTCCTCTTGCTCTTCGCGGTTTTGCACGCAGCACTGCTTCTGTTCGCGGCAAGAAGCATTCCCTCTTGGTACGTAATTCCGGAGTGGATACTGGCGACAGTGTTTGTGTCTGCATCGTTTGAGTTTCTGACACATACAACCAGCAGGAAAACAAGAAATTGCATCGCTGTTGCTGCCGCAATTGCACTCTCAGTCCTCTTTTTTTGTGTTCATCAAACACACCTCAAGAAATTCAGGTCAGAAGACAATATGATGGCGGGTTTCTACAATGCAGCTCTGTGGGTAGAGAAGAATATTAGAGAGGATGTTGTGATAGGCAGTTGGGACGCTGGAGTAATTGGATACTTCTCACGAAGACCTGTCATAAATCTGGACGGTCTTGTCAACAACTTTGAATATCTATCCTATATGCAACGAAAGGAAATACCGGAGTATTTGAAGAGCAAGGGAGTCACTGTAATAGTCCAAGGCTTTGCTGATAGGCATTTACTTCCGTCTGGCGAACCTGCTCCCCATCCTCACTACGAAGTTCTGCGTCCCCACTTGGGAAGGGAACTTCACAGGGTTCCATACTACTTCTATGACCGAGGTGTGGGGGCTTCATTTGTCTACATCTGGGAGTTCCGTTACAGAGAGAAAAAATGAGCGAGACATGTCGGGTGCGTATTACCCTGCACTTTCCATGCTGCAATTTTTTAGACGCTTAGCGCGAATTGAGTACGGCGGGTGCTTGGCACAGCGGCTTCGCGCCACGCCCGCGGGAACTGGAGAAGCAGATTGGAACTGACGACGGCGGTAAATAGCACCGAACTTCTCACTGTTGAAGCGCGCCAGAGGAGAATGCGCGTTCCCATTGGACTGTGGCCGCTTATTGCCTATCTGACCGCAATTACAGTTATCGGCAAAGGTCCCACGTATCTCGGTTTTCCTCCATTATTCTGGGGAGAACTTGTCCTCGCCTGGACTGTCCTCTGGAGTGCGGGACAGTATGGTCTGCGCGCTTTCCTGTGGTCTGGTCCTTTTCTTCTAACAGTATGCATAATGTTATTCGTCTTCCTCGGTGCTGTCCTGACTATGCCGGGATGCTTATCCTATGGTGTCGCCGCAATAAGAGATGCCGCTCTGTGGTATTACTGCGCTCTCTTTTTTGTCGGCGCTGCGCTCGCAAGAGACACCGAGGCAGCCTCCGCCTTCTGGCTCAAAATAAGATGGCTCTGGGTCCTCGCAGTTCTCTGGTATCTCCTCGCTTACTTTCTCTTCCCTCAGGTGAAGGAAGCAATTATTGTGAAAACACGAGGCGTTCCGCTTCTGGGGAGTTCTACCTCTGAACTCATAATGCACTGCGGACTCGCGGCAGTTTTACTCTCTCTGGGCATTCGTCCTGTTATGTTTCGCACAGAGGTTTTTCCGGCGCTTCTGGCATTCAGCGGCGTTATGGCTGTCGCTCTGACAACGGGAAGGGGCGTAAAACTCGCAATTCTTGCGGCGTTTTCAGGAATATTCATAGTTATATTGTGGCGCGGAAGCCGCTTTTTGAACAGGTTCCTTTTTGGAGCGATGTTCTTCCTGCTAATCACTGGCTTGGTTGTCACAGTCACTCTTGTTGAAAAACCTGTTGCGACAGCGACACACGTTGACAGATTTTCTCGTGAGGAACTCGGGCGTTCAACCGGTGCGTGGCGCACAAGTTGGTGGAAGTCCCTATACGATAGAGTGAACAGGGACTCGCCTTTTCTCGGTCTGGGTTTCGGCCAGAGTCTGAGTATCTACAGTCCTTACCTGAAAGGCGATGAAAAGAACCCCTGGCCTGTCAGGTCGCCTCACAGTGTCAATATGACTGTTTTCGCCCGAATGGGTTATGTTGGTGCGCTTGTATGGTTATGCATTCTCGCTCTGGGCGTCGGAGGGCTATGGTATAAACTTCTTCAACCCGGGGTCAGCCGTGTGAACTCCTCTGACCTCGCTGAATCGGTTTTCTGGGCGAGTCTTCTTACCGCCGCGTGGGTGAATTCATCGTTCGGCGTTCTGATGGAAGGTCCTGTGCTCGGTTTCTGGTTCTGGTTCGCACTTGGTTTTGGGCACGCAAGATTTGCAACTTTTATGAGCAGGCAGCGCGCAAGCGTCAATCAAATATGAGGGTCCTCAAAATCCATAATAAGTATATCATCCACGGCGGTGAAGACGCTTCCGTGGATGCTGAGGTTGTGCTCCTTCGCAAAAGCGGCAATGAAGTGATAGAGTATTACCGCGATAACGACGAAACCAAACAATATAGACCGGTTAGAAAGGCGCTCCTGTACTTCGCAGCCACTTGGTCAAGAAAGTCTTACGAAGATATAAAGGAGCTCTGCCGCAGGCACAAACCTGATATAGCACATATCCACAACACTTTACCGCTGATTTCCCCTTCTGCTTATTACGCCTGCAAAGAAGAGGGAGTGCCGGTTATTCAGACGCTGCACAACTTCCGGCTCCTCTGCCCGGGCGGACTTCTTATGAGGGATGGCAAAGTATGCGAGGAGTGCGTTGGCGGTGACTTGCGCCCCGCCCTGAAGCACCGCTGTTACAGGAATAGTTATATCCAGACCCGGGCAATTGTGCGGATGCTCAAGAAACACCGAAAATGGGAAACTTATGATAAGATGATTGACCGGTATATCGCACCAACCCGGTTCTCTCTTGAAAAGTTTATCCAAGGCGGATTCCCCGCCGATAAGATTGTTGTTAAACCCAACTTCCTGCTTGAGCCTCCGCATCCTGATTACAACGGCGATTACGCTATCTACCTCGGACGCCTCAGCCCGGAAAAGGGGCTCCACATTCTCATTCGTGCCTGGAAATCTCTCCAATTTTTTCCACTGAAGATTGTGGGAGACGGTCCCCTTCGTCCACATCTTCAGACCTCCGCGCCCTCTAACGTTGAATTTGTCGGGGAGACACAACAAAACGAAGCGCTGCAAATTCTCCTCAACTCAAGATTCCTCGTATTTCCGTCGGTCTGCTACGAGACTTTCGGCCGCGCGCTTATTGAGGCTTTTGCCTGCGGAAAGCCTGTGGTAGCATCCCGTCTCGGCGCTGCCGCTGAGATTGTCCAGGATGGCAAAACAGGCTTGCTCTTTGAGCCGCGTAGTCCTGAAGACCTTGCAAAAAAAGCGAAACGCCTCATCAATGACCCGGAGCTGACGACCAAACTCGGACGCAACGCAAGAGCAGATTTTGAAGAAAAATATACAGCGGAAAAAAACTACAAACAGTTGCTCAATATATACAATTCTGTTATAAATCAACCGCATGTTGGCTGACTATCACGATTCTACTTCAGCAGAAAGGATTGATGAATGAGCCAGATAGTCTGCGTCGTTGGAGCGAGCGATTCAGGTAAAACAAAGTTGGTTACCAGCATCGTGGCTGAACTTTCGCGCCGGGGCTGGAATGTCGCAACAGCGAAACACTCAAAAAGCACGTTCTCGCTTGAGCCGAAAGCCAAAGATACTTTCAAGCACAGGAAATCAGGTGCAAAAACCGTCTTGTTTCTCGGACCGCGCGAAACTGTCGCTGTCCGTCCGCCCGGCGAAGAACTTGGCGCCTGCGTGGCAAGGTTTTGCAGCGATGCTGATATCGTCATCGCCGAAGGCTTTGTCGGCGAAAACTACCCGAAAATTGCAATCGCCACAAACAGAAAAAGTGAGTCTGACCTGACAGCGCTCCCAAATCTGCGCGCACTGGTGCGTCCCCGTCCTCAGACCAGTCCAAAGGCATCCGAAGCGGTGAAGCGTCTTCCGCAATTCCGACTGAACGATACAAAATGCATCTGCGACTTCATTGAGAAACAATTTCTCTCAAGAAAGATAGGAACAGACGCATACCTGTTGGTGAACGATAAACAGGTTCCGCTCAATGCATTTGTGCGGAATTTTCTGGCAAGGAGTGTTCTTGGTATAGTCAGCAGTTTGAAAGGAACAGGCAGGCTGAGGTCTCTGGAAGTTGTTATAAGAAAGAGAAACTGATTACAGGCAGTTGACATCACGTCTCTGCAACCGTGATTTGCGTGTCCATTTCTCCTTTGCTTCCTCGCCCCCGCGCGAGTTTTTTACCACAGAAATCTCACAGGCGCGCATCGCGGCGCGTAGTATAAATATTACGTTGCTTCAACGTAAGACAAGTGCTATCATCAAGCAGGTAGATAAGGCGGTTTGAGAGTCCGGTCTCATTTACAGGTTCACGGGAAAATGCCCTGAGGAGTTATGATGAAGAAGAAACTGGTCGCGACTCTGATTGTTATCGGAATAATCGGTACCGTTGTATATTACTTGCGGCGCGAAGAGAAAGCAAATGAAGCGCGGGCAGCCGAGCAGACAACCGCTGTTGTCAAGAGAGGTCCGATTGTGCTAAGCGTCGCCACAACCGGGAGCGTTGCGGCAAACCTTGATGTGGAAATAAAATGCAAAGCGAGCGGAGAAGTGATAGACCTTCCTTTTGACATAAGCGACCCGGTGAAAAATGGCGACCTGCTTGTGAAACTTGACCCGGTGAATGAGGAGCGCAGCGTAAGGCAAGCGGAGGCGTCTCTGCGTGCCTCCGAAGCGCGGCTTGAACAGGCAAAGCAGAATCTGATTATAGCGGAGAAGACTCTGGAAGTGGGACGCAAGAAGGCGGACTCTGCGCTGAAGTCGGCTCAGGCAACTGCCGAGGACTCGCGAACAAAGTCAGAGCGGTTGAAACAACTTCTTGAAAAGAAACTCGCCAGCCAGGAGGAGTTTGACTCTGCCCAGACAGCATCTGTTCAGGCAGCAGCAGACCTTGAAGCGGCGCAGATAGCGCTTGAGGAACTTGAGATACAGTCTATCGCGCTTGAACTCAAGAAACAAGATGTGAAACTCTCCGAGGCTCAGGTGGACTCTGACAACATTTCTCTTTCAGACGCTAAACAGCGGTTCCAAGACACAAAAGTTTACGCGCCGATTGACGGCGTTGTTTCAGCGCGCAATGTGCAGACAGGTCAGATAATCTCCTCTGGCATAAGCAATGTTGGAGGCGGGACAACAGTACTTACCCTCTCCGACCTCTCCAGGTTGTTCGTCCTCGCATCAGTGGATGAAAGTGACATAGGCAATGTGAGAGTGGAACAGCCTGCAAATATAACAGCAGACGCGTTTGCGGGTATCAATTTTGAAGGCAAAGTTGTGCGAATCGCGACAAAAGGCGTCAGCACCGCAAACGTTGTCACCTTTGAAGTGAAGATAGAGATATTAGGCAAGAACAAGCATTTTCTCAAACCAGAGATGACCGCTAATGTGGAAATTATCGTTGACAGGAATGATGACACCATTCTTGTGCCAGTGGAAGCGATTGTCCGCAAAGGGAAGGGACGATTTGCAACTGTGGTAAAGCCTGGCGCCTCAAACGAGGAGCGTCCTGTAACTGTAGGCATAAATGACGGTGTGAATGTCGCGATTTCCAGCGGGCTGAAAGAAGGCGAAACTGTTCTCGTGCGAAAAGGCGAAGCGGAGAGCCGCTGGCGCTCCGACCAGCAACGCGGACCCACTCCTATGATGTTCGGTGCACCGGTGAGAAGATGATTCAGTTAGAGTCCGTAGTCAAGACATACAGGCTCGGCAATACGACCATCAGGGCGCTGGATTGTGTGACTCTTACTGTAGAACAGGCTGAGTTGGTCGCAATCACCGGGGCTTCCGGCAGCGGCAAATCCACCCTTATGAATATTATAGGCTGTCTTGACCACGTGGATTCAGGGAGATACTCCCTTATGGGCGAAGACGTGTCAAAGTTCCCCAAAAACCGACTGGCAGAGGTTCGCAATCGCCGCATCGGGTTCGTTTTCCAGACATTCAATCTTCTGCCCCGGATGTCGGCTTTAGAGAATGTGGAACTGCCTCTGCTCTACGCTGGCGAACGCGAGGCGAAGAAGAGAGCAGGCGCCGCGTTAGATGCTGTTGGTCTTTCCGACCGGATGCACCATGAGCCGAATCAACTCTCGGGAGGCGAAAGACAGCGTGTCGCGATTGCGCGCGCAATTGTCACAGACCCTGCCATTATACTCGCTGATGAACCGACCGGCAACGTGGACAGTAAAACAAGCGAAGAGATTATGCTGCTCTTTGAGACGCTCAATTCCCAGGGTCGCACAATTCTCGTCGTGACCCACGAACCCGATGTAGCGCGCCATTGCAAGCGCAGAATCCATTTGAGAGATGGGCAAATCGTAGATTCGCAGGAATAGTGAGGGAAGAGATATGCTTTTCTGGACAATTGTCAGAGTCGCGCTGAAAGGGCTGCTCGCCAACAAACTGAGGTCTATTCTGGCGATGCTCGGCATAATAATTGGCGTTGCCGCTGTAATCTCTATGCTTGCTCTCGGCGCTGGAGCGCAAAGACAGGTTGTTGAGAAAATCTCTTCTATGGGCACAGACCTGCTTATCGTGCAGCCGGGACAGCGTGGTCACGGCGGCGCGATGATAGGCGAACACCAGAACCTCACACTTGAGGACGCTCAGGCGATTGTGAGGGAGTTGCCGTCAGTCCGCCAGACCGCGCCGGTCGTGAGAGGCAACGCACAATTCAAATACTTCAACAGAAACTGGCGTTCAACAGTGATAGGGGCATCCGTTACCTACTTCCCCATCAGAAACTTTGAGATAGAGCGCGGGAGAACCTTCACAGAGATTGAAACCGAGAGAATGGCGAGGGTTACAGTCTTGGGGCAGGAGATTGTCAAAAACCTCTTCAATCAAGATGACCCGATAGGTCAGGTAGTCAAAATGAATGGCATAAACTTCCGGGTCATAGGAGTTCTGAAATCAAAGGGAGGTCAAGGCTGGTTCAACCCGGACGACCAGGCGATTATTCCCTACACTACAGCGATGAAACAGGTTTTAGGTGTGGACTCCCTGCGGGAAATCGATGTTCAGGCTGCCACAGGAACTGACCTGGAGAAGGTCCAGGAAGAACTCACTTCCCTTTTCAGGAAACGCCACCGGATTCAGGAAGGCGCTGACAACGACTTCAACGTGTTCAATCAGGCGGAAATAATCCAGACCGCCACGGATGTAACAAAAACATTTACGATTCTTCTTGGCAGCATTGCAGGAATTTCTTTGCTTGTCGGCGGTATAGGAATAATGAACATTATGCTTGTCACAGTCACTGAAAGGACGCGAGAGATAGGCATCCGCAAAGCCATCGGAGCCAAAGACCGCGATATACTCAGACAGTTTCTGATAGAGGCGCTCACTATGAGCGGACTTGGCGGAGTAATCGGTATTCTCGTAGGCGTAGGCGGCGCGAAAATAGTTGAAAGTGCTATGCAGTTCCCCACAGTTCTTGAACTCAAGAGCGTTTTGCTGGCTCTCTCTTTTTCAGCAGCGGTCGGGATTTTCTTCGGGTTCTACCCTGCACGCAGGGCTGCCAAACTTGACCCCATAGAGGCTCTTCGCTATGAGTAGAAAAACATTGCTTGATAAAAAGGTGCTTTTTCTATCCTTCATCACCTGTCTGCTTTTTTCTTCCTGCAGAGTTTCTAATACGGGAGGATTTGACAACTATGTCGGTCCTCGGGATGCAAATAAGAAACCACCTTCGCAGGAGCAGGTAAAAGCAAAACCTCCTGAAGGACCTCTTCAGGTATCTGTCAAGGAAGCGGTTTTTCTTGCGTTAGACAACAACCATTCACTCAAATTGGAGCGGCTAACGCCCGCTGTCCGCCAAACAGCAGAAGAGCAGCAGCGCGCAGTATTTGACCCGACAATAGGAGCACAGTTATCAAACTCCCGTCAACGCACTCATAATGAAGCCACTGACGCGCGAAGCCAATCAACAGATGCCAGCGCTGATATTTCCAAACTTTTCCCGACAGGCACGCAGGTCAGCGGCGCAGTTACTGCCAGTCGCAGCAAGTCTGCGCCCTCCGGCGACAGTTATGAAACAGATGCTGGGCTGACAGTGACTCAAGCGCTTCTTCAGGGGCGCGGCGTGCAAGTCAACCTCGCCAGCCTCAAGCAAGCGCAACTGGATACTAAAGCGTCTGAGTACGAACTGCGCGGCTTCGCTGAATCGCTGGTCGCACAAGTGGAGGAAAGTTTCTGGGATTATGCGCTCGCCAAGCGGCAGATAGATATCTACACCAGTTCGCTGAAACTCGCCGAGCAGTATTTAGCGGAGACAGAAGAAAGAATCAAGGTAGGCAAACTGGCTGAGGCGGAACTCGCTGCGGCTCAGGCAGAGGTCGCGTCTCGGCAGCAAGACCTGATAAATGCGCGCAGCAACCTTGAGAAGACGCGCCTCAAACTACTGCAACTGCTCAACCCTCCCGGCGCTGACCTGTGGAATAGAGGAGTGGTTCTCAAAGACGAACCGCTTGTTCCAGAAGAGAAATTAGATGATGTGGAGTCACACGTAAAAGTCGCGCTACAAATGCGCACAGACTTGAAGCAGGCGCGTCTCTTATTTCAGAGAGACGAACTGGAAGTGGTCAAGACAAAAAACGGTCTTCTCCCAAAGTTAGACTTCTTTATAACCCTGGGCAGGAGCGGCTATGCAGACTCCTTTGGCGCTTCCGTTGAGAACCTTGGCGGCGCCAGTTACGATTTCTCAGCCGGGCTGAAACTTGACTACGCCCTTGGAAACCGCGCTGCAAATGCAACGCACGAACAGGCACTACTTACTCGCGAACAGGCACGGGAATCGCTTGAAAATCTCGCTCTGCTTGTTCAGGTGGATGTGCGCAGCGCATACATTGAGGTGAACCGCACAAAAGAGCAGATTTCTGCAACGGCTTCTACCCGCAAATTCAAAGAGGAGACGCTTCGCTGGGAAACGGAGAAGTTCCGCGTAGGCAAGTCAACAACATTTCTTGTCGCGCAGGCTCAACGCGACCTCGTCACAAGCCAGGTTGCCGAGATTCAGGCTGTGGTCAACTACCTTAAGGCGCTTGTAGAACTTTTCCGTCTTGAAGGCTCGCTTCTTGAGCGCCGCGGAATTTCAGCCCCCGGTAGAGAGCCATCCCCTGAACCCTGATGGAGAGCGACCGCAGGCCACCAAGGGATTCTGCTTCTGGCGCATACTCTCCGGGATAACCTGTATAGCAGAAGAAAGTGAAATGGAAGCGGCTTCGGTCTATGCGCCGCAGAATGTGCATAAGCCAGGTCTCACCGCCTGTGCGGTTCATAGCACCAACGACCTGAAGAACCCTGATGCATTTATAAGTTCTTGTCATAGTTGTCCGGAACGCAAATTGAGCGAAAGCACCCAATATTGTAACTGCATAAGTTAGAACAGGAAACACTTTTCTAAGACGTGCAGGGAGTCTCCAACTTTCGCTGACAGAGTGGCGGTTAGCCTGGATTTTTCACGGAGATTTTGAGAATTTGTGATGAAAGAGGACCTTTCTGTCTGTAAGCTATGAAGTTGTGTTTATCCTCACAGCCTAAAACAGAAAGGTCTCTCTATGACAGAGTGTA
>Ga0315280_10002071_pt1 | contig 33068 bp, 33 predicted proteins | sample YL17G06_40_MG_FD_203697 | JGI IMG/M metagenome (GOLD analysis project Ga0315280, IMG submission 203697) | Sediment microbial communities from Yellowstone Lake, YNP, Wyoming, USA - YL17G06_40 | ecosystem: Environmental > Aquatic > Freshwater > Lake > Sediment | place: USA: Wyoming | collected...
ACCGGCTGGTGCAGCGCACCCGCGACGGGGGCGCCGAGATCGTGCGCTACCTGAAGACCGGCAGCGCCTACTACGCGCCGTCAGCGGCCGCCGTGGAAATGGCGGACTCCATCTTCAACGACCGCAAGAAGATCCTGCCCTGCGCCGCCTATCTGGAGGGCGAATACGGTATCCGCAACCTGTTCGTCGGCGTGCCCGTGAAGTTGGGCGCCAAGGGCGTGGAGCAGATCATGGAGATCAAGCTGACCGAGGCCGAGTCGGCCGCCCTGAAGAAGAGCGCGGCCTCGGTGCAGGAGCTGGTCGACATAATCCACCGCCAGCAGGCCGGCGGCACCACGGCCTGAAGGCAGTGATAAGTGATGAGTGACGAGTGATGAGTAACACTCGTCACTTGTCACTCCTCACTTGTCACCGTCCAGCGCGTTGCGGGCGTGATAGGAGCTGCGGACGAACGGCCCTGATTCCACGTGCCGGAAGCCCATCTCGCCGCCCAATTGCCTGAACCGCGCGAATTCCTCGGGCGTGTAGTACCTGGTGATGGGCAGGTGCTTCAGGGAAGGCCGCAGGTACTGGCCGATGGTCAGGATCTCGACCCGGGCCTCGCGGAGATCGCGCATCGCCTCTACGATTTCATCCGGTTCCTCACCGATACCAACCATCATTCCCGACTTGGTGGGGATGTCCGGCGCCAGCTCCCGGGAAACGTCCAGCAGCGCCAGCGAGCGGTCGTAGCGCGAGCCGGGCCGCACCCTGCGGTAGAGCCGGCGCACTGTTTCGATGTTGTGATTCAGGACGTCCGGCGCGGCTTCCAGCACCGCGCGCAGTGCCGGCAGCTTGCCCTGAAAGTCGGGGATCAGCACCTCGATCTTGCAGCCCCGCTGCTGGCGGCGGATCTCCTGGATGGTGCGGACGAACAGGGCTGCGCCGCCATCCTTGCGGTCGTCGCGGTTGACGGACGTAACCACGGCGTATTCCAGGCCCAGGCGGGCCACCGCTTCGCCGACGCGGCGCGCTTCGTCCCAGTCCAGCGGCAGCGGGGCGCCCTTGGCGACGGCGCAGAAGCCGCAGCGCCGCGTGCACACGTTGCCCAGAATCATGAAGGTGGCGGTACGCTGCTCCCAGCACTCGCCCATGTTGGGGCAGTGGCCGCTTTCGCAAATGGTGTGCAGGCGCTCACTTGCGACCAGCGCCTTCACTTCGCGGTAGTTCTCGCCGCCCGGGGCCCGCACCTTCAGCCACTCGGGACGTTCCGTCGCCATGCCCGGCATCCCTTCCATTATCCCAGACGTCGTGACTCACCACCAAGACACCAAGGACACGGAGAGGCACACGGGAACACAAAACTTTGTGTGCCTTGGTGTCCTTGGCGCCTTTGTGGTTTTCCTATGTTTGGCCTTCCAGTTTCTTGCTGAGCCACAGCGAGTAGAAGACCGGGATCAACAGGGAGGCGATCAGCAGGCCGAGGCAGACGGGCAAGGGGACGCCCAGGGCCACGCACACCGCGCCGCCGATGCCCGCCGCCACCATCAGGCGGGCGCCCAGCCGGTGCGTGGCGATCCACACCTCCTCGCTGGCCAGCGTCCACGGAGTGCGAATGCCCATCCAGAAGTTCCGCCGCACTTTGCCCAGCAGGTTGCCGATCAGGGCAAAGAACACAAACATCCCGCCCACCAGCCAGCGCCCGACATTGCGGTCGGGGTGCAGGCCGGAGAGCAGAACGATGGCGTGGATGTAAAGCATCAGCGCCGCGCCAATCACCATCACGTAGTTGAAGGTTTCGCGGAAGGGACCGATCTTGAAGCTGACCGGCGACAGCCACTCGCCGGCCACGATGAACAGCAGGAACAGCAGGACCACCCCGGCCAGTATGGTCAACGCCGTCCCTTTGCCGGCCCAGCCGTCCACCTGCCCGTGGATGTTCCAATGGATGGGGATGCGGGCCGGCAGGCGCCCGTACACGGCCGCCCAGGCCGCCAGGCCCGCCGCCAGAATCGCCAGGACCGATATCACCGCGCTGCGAGTTTTCATCGTTGCCTCCTCACCCTGTCTTTGCCGAACATCTCGTAGAGCAGCCCGACCAGGTCCTGGACCACCGTGGTGTTCAGCGAGTACAGAATCTGCTGGCCCTGGCGCCGGGTGGAGACCAGGTCCGCTTCCTTGAGCACGTTGAAGTGGTGCGACATGGAAGGGGCCGAGATTTCGAATGCTTCGGCGATCTCTCCGGCGCTCATCTCCGGCCGCCCATTCAGCATGCGCAGGATCTGCCGGCGGGTGGGATCGGCCAGGGCCTTGAAGACGGAATTGCTCATAGTTGCCACCCTTAGATATTTAGCCAACTATCTAATTATTCCCGCTTCCCTCCCCCTTGTCAATAGCCAAAATGTGGCACGGGGCCAGCCGATTCGGCGGGTTCATGCCGACCGCGCAAGCGTTGTATCAGGCGTCCGCTTGTCATATAGTGGACGAAGGAAGCGCCCATGCACAACGAGTTCACGGCCGTTTTCGAGCGGGATGGGGAGTGGTACATCGCCTACTGTCCGGAAATTCCTGGCGCCAACGGCCAGGGACGAACCAAGAAGGAAGCGCGGGAAAGTCTCGCCGAAGCAATTGCCCTGATCCTGGCTGACCGGCGTGAAGATGCACTCCGCAGCATCCCGCAGGATGCTGAACGGGAGACGGTGACCGTCGAGTGAAACGCACCGCCCTTCTGCAACATCTCCGAAGGTACGGGTGTTGTATGAAGCGGGAAGGCCGTTCCCATTCACTTTGGATCAACCCAAACACCGGCGCGGTGGAAGCCGTTCCGCGCCACATAGAGATTCCCAACAAGCTGACGCGGAAAATCTGCCGGAGCCTTTCTGTTCCCGAAGTGGGACGAGAATGAGACTGTCGCAGAGCGGGTGCGGCACAACACGCTGATCTGTTGCGCCAGTGGGGCCGATTTCGCTGGACCCGCGTACATGGAGTTGAACAGCAGCTTGAAGGTGCCGTGGGGCTGCCCGCGGAAGGCCGCCGGGCTGACTTTCGTGCTGCCTGCGGTTGACGAGTTCCGGTCACCGGGACGTGCGCCCTGCGGGCGGGGGATGGGCTCCCCGGGGTGCTTGAGTTGATTTCCGTTGCCCCGGCACGTCCGGATGCCGACCACTGGCCGTCCCGAAAAATTATGGCTTTGCTTCTCATTGGGCGTCTGGCATACTTGAACTCGCTGGCTCATGGCAAGCGTACCGAAAGCACCTGGTTTTCCCGTTGACCCGCTTGTGCGGGCGGCGAGCGCCGTCGATCAGGAGTATCGTCGTCGGGCGGTCGAAGGAATTCTGGAGAGCTGCCATAGCAACTATGACGTGCTCTCCGAGGGCATTTAAAACGCGGTTGATGCGGTTGAGGATGCCAAGCTGATGGGGCTCGGGCCGCCCTATCTCATCGAGTTCACTGTAAACCTCAGTGAAAACTGGATCGGGATTCTAGATACCGGCGTCGGAATGGCACCGGAAGAAGTCACGAGTGCGTTTGCGCCGCACGTGTCTTTCAAGCAGCAGTCACCCGCGAAGGCGCGGCGTGACAGGATGAACATGTACCGCGGGTACAAAGGCGTGGGGCTCACCTTCCTGGCCTACGGGACTGATGACATCATCATTCATTCAAAGCAAGAAGGCGGTCCACTAACGAAAGCTCGAATGCAGTACGGCCGGGCTTGGGCGAGGGCCGAGAGGATCGACCCGGCACTGATGGTCGAAGATTCGGGCACGACGCCACTTGGCTCTCACACAAGGGGAACGTACGTTCGTGTGCAGTTCTCCCCCGCAACCCGGCCGAAGAGCTTGAGCAAACTGACCGCCTCAATAGGAACGTGGAAGGCAATTCTGCGTACAAAGACGGCGATTGGCCAAGTCCTGTTGGGGCGCCAGGCACTGGTCCCAATAACGGTCAAGCTGAAGCTTGTCGACGCCGGCAAAGTCGAATCGACCGACGTCGAGCCCGTCTTCCTATATCCGCACGAGGTTGAACGCGATCCCCCGTTCCGGTTTCTGAATCTTGTCGAGTATTACGAGAAGCACTCCGAGCAAACAAGTCCCCCTCCGGAGAAGCTCCGTCAAGATGGTGTTTACCTCATCTGGGATACGGCGCGCATAAAAAAGGAACTGACAACCGAGCAACGGACCACGTGCGCCGCACAACTTAAGAACTACGCGCCCTTCCTATATGCGTTCGTTCCTTATCAGGGAAGCGTCTGGAGCGACCTCAACAGCATCGTTACCGGCGTGTCGCGCCGGACCTATTTGTATCCTGGCCTGATGATCGCTGTAAATCGCCAACGTCTCGCCGACATTTTCCAGATCGACGCGACCCCATACGAGACCTTCAGCCGGAATGTGTTCGTCGTGGTTCACCTGGACGAAGCGAGGCCGGATCAGGGCCGAAAGACGATCGAGGTCGACGCGGAAGAGTTCGCGCAGAGGGCGGCGGACCGAGCAGTGCAATACCTCGCCAAGCAGCGAGGCCTGCTTCGGCCTCCCGGAGAGTCGCCGACGCCCGAGCAAAGGCAGGTTGAAAAGGGCCACGATGATTGGATTTTCAACGTGCGGAAGCACAAGGACGATAATCCGTTGGGCGTTTCCCCCTACACTCTTGGAACGGGCAAGCAGTTTTCGACTCGCCATCTGACGGTCGAGTTCAAAAACAACCTGGACAGCCTCATAGAGGACGTGAAGGGGGAAAGCCCCAAGACGTTCGGCAAAATAGATATCTGTGTGTGCTGGAGCAAAGTTGGGGATTCTTTCAAAGCTAGTCCAAATCGGCGAAGCCAATCTCGACGAACGTAAGTTCCCAGGTATTACACACCTGCTCCGCCACAACGGAGACTCGCATGCTGTGAGCGTGATGATGCTCGAAACCGTTGTTTCCATGATCCGCGCGGGAACAATCAATTTTCCGGTAAGCGGCAGGGGACCGTCCCAGCACTAAAACTTCTGGGGCATTTAATGACCTTTGTTCAAATGGGGTACCACTCAGAGGGTCGGGAGAGCCTGCAAATTGGGCCTTTCGCGAGCCGGTCCGTGGTACCGTACCAGCGCAAAGGTCATTGGAGTGGGGCGAACCACGAGGCACGATGCGGGCGCGACACCACGGCCCGGCTGCAGATTAGGACGCTAACGCCCGAGTAACGGCGGCAAAGGCGCCCGGCTCATCAGCTGCTTCGTTTGGATGCGGCCGGCAGCCGCCAGCGGCGCCGGACCTGTAGGCCGGCGGGCCAAGAACGCGTCGTGCAAGGTTCAGCTCCGCGCCCGGGCTTGCCGCCGGCCTTCCGCCTTGCGGGCGGCTCCGAGACGCGACTGCAGGGCCGGTTCTTTCCTGGCGGGCAACCCGCGCGCTGGTTTCGCCACCCGCGATCTGAGCCGCTTCCACAGGGGGTCATTTCGCAGCATTTCCGCCGTCTTTCGGGCCTTGTCCTCCCAACTCAGCCCTCGGTCCGCTTCGTCGATTTCCGTTCTCCTACTGCGCATCCATGCGACCGCGTCGAAGCCCTTACTCATAGCGCAACACCTCCGCAGGCGTGCGGATTTCCAGGGCGGGGTAGCCGAGTTCAATATTGGCGGAGTGAAACAGCCGGATCCGTCCCAAGTTCACGATGTGCTTGAAGTTCCAACTTACGAGCACGTCCGCGCGGCCGACGGTTGCAATCGCCACGTGAAGGGCGTCGGCCCGGGAACCCGGCCCAACGACTCCGCGCCTCAGGTAGGCCTCGGCCAATCCTGCCGCCTCCTCAGTGTCGGCCAACACGAGCAGGTTGGCAAGTGGCACTTCGGTGATTCGACGCCGCACCGGCTCGGGGGCTTGATCCAGCTCTCTGAGTGTGTGCGCGGAGAGCAGCAGCGTGTGGGCTCCGCGGACGAACTCCTGCCACAGCGCCCGGCTATCTGCCGCAAACTCCCGGTCCTCGCAACCGCCGATCACCGAGGCGTCGGCATAGATGAGGAGATGCTTCATCGCGGGTTCTCTCGTCCCGGCTCCTGAGCAAAGTGTAGCAAAACTGCGGCAATCGGGCGCGTTTGCCAGCGGCGTCGAGGGAGCCGTGTTGGTCTATTGCGCCGGTGCGGCTGATTTTGCCGGGCCGGCGTACATGGAGTTGAACAGCAGCTTGAAGGTGCCGTGGGGCTGGCCGCGGAAGGCAGCTTCCGGCCCCAGCAGGTAGAGCTTGCCCTGGCCCACGCCGGCCTCGGCCACCGCGACCGTGCCTTCCAGGTAGCCCTGTCCCCAGGCCCAGCCGCTGCGCAGCGGCGTGGCGTTGGGGAACCAGGCCACGGCCCGGATGCCGCGCGCCGCGGCGTCGGGCAGCAGGCGGAACACCGGGCTGCTCTCGAAGAACACGTCGGCGCTGGTGGCCATGCCGTAGGCCACGGGGCTGGTGTTGTCCACGCTGGCGCGCAGCACGGAACCCGGCACGTAGAACTTCTCGCGCGGCAGCGGCGTCTCCTTGCCCTCCGGCGTCTTTTCCGTCAGGCCGTTCTTGACCGGCAGGCCAAACAACTCCGCCAGGCGTGTGGAGCTGCCCATGGTTACGATGGTCCCGCCCGATTCGGTGAACTCCTTCAGCCTGGGGACGGTTTTTTCCACGGTCACGCGGCCCATGCGGTTTCGATACTCTTCGGGGATGCTCTCCGGGCTCGGCGCGCCGAACAGGCCGCGGCCGCCGAAGCCGCCCGCGTCCCCACGCGGCATGGCGCCGCCGGGAAACACCAGCACATCAAAGCGCTTCGCCAGCTCTCCGGCATCCAGCGCCGGCGGGTAGACGACCTCAAACGGAAACTCGAATTGCTCGAAGATCCAGCGTAGCCATCCGGAGTCCATCGAGCCGCCGTACTGGTCCCACAAGCCGATGCGGATGGGCCGCAGCTTGAAGGCCGGGCCGGACGGACGGCTGTCCACGCCGCTGGCGCTGACGCCCAGCTCGGCGGCGGCCTTCTCCAGCAGCGGCCGCGTCTCGCCGCGTGCGGGCACGAAGATGGTTCCGGCGCCCAGCTTCCTTTCGCCGACGGAGACCGGCTCGGTCAGCCAGTACACCTCGTCGCCGTTTTTGAGCAGGCGGTTGATGACCACGAAGGCGTCATTCAGCTCGTGGCTGATCAGGTAGCCGGCCGGCCGCGGCGGCCCCAACACTTTTCCGGCGGGCGGTTTCTGCAGCCCGCTCACGCGCTCAAACGGCCCGTCGAACGGATCGAGGATGCGGTCGAACTGCACCCCCATCTGGAGGGCCAGCGTGTAGCCGGTGACGTCATAGGGCCGGTTCGGCGGCCCGCCCGGATACGGGAAGTCGTTGGGATGGTCCTGGGGCTCGAACATGTCCAGGACATGCGGCCGAAAGGCCTGCGCGGTCTTCACCACCCAGGAGCCGGCCGGATAGCGCTTCCCGGCCACCGCGAAGTCGGCCGTCGCCACATGGATCGTGATCCCGTTCTTCAGCAGCGTGTTGATGAACTTGGTGGCCGTCGGAAAGTCGGGCTGGTTGGCGGGGATGATGTAGCCGCGCGGGTCCCGTGTCGCGGGATCGTGCAGCGTGGAAGCGTAGAACTTCGTTGGAATCGAGGGAGTGCGAAACTCGGCCGGAATGGGCACGTCCGCGGGCGCTTCGGGCGCGGCTCCGGCGCCCGCGCGGGGACTCGTCCCCGCTCCCGATTCCGCGGTGCGTTCTTTCGCCGCCGCCTCCTTCAGCGCCTCGATGCGCTTGGGCGTGATGGTCCAGGAGTCCCGGCTGCCGCGCTCAATCGAGTTCTTCCCCATCCGGTAGATGTTGAACAGGAAGTCCTCGCGCAGTTTCGAAGCCAGGTCGAGGATGGCCCGATTCGCCGTCATCGAGTACTCGACGGACTGGCGAAAGTGCCACTTCTGCGGCGGGACCGGAAAGGGCAGATCGTTGCTCGGAAGCTGCCGCTGCGCCACCAGCGGGATGTCCACCGGAGTCGGGTTGCCGATGGTTTCCGTTAGAATCCCGATCATGTTGTGGAAGTAGGTGGTGGTGCGCAGGCCCCCGTTGTACCAGGTCGAGTAGGACGCGCCGCTGCGCATGGTGGCGCCGGGCTTGCCCTCGGCGATGAACCGGCTGTGGATGGCGGCGCTCACCAGGTCCAGCTCCGCCACCCCCAACGGGTCGAAGTTGTAATTGAACGGATCGCGGAAGGGCGGCGCGAACAGCACGGTCCCGGCCGGCCCCGACTGGTGGTGGTTGTACATGATCTGTGGAAACCACTCCCAGTAGAGCTGGCGGTTCATGTTCGTGCTTTCCTTCATGTTGCACATGTAGAAATCGCGGTTGTTGTCGTGCCCCACGTATTTTTGGTACAGGCGGGGCAGGCCCATGGTGCGGCGCCTGGCGGGGTCCTTTTCGCGCATGTACCAGGAGGACACCAGCTCCATGCCGTCGGGGTTGGCGTGCACGGCCAGCAGGATCACGTCGGTGAGGAACCGCGTGGTTTCCGGATCGTTCCGGCTGACCATCTGGTAGACCAGTTCCATCAACTGGTGTGCGCCGAGCACCTCGGTGGCGTGCAGGCCGCCGTCAATCCACACCACCGCCTTCCCCTCGCTCGCCAGCGCGCGCGCCTGCTCGTCGGTGAGCCCTTCGGCCAGAGCCAGCCGCCGCGAGATTTCCTTGTAGCGCTCCAGCTTGCGGTGATTCTCGGGGGAGGTGATGATGGCCATGTATTGCGGGCGGCCTTCTTCGGTCTGCCCGATCTCGACCAGCTTCATGCGGTCGGATTCCGTTGCCAGCTTCTTCCACCAGGCCACCAGTTGGCTGTAGGTGGCAAGCTGATAGTCGTCGCCGACCTCAAATCCCAGCGCTTCTTTGGGCGTGGTGATGTGCCGCGGCTGGGTCGCCGCCGCTGCTTTCGCCGCCGTTTTCTTCGGCGCCTGCCCGGGCGCCGCGGTAGCCAGCGTAAACGCCAGTGCGATGGCGCATGCCAACAACTTCGGCATGTTGGCCGTTCGTGCGAGTGTCATGGGATCCTCGATTCACGCGATGCTGCTGTGAATTGGCGATTCTACGCTCTCATTTTGCGGTGCGCAATGGCAACGGAACGAGCAGCCGCAGATTTCGCCGATTACACAGATTCGGAGTCGGTGAAACCTGCGTAATCTGCGGCTAAAACTAACTGGGCAGGATCGTCGAGAGCGGGATTTCGATGTCGGGTTTTTGGGTGCGCAGCACTTGCTCCAGGCGGCCCGCGGGCGCCTGCTGCGAGTAAACAATCGCCTTGCGCTCCTGAGGGTCGATCAGCCAGACGTATTCCGTGCCCATCGCCAGGTATTCCTGCACCTTTTCCTGAACGCGAACCATCCGGTCTTCCGGCGAAAGAATCTCAACGACCAGAAACGGCGGCACCGTCGGTATCCGAGTGCCGATGTCCCCAGGCCGCCAGACGGCAATATCGGCCACGCGGAAGTGCGTTGCCCGCGTCTGAACACGAATCTCCGAAACTACCTGGATGCCGAGCCTGGACGACAAACCGCTCAACGCAGCGCTCAACTTCACCTGCAGGGTGCCATGCGGCAGTTCACCCACGTTACGCTCCACAATCTCGCCGTCCACGAATTCGCAGTCGGCATCTTCGAAGCTGGTCCGGAGATATTCCTCGACGCTCATAAGCGTCCTGGTCGCCATGGCTTAAGTATAAGGCTGAATTGCAATCCTCGAAGGCCGTTTTTCGACTTTGGACCGACCAATCAACTGCAGCCGGAGGTGGAGCCGCAGTTCTCGCACTTGTAGCAGCTTCCGTTGCGGGTCATGATGCTGCCGCAGTCGGCGCAGACCGGGGCGTCGGAGGAGGTGGGCGGCCGGGTGATGGGCAGCGTCATCTGCGGCTCGGGCTCGGTGGGCTTCAGCGGCGCAGCGGCGTTGTCCGGCTCCGCCTCGCTCTGCCGGTACTCCGGCGAAAGGAACTTCACCCCCATCCACCGGAAGATGTAATCCATCACCGACTTGGCAAAGGGAATCTCCGGGTTGCCGGTGAAGCCGCTGGGCTCGAAGCGCACGTGGCTGAACTTATCGACCAGCACCTTCAGCGGCACGCCGTACTGCAGGGCCAGCGAAATGGCGGTGGCAAAGCTGTCCATCAGGCCGCTGACCGTGGAGCCTTCCTTGGCCATGGTGATGAACACCTCGCCCGGCATCCCCTCCGGGTACATGCCCACGGTGATGTAGCCCTCGTGGCCGGCGATGGAAAACTTGTGGGTGATCGACTGGCGTTCGTCGGGAAGCTTGCGGCGGCGCAGCTCGCCAACTGGCGCGCCGTTGGCCTCCGCCTGTGCGCCGGTCTTCTGCGGCATCTTCTTCTCTGTGCTCAAGGGCTGCACCTTCTTGGAGCCATCGCGGTAAATGGCCACCGCCTTCAAGCCCAGCTTCCAGGCCTGGATGTAGGCTTCGGCGATCTGCTCCGCGGTGGACTCTTCCGGCATATTAATCGTTTTGGAGATGGCGCCGGAAACAAAAGGTTGGACCGCGGCCATCATATTAATGTGGCCCATGTAACAGATGGAGCGGGCGCCGCCGGCGGCGCGGAACGAGCAGTCGAATACCGGCAGGTGCTCGGGCTGCAGGTGCGGGGCGCCTTCGATGGTGCCCTGCCGGTCGATGAAGCCCACGATGTCGCTCACCTGTTCGGTGGAATAGCCCAGCTTGATGAGCGCGACCGGCACCGTCTGGTTGACGATCTTGATCATGCCACCGCCCACCAGGCGCTTGAATTTCACCAGGGCCAGCTCCGGCTCGATGCCCGTGGTGTCGCAATCCATCATGAAGCCGATGGTTCCGGTGGGGGCGATGACGGTTACCTGAGCGTTGCGGTAGCCGCAGACGCGCCCGCTTTCCAGGCACTCGTCCCAGATGGAGCGGGCGGCCTCCGGCAGCGCCGGCGGCGCGGAGCGCGCCGGGATGCGGCCTACCGCCTCGCGGTGCATGCCGATGACGGCGAGGAACGACTCGCGGTTGGGCGCGTAGTGGTCGAAGGGCCCCAGGCCGGCGGCCAGCCGCGCGCTGGTCAGGTAGGCCTGGCCGTGCATGACGGCGCTGACCGCCCCGGCCATGGCCCGCCCCTCCTCGGAATCGTAGGGCAGGCCGCAGGCCATCAGCAGCGCCCCCAGGTTGGCGAAGCCCAGCCCCAGCGCCCGGTAGTCGTGCGAGTTCCGCGCGATCCGTTCGGTCGGGTAGCTGGCGTTATCCACCAGGATTTCCTGGGCCACGATCATGGTATCGACGGCGTGGCGAAAGGCTGCGACGTCGAATTGCCCGTTGAGGAACTTCATCAGGTTCAGCGACGAGAGGTTGCAGGCCGTGTCGTCCAGGAACATGTACTCGCTGCAGGGGTTGGAGGCGTTGATGCGGCCGCTGCTCTTGGAGGTGTGCCAGCGGTTCACGGTGGTGTCGAACTGCAGCCCGGGATCGCCGCACTGGTGGGTGGCCTCCGAGATCCAGCGCAGCAGGTCGCGGGCCCGGTACTTCTTGACCGGGCGGCGCTCCAGCACCGAGCGCGTCCACCACTCCCCGTCCTCTTCCACCGCCCGCATGAACTCGTCGGTGACCCGCACCGAGTTGTTGGCGTTCTGGAAGAAGATGGAGCTGTAGGCCTCGCCGTCCAGCGAGCTGTCATAGCCGCACTCCACCAGCCGCCAGGCCTTGCGCTCTTCCCTGGCCTTGCACCAGATGAACTCCTCGATGTCGGGGTGCTCGATGTTGAGGATCACCATCTTGGCGGCCCGCCGGGTGGTGCCGCCGCTCTTGATCACCCCGGCGAAAGCGTCGAAGCCGCGCATGAAGCTGAGCGGGCCCGAGGCCCGCCCCCCGCCGCTCAATGGCGCCTCGTGTTCGCGCAGCGTGGAGAGGTTGGTGCCGGTGCCGGAGCCGAATTTGAACAGCATGCCCTCGGTCTTGGCCAGGGTCAGGATGGAATCCAGCGAATCGTGGACCGAGTTGATGAAGCAGGCCGAGCACTGCGGGCGGCGCTCCTCCTTCTCCACGGCCCGGACGCGGCCCCGGCTCTCGTCCCACGCCCAGCCGTAGCTGTGCTTGGGGGTGCCGACGTTGAACCAAACGGGGGAGTTGAAACTCGCCTTCTGCCGCAGCATCAGGTGGGCCAGGTCATCGCGGAAGTTCTCGGCGTCTTCGGCGGTGGCGAAGTAGCCGCCGGCCAGGCCCCAGTCGGCGATGGTGTCCACCACGCGGCGCACCAGTTGCCGCACGCTGGTTTCCCGCTCCTCCGTTCCCGGCCCCCCGTGGAAGTACTTGCTGGCCACGATATTGGTGGCCGTCTGCGACCAATCCTTGGGAACCTCGACCTCTTTCTGCTCGAACAGCAGTTTGCCCTGTTCGCTGGCGATCGAAGCCGTGCGGGTCTCCCATGGCACCTCTTCGTAGGGAGAGACCTTGCCGGTGGTGAAAAAGCGCGGGAAGCGGATGCCGTGGTGGTCAGGTTGTCCCGGGGGCGCCTTAAGATTGGCTTCCAGGCTGGCTTTCACATTCACCGAAATCTCACCCATTGCAACCTCCCTGCGGCGAGGCGCCCAAGCCCATGCGGATTGGTGCTAATCTTCCTTAGATGCCGAATTGGCCCGCCTGATGCACAGCGGGATTGCCGAGCGGCGGAGGGCACTGTAACGCTATATGTTGGGCCTTGTCAAGCATATTCTACTATGAATTGTACCATGCGCGAAACGGTTGCCCATCAACCGGTTAGCCCGCCTGCCGGCGGACCGAAGGCGGAAAGCGGAAGGCAGAAGGCGGCGAACGCGCGTTTTGCTGCCTTCCGCCTTCTGCCTTCTGCCTTCCCCTTACTGGTCATCTCAGTCGCTGTCGCATTGGCGGCCCTGGCCGCCCAGCAGCGAAGCCCGGGTAAGCCGGAATTGTTCCCCTTCGCCCCGGCCGACAAGGTGCCCGCCGCCATCACCGAGCCTACCTTTGTCGACGCAAAAAAGGCCGATGCCTTTCTCAGTGCCGACGAGCCGGTGCTGGGGCTGCTGTACAGCGGGGAGGCGCGCGCGTATTCGGTGTGGCAGCTCGAACGCCGCCTGGTGGTGAACGACCGTTTCGGCAGCCGCGCCGTGGCCATCACCTGGTGCCCCTTCTCCCACGCGGCGGTCGTGTATGTGCGGACCGCCGGGGATCGCCGGCTCACCTTGGAAAGCGATGGGCGGCTGCTCCGCGATCAACTGGTGCTCCGCGACCGCGAGACCGGTACTATCTGGTCGCAGGCCGAAGGAATCCCCGTCGAAGGCCCGCTGGCGGGCAGCGGCACGCGGTTGAGCGAATTGCCTGTCCTCCAGACGACGTGGAAAACCTGGAAGAAGGAGCAGCCGGCCACGCTGGTTCTGGAAAAGGCGGGGGCCGACAGCGCCATCAGGTCCTCGATCTACGCGGACTATGATGCCGATCCGCTGCGCCTGGGGCTGGGCCATACCGAACTGCGCGAGCCGCGCATGAGTGGCAAGGCGCTGGTGGTAGGCATCGTCAGCGGGGGTGATCGCCTGGCGGTTCCCTTCGAGAAAGTGAAGAACGATCTGGTGGTGGACGTGGCGGCCGACCAGCAGGCCCTGGCCGTTGTTTATGACCCGGCTACTTCCACGGTGCGTGTTGTGCGCCGGGAGGCGCGCGGGCAGACGCTCAGCCTGCGCCGCGGCGCCGGCGACCTGTTTGGCCGCCCCACTCCCCCCTACATGATCGATGAGCAGACCGTCAGCCGCTGGGACCTCACCGGCCTGGCCACCGGCGGCCGAATGGAGGGGCACCGCCTGCCACTGGTTCCCTATCGCCTCCAATACTGGTACGCCTGGCAGGCCTGTTTCCCGCGCTCCCGCGTGGAGTAGCGATCGCCGCAGCCAACCGGCGCGGTGCGGGAACGCATGTCGCCGAGGCCACGTCCGCCGCTACATTTGCCCTGTTTCCTTTTTTGGCACCACGGCCAAAATTGTTAGTGAATTTTCACCATTATTGTGCTTATTGAAAGAATCGGCCTTTATCTCATGGAACAGCGGACTATCGATTACTGCCATGCCGAAGACATCTTGACTGCCAAGCCGGGTTTGAAGGAAGAGATCGCTGCAATTCTGGATACGGTCAAATGCTCTTGGGGGCTTCCTGAGGATCCCGCGCACCGGCTGATCAAGGATGCCTTCATGAAGCACGGATGGAAATCCGAGGTGCTGGTGTCGAAACGCACGAATCGGCCGCATTACTTCGACCTGTACAAGAACCGCGTGGCCATTGAGCTGGAGTTTTCCCGCCGGGAAATGTTTTACCGGGATTATTTCCGCTTTCTGCTGGCCGAACGGGAAGGGATGATTGATGTGGGTGTGATCATCACGCGGGACCGAGACCTAACCGCTCACGTGGTCGGCCCGCTGGGCAACCGGGCCGACATCCATCAGGTGACCGATGACCTGTCCTGGGTGCTCACCTGGGTGCGCACGCCAATCTGGGTGATTGCGGTGAAGTAGGCTGTGGGCCGGCAATTGCGGATTGCGGATTGCGGATTTCGAACGGGCTCACGTTTGAAATCCGAAATCCACAATCTGCAATCCGAAATTCTCTCGCCTATAGCCTGCAGCCTACAGCCTCCCGCACCGCGCTTCCAATCCGCTCCAGCGCCTTCTTGATGTTCTCGGTCGAGTTCGCGTAAGAGAACCTGAGGTACCCTTCGCCGAACTGGCCGAAAGCGGTGCCGGACAAGCAGGCCACGCCGGCGCTTTCCAGAAGCAGCTCCGCCAACTCCCGCGAGGACCGGCCCGTGCCGGTGATGTTGGGAAAGGCGTAGAAAGCGCCGCCGGGCAGCGTGCAGCGGAAGCCGGGAATCTGGTTCAGGCCGGCGACCATCAGATCGCGGCGCTTGCGGAATTCCTCGACCATTCTGTAAACCGAGTCCTGGGGCCCGGTCAGAGCGGCCAGGCCGGCCCGCTGCGTGAAACTGGCGGTGCAGGAGGTGGCATTCACCTGTAGGCGCTCGACCGCCTTTGCCAACTCTGTTGGCATGACGCCGTATCCCAGGCGCCAGCCGGTCATCGCATAGGTCTTCGAAAAACCGTCCAGAATAATCGTCTTCTCCGGCATTCCGGGGAACGAGGTGATCGAGCGATGGCGGCCCTCATAAAGAATGCGGCTGTAGATTTCGTCGGAGAGAATCACCAGGTCGCGCTGCGCGCACAGCCTGGCGATTTCGCCCAGGTCGTCTGCGGGCAGGACGCCGCCGGTGGGATTCTGGGGCGAATTGAGGATGACCAGCCGCGTGCGGTCGTTCAACAGGTCCTCGAACATGTTCAGATCCAGGGCGAACCCGCGCTCCTCGGAGAGCCGGAGCGGCTGCGGCACGGCGCCCAGGAAACGGATCATCGATTCATAGATCGGGAAGCCGGGGTTGGGGTAGATCACCTCGTCGCCGGCCTCGAGCAAGGCCAGCATGGCGAAGAACATGATGGGCTTGCCGCCGGGCACCACCACCACCTGCTCGGGGCGCACCGCAATCCCGCGGCTCTCGGCGATGTGTGCGGCGATCACTTGGCGCAAATCCGGATAGCCCTGCGGCGGGCCGTAGTGCGTCCAGCCCTTATCCAGGGCCTGCTGTGCCGCTTCAATCACGTTCCGCGGCGTCGGGAAATCAGGCTCGCCGATTTCCAGGTGGACAATCTCGCGGCCCTGCGCCTCCAGGTTCCGGGCCCGCACCAGCACTTCAAAAGCCGTTTCGGTTCCCAGCCGGCTCATTCGTTCCGCAAAGCGCACCTGCTAACCTCCATTTATAGGTAGCATAACATGCGTTCATGTCTTTCAGGTTTCAGGGGCCAGGTGTGAGGTGCCAGGTGAGGTACTTGCAGAATTGGGGCCGGACTGAAGCCGGCCCCTACAACCCCATGTCACCGGCGAGCTTCGGCCGTGGCCGGCTGCCAGAAATCCGGGGCCGCGGCGATAACCTCTTGCGGTGCGTTGCTGTATTCCGGCGCCAGCCGGGCGATCCGGGTTTCCGATGACATCACGGTCTCGGCCACCATGGCGTTCCATTTCAGGTAGTTCTGGGCGCCCATCAATTCCCTGAAGCAAGGATTTGACTGTCCTGGAGGCTGTCTTGCCGCTTGTCCGCATCTTCGGTCGCTGATACCTTGATGACATGCAGACCCTGTTGCTGCTGCTGGCGGTGACCGTGTGGCCCGCGGCGCCCGCGCCGCAGGCCGCCGGGCAGGCCCCTGAGCGGGCGGCTTCGCAAAAAGAGCCCCTGCTGCCCGGCAAGCGGATGGTGCAGGCCGTCCAGTTCCCTCACGACCTGAAAGTGAAATTCACGTTGTTCCCCACCGGGCGCGCCAAGGATATGGGCGGCTCCGCCGAAGTGCGGCGCCGGAAGAAGGGCGTGGAAGTGGAAGTGAGCGTGGACGAAGCGCCGCCGGCCAGCCAGATCAAGCCCGAATACCGCGGCTATGTCGTCTGGGCCCTGACCCCGGCCGGCAAATTCGTTCCGCTCGGCTCGCTGGAACGAAAGGGCACGGTGAAGACCACGACCAACCTGCCGGCCTTCGGCATCGTGGTGACCGCCGAGCCGGACCTGAAAGCTACCGCGCCGACCGACCCCGTCCTGGAAAGCGGGATGCCGGACGCCAAGTCCCGCTACTACCCCATCCATCGCGTCTACTACACGCCCGCCGTGCAGTAGGCTGGAGGCCGGAGGCTGTAGGCTGTAGGCTCGTCGAGGGCTCGAATGCCGGCACGCTTGAACCCGATTCGGCCCGGAGAAATTCTGCGGGAGGACTTCATGCGGCCCCTCGGGCTGAGCATGAACGCGCTTGCCCGCGGTCTCGGAGTTCCCCCAAACCGCATCAGCGCGATTCTCAGCGGACGCCGGGCGATCACCGCCGACACCGCCCTGCGGCTGGAACGATACTTCGGCGTCGGCGCCCAAACCTGGCTCAACCTGCAATCCAGCTATGAATTGCGCGTGGCACAGCGGCGGGCAGGCGCCCGCATCGCCCGCACCGTCAAGCCCCGCGCCGCCGCTTGATCCCGCCTTCCTGAACCACAAAGACACCAAGGCCACAAAGAATCACGAAGTGAACTTTGTGACCTTCGCGATCTTTGTGCCTTTGTGGTTCAGCAGGTCTTCGTCCTTGTGGTCCACCAGCGCGCTCTCCACTTCGATGGTGCTGATGCGGTGGCCCGATACGTTCATCACGTCATCGACGCGTCCCATCAGCCACAGGTAGCCGTCTTCGTCGCGCCTGGCGCTTCGCAGTGGCCAGCAATGTAAGACGGCGCAGAAGCCGAGAACCACGGCAGCGCCATTCTACTTTCAAGGGCACCTGCGGAAGGTCTGGCAGGCGCAGCCTCTTGCCTGCTATGCGCTAACAGCGTATACTCGACACGTGGACACGGCGCCCATCACCGTGGTGGAAACGCCGGCGTTCGTCCGCGCGGCTGGTCGCTTGCTCGACGACGAAGCGCGCACCGAGATGATTACGTTTGTTGCGGCGGACCCGGACGCTGGCGACGTCATTCCGGGAACGGGTGGGGTTCGCAAGCTCCGATGGGCCGCCAAAGGCAAAGGGAAGCGGGGCGGCGTCCGCGTGATCTACTACTTTCACGACGAAACGATTCCCGCTTTCCTGCTGGACATCTACGCAAAGAACGTGAAGGAAAACCTGACCATGGCCGAGCGGAACGCCATGAAGAAGCGGGTTCCACTCCTGGTCGAGGCCTACCGGCAAAGGAGATCCTGGTGACAAGGAAAACCGCGAAAAAGAGAATCAAAGCGCCCACCCTTGGGCAGCGGGTCGTCCGCAGTCTGGATGAGGCGATCGCGTGGGCCAGGGGTGAGGCCGTTCCCGTGCGGGTCACGACCGTTCAGGCGCCGGTCGTTGACGTGCGCGTGGTGCGAAAGAAGTTGAACCTCAGCCAAACGCGATTTGCCGCCCGGTTTGGGTTCGCGCCGGCATCGGTCCGAAACTGGGAACAAGGACGGACGCGGCCAGACGGCCCGGCGCGGATCCTTCTGGCGGTCATCGCCAAACATCCTGAAGCAGTCGAGGATGCGTTGGGCCACTCCTGACCTCCCAAGGTCCCGAGTCCAAAGTCCCAAGTCCAAAGTCCAGCCGGCGGTGCTCCGGCACATTGCTACCCCGTTGTGGCCCCTTCATGGGCCGTCGCTGGACTCTTCGTACTGGGTGCGGAGGCGGGCGATGACGGTGGGGTCGGCCAGCGTGGTGGTGTCGCCCAGGGCGCGGCCTTCGGCGATGTCGCGCAGCAGGCGCCGCATGATCTTGCCGCTGCGCGTCTTGGGCAGTTCCGCGGTGAAGAAGACCTCCTCGGGGCGGGCCAGCGCGCCGATCTTGTCGGTGACGTGCGTCTTCAGGTCGTCGACTTTGTCGCGCGACAGGGGCACGCCGGCCTTCAGCGTGACGAAGGCCGCCACCGCCTGCCCCTTCACGGCGTGCGCGCGGCCGATGACGGCCGCCTCGGCCACGTCCTTGCGGTCCACCAGCGCGCTCTCCACCTCGAAGGATCCGGGCATTGCGCGGATGAATGAGCGGGGAAACGTAGCGCTCTTGAACGGCGGGGGCCGAACGTACTACCATTAGCGGCCGGAAGGGCCGCAGGGGGGAGGTGTCCATGCCGGACTCGAGTTCGCGTCCACGCCGAGACCCGGATGCGCACCTGGCGCGCCTGCTGGTGAACACCGACGAAGCCTGGTACGTCTCGCTGAAGAACAACCTGGCCTGGCTTCTGTCACCCAAAGAGCCGCCCCTTAAGCTGACCAGCAAGCCGATTCCACAAAAAGACATCTGGGGTGAGTACCGATACGGCAAGATCTCAGCGCCGCTTTCGCTGCTGCTGCACGCCGGGCTGGTGGCCCTGCTGATCACTGCCGGCCCGCTGATGGTGCGGCAGGGCAGAAAGGTCTACAGCGACGTCTTCCCCGTGACGATTTCCGCGTACCTGCCGCCGCTGCCGCCCACGGATCCGAGCCTCCGAGGAGGCGGCGGAGGAGGCGACCGGTCGCCCGATCCGGCATCGCTAGGCCGCGCGCCGCGATTCGATAAGGAGCAGTTCACCCCGCCGGTGGTCGTCATCCGCAACGTCAACCCCAAGCTGCCGATGGAACCAACGCTGATTGGCCCGCCCGAGCTGCAGCTTCCGCAGCCCAGCGTGCCGCAGTTCGGCGATCCCCGGGGCGTGCTTGGGCCGCCATCCAGCGGGCCTGGCTCGGGCGGCGGTATCGGCTCAGGCCAGGGCGGCGGGGTGGGACCCGGCCGCGGGCCCGGGCTGGGCCCCGGGCAGGGTGGGGGCTACGGTGGCGACGCTTACATGCCGGGCGGCGTCGTCATCGGTCCCCAGGTCATCTACCAGGTCGAGCCCGAGTACAGCGAGGAAGCACGCAAGGCCAGGCACCAAGGGACCGTCGTCCTGCAAGGCGTGGTGGAGCCGGACGGCCGCATCCGGCACCTGATCGTGATCAGCAGCGTGGGGATGGGGTTGGATGACCGGGCCATTCAGGCCGTCCAGCAGTGGAGATTCAAGCCGGGCACCAGGAACGGCCAGCCGGTGCCCGTCTGGGCCAGGATCGAAGTGTCGTTTCGCCTGCTGTGAGCGGCTGACGACCGACAGCCGATAGCCGACAGCCGTCAGCCGACGGCCGCCAGCCCGCGAAAACCAGCATGGGTGGGACAAAAACCCCAACGAAGCAGTCCCGGCTCCTCGCTTCCCTGCCAGGAGGCCCGCGGCGGGGGGCTTCAATCCGTTGTTTTCAACCGGGATAGGGTGCTATAAGCTGGAAGGCTCGCGGCGGGAGCAGTTTGGCCCATAACTTGCGTTTATAGATCGTATGTCTCGCGGTAACGTGCAGTTCCGGGAGGACGAGTGCAAAGGCTGCGCCCTGTGCATCGAGGCCTGCCCTCCCAAGGTGCTGCGCCAAGCCGAGCGGCTCAACCACTACGGCTTCCACCCGGCCGAGTATATGGGCGAGGGATGCACAGGCTGCGGGATTTGCTTCTATTGCTGTCCCGAACCCGGCGCCTTGACCGTATTCGTGGTTGACGGGGCGGCCGCAGCCGCAGGTGGTTCAAAGTCCAAAGTCTAAAGTCAGCCTCGGCTGTGGACCTTGGACTTTGGACCCTTGGACCTTGGACCTAACATGAGCGAACGGCGACTGCAACTGACGAAGGGCAACGACGCCGCCACCAAGGGCGCGTTGCTGGCCGGGTGCCAATCGTTCTTCGGCTACCCGATCACCCCGGCCAGCGAGATCACCGAGTCGGCCGCGGCCTGCTTTCCGCTTCTGGGCCGCACGTTCATCCAGGCCGAGAGCGAAGTGGCGGCGATCAACATGGTCTACGGCGCGGCCTCGGCCGGCCAGCGCACCATGACCGCTTCTTCGGGGCCGGGGATCAGCCTCATGCAGGAGGGGGTTTCCTACCTGGCCGGTTCGGAGCTGCCCTGCGTCATCGTGGACATCGTGCGAGCCGGCCCCGGGCTGGGCAACATCGCGCCGGAACAAAGCGACTATCACCAGGTCGTTTGGGGCGGCGGGCACGGCAGTTATCACACGCTGGTGCTGGCTCCGGCCTCGCCGCAGGAGATGTGCGACCTGACCATGCTGGCCTTCGAGCTGTCCGACCGCTTCCGGAACCCGGCGGTGGTCCTGACCGACGGTTTTATCGGCCAAATGATGGAGCCGGTGTCGTTTCCGCCCGCCATCGCGCCGCCGCCCCCGCCGGCCTGGAGCGTGACCGGAACGAAGGAAACGCGCGCCAACCTGATCTGCTCGATTTTCCTCGAGCCGGAAGAGCAGGAACGGCACCTCCTCCACCTGCAGGAAAAATACCGGCGGGCGGAGATGACCGAACAGCGCGCGGAAAACTACCTGACCGAAGGCGCCGAGGTGCTGTTGGTGGGCTACGGCATCGTGTCGCGAGTGTTGCGGTCGGTGGTGGACCAGGCGCGCGAGATGGGCATCGCCGCTGGCCTGCTGCGCCCCGTTTCGCTGTGGCCGTTCCCGGTCCACGCCCTGCGCGAGGCGGCCCGGCTGGCGCGCCGGATCGTGGTGGTGGAGCTGAGCGACGGCCAGATGGTGAACGACGTTCGCCTGGCCCTGAACGGCTCCTGTTCCATTGAGCTGTACTCGCGCATGGGCGGCGTGGTCCCCACCGCCGATGAACTGCTGTCGCTGCTGGAGGTGGCGCGATGAGCGCGACGCCATCCGTATGGAAGCCGAAGCAGGCCCGGGCCCGGAGCTTCTATCCGGAGTTCTTCCGCAAGACCCCGCCCTGTGACCACACCCACTACTGCCCGGGATGCGGGCACGGCGTGATTCACAAGCTGATCGCCGAAGCCATCGACGACTTCAAGATCCAGGACCGCACCGTGCTGGTTTCGCCGGTGGGCTGCTCGGTGTTCGCGTACTACTACTTCGACGTGGGCAATATCCAGGCGGCGCACGGGCGCGCCGGTGCGGTGGCCACCGCCGCCAAGCGCGCGCTGCCGGAGGCCATCGTGCTCGCCTACCAGGGCGACGGGGACTTGGCGGCCATCGGGCTGGCGGAAACCATGCACGCCGCCAACCGCGGCGAGCCCTTCACCCTGTTCTTCATCAACAACGCCATCTACGGCATGACCGGCGGGCAGATGGCGCCTACCACACTCCCTGGCCAGAAGACGACTACCAGCCCGTTCGGCCGCGGCCGCATGGAAGGCGCCCCGCTGCGCATCTGCGAGCTGCTCTCGCAGTTGGACGCCCCTGCTTTCCTGGAGCGGGTCGCCGTGTTCGACGGCAAGAGCATCATGCGGGCGCGCCGCGCTATCCGCAAAGCCATCGAGAACCAAGTCCATGGCCAGGGCTTCTCGCTGGTGGAAATCCTTTCTCCCTGCCCGACGGCCTGGAACATGACCCCGGTGGAAGCCGCGGTCTGGGTGAAAGACGTGATGGTGCCGGCGTTCCCGCTGGGCAACTTCCGCGACCGGCCGAATCCTCCGGAGCCGCTGCGGCCGGCGCCGCCCCCCGAAGAGATCCACCGCCTGCTGCAGATCGGCGGCGTCACGGCCGGCGAGGCCGAAACGCTGCGCGCCGACAAGAGCGTCGAGCAGGCTATCAACATTTCCGGCTTCGGCGGCCAGGGCGTCATGTACCTGGGAAGGGTGCTGGCCGAGGCCGGCATGCGCGCCGGCCTGCGCAGTTCCTTTTTGCCCTCCTACGGTCCGGAAATGCGCGGCGGAACCGCCCATTGCAGCGTCTGCCTCTCGTGCCGCGAGATTGGCTCACCCCTGGCCACCCGCCCCACCCTGCTGGTGGCCATGAATGAGCCGTCCTTGCAGCGCTTCCATTCTTCTGTCCTGCCTGGCGGCCTTATCCTTTACAACGGACTGGCCGAGCACTTCCAGGCCTACGGTGTTTCCAGTGAGCTCCGCACACACGCCATCCAGGCCACGGAAATCGCGGACGGGTTGGGGAGCGCGCGGTTGGCCAACATGGTCATACTGGGCGCAATTGTAGCCTGCGGCGACTTTCTGTCTGCCCCGGTGGTTGAGGCTGCGCTGGATTCACTGGCCCGCAGCGCGGCCGGTGCTGAGAGGAACCGCAAGTGCTTCCGTGCGGGTCTGGGCACTGCAGTGGCGGCCAAGTGCGTTTGATCCCGACCTTGTTGAAATCCTCAGCGCTGGCAAACAGTGCGACGGTCGGTTGAAGTGTGACAATTAGTCGGGGATCGATCTGGCCGCTGTAAATCGCAACACGGTGTCGGTTTTCTAAACATACGGCAACCCCCTCTATTGCAAAGCGTTACACGTACCTGTCCCACGACAGCGTTGCGCAATTCAATAAACGGCACGCCGCTTGCACTTGCATAAATGGAGCCCGCAAACGTGTCCTCTATGTGCAATTCATTGAAAAATAGGCAGTTACTTATACGTCCTGGTGTGCCGCAGGCTCCCCGGGAGGTTTGGAAGCGCTGTTGCCGTTTCTTACAGCGGCGGTGCCAGATCGCTGCCCCCGGAGGAACTGACAATGGTGGTGCTATTCGTAGTAGTGACCTTCGCCGCTTTTATCGCCTTGGATTATCTGCTGAACCGCGAGAAGTATGCAGTCGAAGCGCAGCAGGCGGAAACGGCGCCGGTGCGGGCCTCGGCTCGTCCCTTCGAGCCGGTTTTTGTGGACGGCGTGATGATGCTGCCGACGCTCCGATATCACCCGGGCCACGCCTGGGCGAATACGGAAGGCGCCGCCACAGCGCGCGTGGGAATCGACGACTTCGCGGCGCGGGTAGTCGGGCCCATCACCCAGGTCGATCTTCCGCCGGTCGGGCGCTGGATAAGGCAGGGCGAAAAGGCCTTCACCGTTCACCAGCAGGGCCGCACCGCCGAGATCATGTCGCCGGTCGAAGGCGAGATCGTGCAGGTGAACACGACGTTGCGCGAGTCGCCCCTGTTACTGCGCGACGACCCCTACGGTGTGGGCTGGGTCATGGTGGTTCACTCCCCCGATCTCTCCACGACGATCCGCAACCTGCTGTCCGGCTCGCTGGCGCAGCGCTGGATGGAGGATGCCGTCGAGCGGCTGTACCGCTTTTTCGCTCCCGCGGTTCCCGCCATGGCGCAGGATGCCGGACCCTTACAGCCGGGTCTGGGCGCCGACCTGGACGCCAACCGCTGGCGCGCGCTGGTCAAAGAATTTCTGTTGAATTGATTGCGGCTGGAACCTGCAGCCGTCATAATGCGGCCCCGGTTGCGCGCGGGATGAAACCCGACGCCTCCGGGGCCTTCCTGTGTAGCAGGCGATTTTGGGGGCGCCACCGGACACTGCCGGAGCGGGTCGGCAGCTTGCGGCGGGCCGGCGCTACGAGAAAGGCGCATAGATGAAGGGAATCCTGTTCGACGTCACGAAGTGTATCGGCTGCGGGGCGTGCGGGGACGCCTGCCGCGTCCAGAACAACCTTCCGGAGACGGACGGCAAGGAACTGAGCTCCCGCGCCTTCACGGTACTCAAGACGGCCGGGGAGCTGAACTACCGGCGGCTGTGCATGCACTGCATGGATCCGACCTGCGCCTCGGTCTGCCCGGTGGGGGCCTTCCGCAAGACGGCGGCGGGTCCGGTCACCTGCGCGCCCGAGCGTTGCATGGGGTGCCGGTACTGCATGGTGGCCTGCCCCTTCGGCGTGCCGCGCTACGAGTGGGACAAGCCTTTGCCGCTGGTTCGCAAGTGCACCATGTGCTCGGACCGGGTGCTGGCCGGCGGCGTCACCGCCTGCTCGGAAGCCTGCCCCACCGGCGCCACGCTGTTCGGCGACCGCGACCAGCTCATCAAGGAAGCCCGCGCCCGGATGGCCGCCGAGCCCGGCAAGTACGTGGACCGCATCTACGGCGTCGAGGAGGCCGGCGGCACCTCGGTGCTCTACATTTCGCCGGTGCCCTTCGAGAAACTGGGCCTTCCCGACAGCGTGGGCAAGGAACCGCTGCCCCTGCTGACCTACGCCGTCCTGTCGAAGATCCCGCACTTCGTGGCCTTCGGCAGCGTCTTCCTGGGAGGCGTCTGGTGGATCACCAACCGCAGGGCTGAAGTCGCCCGCGCAGAGCAGGAAGAACAGCGCACCGGCGGCCGCAAGCAGGCCAAGGGGAAAGGAGCCAGGTCATGAACGGCGCAACGAGAATCTGGCCCCGGGTGACGTTCTGGAAGCTGGTCTTTCTCGCCGTGGTGCTGGCGGGCAGCTACGCCACCGCGGTGCGTTTCCTGCGCGGCCTGGGCGCCAGCACCGCGCTCAGCGACCAGTTCCCGTGGGGCCTGTGGATCGGCTTCGACGTGTTGTGCGGGGTAGGGCTGGCGGCCGGCGGGTTCGCCATCACCGCCACCGTCTATCTGTTCCACCTCGAGCGCTTCCGCCCCATCGTGCGGCCCACCGTGCTCACCGCCTATCTCGGCTACCTGCTGGTGTGCACGGCGCTGCTGTATGACCTGGGGCGGCCGTACCGCATCTGGCATGCCATCATCATGTGGAACCCGCAGTCGGTCATGTTCGAGGTGGCCTGGTGCGTGATGCTGTACAGCGCGGTGCTGACCGCCGAATTCCTCCCGGTGGTGCTGGAGCGGATCGGATGGACGCGGCCGGCCGGGCTAATCAAGAAGTTCAGCGTGCCGCTGGTACTGCTCGGCGTGATCCTCTCGACGCTGCACCAGTCGTCGCTGGGCAGCCTGTTCCTGATCATGCCGGCCAAGCTGCACCCGCTCTGGTACTCGCCGCTGCTGCCGGCGCTGTTCTTCCTCTCGTCGATCGGCGCGGGCCTGGGCATGGTGATCTTCGAGTCGTTCCTGAGCTGGCGCGCCTTCCGCAAACGCCTGGAATCCGACCTGCTCGACGACATTGCCAGGACGGCGGCCGTGGTGCTGGCCTGCTACCTGGTCCTGCGGTTTGAGGCCATTGCCGCCCGCGGCGCGCTCCGGCACCTGATCATGCCCCAGGCCGAAACCTATTACTTTTGGATGGAGGTGGCGCTGGGGGGCTTGGCGCCCATGCTGCTGTTCGGCATTCCCCGCACCCGCCGCAATCCTCAGGGCATGTTCCTGGCCGCCGTGTTGGCGGTGCTCGGCTTCGTGACCAACCGGATGAATGTCAGCATCACCGGTCTGGCGGCCTCCTCCGGCGTCAACTACTTCCCGAAGTGGACGGAGATCACGGTGACGCTGATGCTGGTGGCCATGGGCTTTGCCGCGTTCGCGCTGGCTGTGCGCTTCCTGCCGATCTACGGGCCGGTAACTCATGCGTCGCCGCATGCCGCGCCCCCGGAGCGGCAGCGGCGCCTGCACGCCGAGCAGATCGCGGCCGGCGACTGAACAAAAGCTATCAGCCGTCAGCTATCAGCTTTCAGCCCGCTGCATCAGCCGGCCGGCTGCTGGCTGATAGCTGAGAGCTGAAAGCTTCGTTATGCGCTGGAGGCTTAGCGTAAAACTCGCCCTCTGGCTGGCTGTGGGTTTGGCCATGGTGTTCGGGACGGTCAGCTACTGGGGGAGGCGTGTTTATCGAGCGACGCTGGAAGAAGTGAGCACGGCGGCCGCCGAGCGGATGGGCGACGTGATCAAGCGCGCCACCCGCCACTCCATGCTGCAAAACAACCGCGCCGACCTGTACTTCACCATCCGCACCATGGGCGCGCAGCCGGGCATCAAGCGCATCCGCATTTACAACCAGGAGGGGCGCATCTCCTTCTCCACCGATCCGGCCGAGGTCAATCACCTGGTCGATAAGACGGCCGAGGCCTGCTACGGATGCCACGCCCAATCGGCCCCCCTGACCAAGCTGGCGCGCCCCGACCGGGTGCGGTTCTTCCAGGATCCGCGCGATGGCCGGGTGCTGGGCCTGATTCACCCCATCGAGAACGATTCCGAGTGCGCGAATGCCGCCTGCCACGCCCATCCCGCTTCTCAGCGAGTGCTGGGAGTGCTGGATACCCAGCTCTCCATGATCAGCGCCGACGCCCACGTGGCCGCCTACGCGCGCCGGGAATTGCTGCTGGACCTGCTGGGCATGGCGGCCTTGCTGGTGCTCAGCATCGTGCTGGTCTGGATGCTGGTGCAGAAGCCGGTGCGGGCGCTCATGGAAGGCACGCGGCAATTCGGCGCCGGCGAACTGGCCTATCGCATCCCGGTCGGCTCCAGAGACGAAATCGGGACGCTGGCGGAGTCCTTCAACCGCATGGGCACGGAGCTGCAGGCGGCGCGCGAGGAGCTGTCGCGCTCCGCCCAGACGCTGGAGCAGCGTGTTCAGGAAAAAACGGCGCAGGTGCAGCAGGCCATGGCCCGCATGGCCGAGATGGAGCGCCTGGTTTCGCTCGGCAAGCTGGCCGCCGCCGTGGCCCACGAGATCAACAACCCGCTGGCCGGCGTGCTCACTTACGCCAAGCTGCTGGGCCGCCACATGGACCGCGAGCGGGCGCGGCGGGCCGCCGCGCCGGCCGGCGCTTCGTCCTCTGTGGCGACGCCCGAGGAAACCGCCGAACATCGCGAATGGCTGGCCATCATCGAAGGCGAAACCCGGCGCTGCGGGGCGCTGGTCAAGAACCTGCTCACCTTCGCCCGCCAGGTGCCCATGCAGATAGCCGAGACCGATATCAACGGCTTGCTGGAACGCTGCCTGCGTCTGGTGCAACACCAGCTCGAGCTGCAGAACATCCAGTGGGAGTGGAATCCGGACGGGCCGCTTTCGGTGTTCTGCGACTCTGGGCGCGTGCAACAGGTGTTCCTGGCCATCATCGTCAACGCCATTGACGCCCTGCCGCGAGGCGGTCTGTTGCGGCTGGCCAGCCGCCTGGAAGCCGCCGCCGGCGCGCTTCCCGAGCGGGTGGTCATCGAGATTGCCGACAACGGCCCCGGGATCGCCCCCGATGTGCTGCCGCACATCTTCGAGCCCTTTTTCACCACCAAGGACGAGGCCCGCAGCACGGGCATGGGCCTGGCCGTGGCCTACGGCATCATCCGGCAGCATGGCGGCGAAATCCGGGTCGAATCGCAACTCGGGCAGGGCACGGCCTTCCGGGTTTACTTGCTCGTCCAGGCGCGGCCGCCGGCCCCGGAGGCTTAAGGTGCCAGATGGTTCACGCTCCTGGCCGCTCTGGACTTTGGACCTTGGACTTTGGACTTGGTTATGAAGCGCAACAATGGCGGAAGGGTGAATAACCACCCGGCCGGCAGGCATAACGCGGGGCAAGACTATTCGAACGGGGGTGGCACCATGGGTGCACAAATCGCCAATGGGACTCGCGCCACGGGCGCACAGGCGGCCATGGGGAACGGGACCCAGGCCGGCGTGCTGGTGGTGGACGACGAACGAGTGGTGCGCGATTCGCTGGCCCGCTGGTTGTCGGACGAGGGCTACTCCACGGCCACCTCGGCCAGCGCCGCCGAAGCGCTGCGCCTGCTGCAAAGCCGGCGCTGGGACCTGGTGCTGCTGGACATCAAGATGCCGGGCATGGACGGCATGGAACTGCAGCGGCGCCTGCGCGAAATCGATCCGCTGGCGCTGGTCATCATCATGACCGGCTACGCCTCGGTGGAGACGGCGGTGGCCGCCATGAAGCAGGGCGCCTTCGATTACATTACCAAGCCGTTTGATCCCGACGAGCTGTCGGTGCTGGTCCGCCGCGCGCTGGAACACCGCCGCCTGAAGCTCGATAACGCCCGCATGCACGAGCAACTGGAAGCCTCGGCGCAGCCCGTCGATCTGATCGGCAACAGCCCGGCCATGGCCCGCGTGCGGGAGATGATCGCCACCGTCGCGCCCACCGAGGCCACGGTGCTGATCCAGGGTGCAAGCGGCACCGGCAAGGAACTGGTGGCCCGCGCCATCCACAACCTCAGCACCCGCCGCTACATGCCCATGGTCACCATCCACTGCGGTGCGCTCACCGAAACGCTGCTGGAAAGCGAGCTGTTCGGCCACGAGAAAGGGGCCTTCACCGGCGCCCAGTACCGCAAGAAGGGCAAGTTCGAGGTGGCCGAGGGCGGGACGGTGTTTCTCGATGAAATCGGCGACATCAGCCTGAAAACGCAGACCGACCTGCTGCGCGTGCTGCAAGAGAAGGAGATCACGCGGGTGGGCGGCACCCAGACCATCAAGGCCGATTTCCGCGCCGTGGCGGCCACCCACCGCGATCTGCCGGCCCTGGTCAAGGACGGCAGCTTCCGCGCCGACCTGTTCTTCCGCCTCAACGTCTTCAACATCCGCGTGCCGCCGCTCGACGAGCGGCGCGAAGACATTCCCCTGCTGGTCGAGCATTTCCTGCGCAAATACGCCCTGTCGATGAACAAGCAGTTCCGCAACGTTGCGCCCGCCGCCATGGAGCTGTTGATGGCCCAGCCCTGGCCGGGCAACGTCCGCGAACTGGAGAACGCCGTGGAGCGGGCCATGGTGGTGGGCCAGGAGCCGGAGCTGCTGCCCCGCGATTTTCCGCTGGGCGGGCGCGAGAAGGCCGAGCCGCCGCGCTCGCTCGACGACGTGGAGCGCGGGCACATCGAGCAGGTGCTCCGCGAACTCAACTGGAACCAAAGCCGGGCGGCGCGGGTGCTGGGCATCGACCGCGTGACGCTCTATCACAAGATCAAGCGGTATGGGCTGAAGCGGCCCGATGGCGGCCAGGCGGAGGGGTCCGCCGAGAACCATTGACCACGCTGTTGGAAATTGCGGATTGCGGATTTCAGGCCCACTCCCAAATCCGCAATCCTCAATCCGAAATCCGAAATCTGTATGCGGAAGGCCGACGGCAGGAAGAACAAGTTGCTGGGGTTGGACTGGCTGCCCCCGGCCTTTCCGCTGATGGGGGGCGAGGAGGAAGCGGCCCACCCGGCCTCAGGCGGGCAATCGTTCGAGGTCCACCTGATGGCGCTGGGGGCCACCCCGCCGGAATGGCTGGCCGCCCTGACGGCGGGACTGCGCCGCGCCGCCGGTTGGGATTGCACGCCTCTGTCCGAGATCAAAGACCTGAGTTTTGCCCTGCTGGCCAGCCGCGGGCAGTTCTACTCGACGGCCATCCTCGCCCGCCTGGAAGAGGAGCACGCGCGGCTGAAATCCTCGCGCGCCCGGCCGGTGGTATTGGGCGTGACCGACGTCGATCTCTCGCTTCCCATCTTCACCTTTGTTTTCGGCGAGGCCCGTGACAACGGCCCCTGCGCCGTCGTCTCGGGCCATCGCCTGCGCCAGGAGTTCTACGGCTTGCCGCCCGACCGGCCGCTGTTCGAGGAGCGCCTGCTGAAGATGGCGGTGCACGAGCTGGGCCACACCCTCGGCCTGCGCCACTGCGCCGGCTATCGCTGCGTCATGGCCACCTCCTACAGCATCGAGCGCGTGGATCTGAAATCGCTGGAATTCTGCTCCGCCTGCAAAGCCCAACTGGCCTTCCCGTAACCGCCGTTATCCACGGCAAGCTTCCCCTGCGGGAACTCGTTGGATCGTACGCAGGCAACAGGCAGGGGCGTGGGCACCAGGCCCGCGTTTACTTCAAGGATTTCAGGGCGCGGTTGTAGGCCTGGCGGTCGAAGGGGCGCCTTTCCCTCTGGATGCGCCAGATTTGGCGGAGCATGAGGTTGCCGATGCGGTGGATGGCCTCGTGCCGCGAGACGCCGGCCGCCAGCAGGCGCTCCAGCGCTTCGGCCGCTTCCGGAGGCTCATTCTGGGCCAACTGGTTCTCAACGATGGTGTGCATGGTGACGTGCAGGTAAGGGTTGACGCCGCCGATGGTGTCACCCGACAGGCCTTGCGGCGACTCCCAGGCAACCCGGTACTCCGGGTGCTCCTCCATGGCGGCAGCCAGGCGGGTTTCCTCGCCCGCCACCGCTTCACCGCGCTGCGAGCGTTCCCAAATGCTATGAGCCTGGGCGCGGTTGGGGGCCGCCGGCGGCGCTTCGCCGGCTTCGTCGCCTTCAAGCTGGACTTCCAGTTCCTCGGCCAGTTCCCCGATTTCGCTGCCCTGCTGCAGCACGCGGTCGGCGACGGCGTGCCACTCGCGGAAGGCGTCGCTGTTCTCCTCCAGCTCCACTTCGGCCAGCACCTTGAGGAGCACACCGTATTCGCTCAGCAGGCCACCGACGAAATCGGCCTGGTCGGCGAGGTCTTCGGCTTCGGCGCGGCGGTGAGCGAGGGCCTCGGCGAGCCGGCCCGCCTGCTCATCTAGCACCGCTTCATTCAGCACGGCCAGCACGTCTCCGCCCAGCAGCCCTGCATCCGGGCGGTCAGGCCGGCCCAGCAGTTCCTGGATCCGCTCCGCGGTCTCCGGCAACAGGCCCAGGAGCTCTTGCAGCCGGCCGGCGAATTGCTCCAGCGCCGCCTGCCGTGCCGGCTTGGGCTGGCGCTCGCCTGCCTGCGTTTTCCCGCCCCGCTTCGAATGCATGCCGTAGCGCTTTTTCATATCCATTGCCGGGACCGCCTTCCGGCGGTCCGCCTCTGGCCGGGCCGACCGGCGGACCGGCGTAACCCCCTTCCCCCTATGCTTTCTTTTCCTTCTGCTTGACTGCCTTGAGAGCCATCTTGCGGATAATCTCCGACACGTTCTTGTCCATGGACAGGGCCCGCTGGTCCTGCGGCAGGAGCCGGTTGAGCAATGGCAGGCCGATGTCGAGCGGGGTGCGCGGATTAAACGCCAGGTTGCGCAACACCGAGTAGCTCTTCATGAACTTGCGGTTCATGGAGATCAGTCGCAACACCTCGTCGGAGACGCTCTTGAGGTTGGCAAAGGTTTCGATTTCCTGGTCGGTCACCTTCGGCGAGCCGAGCACCGCCCGGGCAATCAGCTTGCTCGGGTCGCGGATCAGGATCGCGCGCTCGTCCTTGTTGCCCTTCACTGCCAGTTGCACTTTCTGGGAGATGTTCATGCGCGAGATCTTGGCGTAGATGGACTCGGCCTTCTTCTCTTCGTCGCCTTTGGCCTCGGCCGCGGCGATTTCCTGGTCCAGTTTCTGGATTTCCTCCTCGGCCAGCGGTTTGATCGCCAGGCGCTCTTCTTCCAGTTGCGCTTCGGCGATGAGCAATTCCAGGAAGCTGGGCTCGAAGACGAAGCCCTCGGTTTTGGCCGCCAGCCGGCTCTCGCTCAGCTTCAGGTAGGCGGTATTGCTCTTGAGGGCCACCAGGGCGTTGGTGCGCAGCAGGTCGATGTTGTCCAGCATCACCCGGACCGTGTCCAGGTCGGCGATGGCGGCCAGTTCTCCCACCGCCTGCTGAGGAGTATTGCGGTTGGCGAGGATGGACGGGAGCAGTTCGCTCCTGACGTTCTCCAGCGCCAGGAAGTATTCGAGCACATCGGCGGCCGTGCTGCGGCGGGTGAGCAGGGGCGCCAGCGTGTCCGCCGACCAGGCGGCCAGCGTGCGGCGCGCTTCGGTGCGCACCTGTTCATCCGCATCGCGGGTGAGGACCACCAGCAGCTCCACGGAAGCTTCCGGCGGCAGGCCCGCCTGCCCGCGGGCCGCTGCCAGTTTGTCGCCAGCGATCATGGTTGTTTCAAGTCCTCCCGGGTGAAAACCGCAGTTTTCGGTTCACCCATCCGGCCCAGGGGCGGCTGGGTTTCGCCGTTGAGCGTCAGCACCACAGCGCCGGCATTGCCCGCCCGCACCTCGATCCTGGATTCCGCGGATACCCGCCGCATCTGCCCCTTGCGCATGACGCGGCGAAATACCGTCCGGCCGTCGGCGATCACTTCGACCGTGGAGTCGTCCAGCGTGTCAATCTGCAACTGCAGCCCCGCCAGAGCCGGCGGTGCGGGCTGGCCGGAGGCCGCCGGGGGCGCCACCGGAGCGCCCGCCGCGCCGGATGCCACAGGAGAATCGGTCAGCGCCGGCGGAGACGGCGGAGCTGGAAGCCGTGGTGGCGGCGCCACAGCCGGTGACCGGACGCCCGGCAGCCACGGCTGCCACAGATCGCGCAAGGCCACGACGCTGAGCACCAGCACCGCCGACACGCCGGCGGTGAGCAGCAGGCGCCGCCGCGCCGGCGCCGCGGGCCGGCCTTCGCCCGCAGCCACCTGCCTGGTCAGACTCTCCCGCTGCGCGGCCACTTCTTCGATACTCACTGCCCCGGGCGTCCCCACCGCCAGGTCGAACTCCGCAGCAGCGTGTTCCTCGTTCAAGCCCAGATAGCGGGCGTAGTGCAATACGAAGGCGCGGCTGAAGATCCCGCCCGGCAGCACGTCGAACCGATCCTCCTCGATCGCCTCCAGCATTCGCGTGCTGATCTTCGTGTGTCGGGCGATCTCCTCCAGCGCTATGCCGCGCATTTCGCGCTCTCGTTTGAGCTTTTTGCCGAAGGAACCCATGCGACGGACACAAGGTCGGCTATCAACTTTCCGGCTTGCCATCATAGGTTTGCGGGAGAAAGGATGTCAACCGAAATGCAGGCTGGCGGCCGTGCTATAATCTCCCTGGGTCGTGCCGGGGGGTGTGTGCTCATGTGTCTACAACTCCGACCGCCTCGAGGATAGAATTGCCCGATTCCTTCGGCCAAACAACAGATCAGCAGCGCATCGCGGAACTGGAGCGGCAAATCAGCGTACTCAGTGTCTTCCATGATATCGGCAAGGCGCTGACCTCGACGCTGGA